>ERZ826051.2695-NODE-2695-length-13229-cov-5.692576_pt1 | contig 13229 bp, 10 predicted proteins | sample MGYA00519928_ERZ826051 | MGnify/ENA primary metagenome ERZ826051 (study PRJEB31778, sample SAMEA3449219) | human gut metagenome | biome: human gut; feature: human-associated habitat; material: faeces | place: United Kingdom | collected 2010/2012 ...
CCGGCATTCTGGTCGGCGTTCTGGTCTTTGAGCTGATGAAGGTCGCTCTGCAGTTCATGAACGTCAACTCCTCTTACACCTACATCGTGCAGGGCCTTGTCATCATCGTGGCTGTGGCCATTGATATCCGCAAGTACCTGGCAAAGAAGTAAGCCCTCTCTTCTGTGGGCCGTCTGCCTTTTGGGCGGGCGGCCCCTTTTTTTGTTCATGTTTGTGTGCTATCATAAAAGCAACAACCATCAGGAGGTGCAGTATGGCACAAAAAGACCTCACCCCTGCCGAGCGCGAGGCAGAGCTTGCCCGGCGCGAAGCCGTTCTGGCTGCCCGCGAAGCACAGCTGGCACAAGAGCAGGCCGAGCTTGCCGATCAGCGGGCCGACTTTGAACAAGGCAAAAAGTCCCTGCTTGACAACGGCGACAAGAACTTTGTCAATCCCAAGGAAAAGCTCTACGATCATTTTCCCCTCACCGTCCATCAGATGGACATCATCATCAGGGTGCTGTTTGCGCTCATCGCCCTGTTTCTGATCCTGGGCGTGACCCACACCAGCTTCTTTGGCCTGTTCGGCGGCTGAATCTGTCCGGCTCCTCCGGAAACGGAGGAGCCTTTTTTTGATGCCCTGCCCAACGCTTCTTCGCTGCATACTTTTGCAAAAGTGATTGCATTTCATCCGCAATATGACTATACTTTATAGCAAGCCAACTTTTTAATGCAACAGCAACAACGTTGGTTTGCATATCGCAGATATGCTGCTACTGTTGCGCTAATTTCCAGCCTTGCGATAATAAGAAGCTGCCGGGTTTGCGGCAGCGGAAAAAGGGGTGTATAAAAGTATGAAACGCAAATGGATCGCGGCACTGCTGGCCGGTTGTATGTTGGCCGCACTGTTGCTCACCGGCTGCTCTGCCGCCGAGACGGTCAAGCGTCTGCGCTTTGGCGTTGCCGGCGAGGGTGGTGTCTACCACAATTTTGGTGAGCAGTTTGCCGCGCTGGAAAACGAGACTTCCAACGGCACCATCGAGCTCCGGACCACCGCCGGTTCGGCCGCCAACCTGCGCCTGCTCACCGGCGAATACCTGCAGCTGGCCATTGCGCAGGCCGACCTCGCACAGGACGCCTGCAACCAGACCGGCATTTTTGCAGAGGAGGAGGACATCTGCGGCTTCGGCGCGGTAGCAGCCCTGTACACCGAGGCCTGTCAGGTCATCGTGCGGGCCGACTCGGACATCCAGTCCATCGAGGACCTGCAGGGCAAAACCGTGAGCATCGGCGCGGAGGAATCCGGCTCCGAGCAGAATGCCCTTCAGATCCTGTCTGCCTACGGCCTGAACGACCGCCTGGTGGACACCATCAACCTGAACTATACCGACGCTGCCGACCAGCTCAAGGCCGGTAAGATCGACGCCATCGTCATCACAGTCGGCATCCCCAGCCCGGTGGTCACCGAGCTGGCAGGCGAATGCGGCATCCGCCTGCTGAATGTGGACGGCACCGCGGCGCAGCGCCTGCTGAGCAGCTACAACGCCTACCGTGAGGTCACCATCCCGGCCGGCACTTATCCCGGCCAGGACGCCGACGTGCAGACCGTGGGCGTCAAAGCCGTTCTGCTGGCCAGCGATTCTCTGCCCGCAAAGCAGGTGCAGCAGCTCACTGAACTGCTGTTCTCCAGCCGGGAAGCGCTGGAAGAGCAGCTTGGCCTTGCACTGGACCCGGAGACCGACGCAGTAGAGGGCGTTGGCATCCCCTTCCACGCAGGCGCAGCGGCCTGGTATAAGCAGGCCGGAATTACGGTGGACTGAGTCTGCCGGGAAATCGAGGGAAAGCAATGAAGATCGAATTGGATATGTATCAGACCCTGGCCCTTGCGGTGCTGGTGCTGATGCTGGGCAAGTTTCTGCGGGAACGGGTGCGCCTGCTGGATAAATTCTGCATCCCCGCGCCGGTCATCGGCGGCGTGCTGTTTGCCATTTTCACCTGCATCTGCTATGTGACCGGCGTGGCAGAGTTCGCCTTTGACGACACCCTCAAAGAGGTGTGCATGGTCATGTTCTTCACCTCGGTGGGCTTTCAGGCCAACCTCAAGGTGTTGAAAAGCGGCGGCAAGGCCATGATCGTGTTCCTGGGCGTCGTCATCGTGCTGATTGTCAGCCAGAACTTCCTGGCCGTTGGGCTGGCCAACCTGCTGGGTGTGGACCCGCTGGTGGGCCTTTGCACCGGCTCCATCCCCATGGTGGGCGGCCACGGCACCGCCGGTGCCTTTGGCCCGGTGCTGGAGGACTTTGGCATCAAGGGTGCCACCACCCTGTGCACCGCCGCCGCCACCTACGGCCTGATCGCCGGCAGCATGATGGGCGGCCCGCTCGGCAAGATGCTCATTGAGCGCCACCACCTGCTGGACACTATCGTGCCCGAGGACGACAGCCTGCTGGTGGAAGAAGAGATCAAGCACGAGCGTCACAGCAGCATGTACCCCGCTGCCAGCTTCCAGCTGATCATCGCCATGGGCATCGGCACGGTGCTGAGCAAGCTGCTCAGCCTGACCGGCATGACCTTTCCCATCTACATCGGTGCCATGATCGCCGCCGCCTGCATCCGCAATCTGGGCGAATACGGCGGCAAGTTCACGGTATATATGGGCGAGATCAACGACATCGGCGGCATCTGCCTGTCGCTCTTCCTTGGCATGGCCATGATCACCCTGAAGATCTGGCAGCTGGCCGAGCTGGCTCTGCCGCTGGTGGTGCTGCTGGCCGGTCAGACCCTTGTTCATGATCCTGTATTCTTTTGCGATCGTGTACAACGTCATGGGCCGCGACTACGACGCGGCCGTCATCGTTTCCGGCACCTGCGGCTTCGGCATGGGTGCCACCCCCAACGCCATGGCCAACATGCAGGCCGTGTGCGACAAGTATTCCCCTTCCGTCAAGGCCTATCTGCTCATCCCGCTGGTGGGCAGTCTGTTCGCGGATTTCATCAACAGCCTTGTCATTACGGTATTCATCAACTTTATCTGATCCTGTCTTGAACTTTCGGTGTGCCCCTGCACACCGGGAAAGGAGCATCATCATGTCGCTGAAACACCACCTGAAGATGTGGTTCCAACAAAAGATCTGGAGCAAGCCGGACAAGTCTCATTCGGAGGAAACGGTGGCTCTGCCGGAGGTCCATACCGGCAAGGTACACCACCCCGCAGAAGACACCTCTCATGCCACCGGGGAGCATCCTCACGCCGAGGACCCCATCCATTACGACAACGTGGCCATTCCCGAGGTGCACATCCGCCCCCGTCGGCACCAATAAGCTCCACAGACAAAAAAGCTGCTGCCCTCCCTTTGCGGGAAGGCAGCAGCTTTTTGCTTTGTGTTTGTATGGAACCTTACAGGCAGATGTACTTCAGGATGAACAGCACGGTCAGCACATACATCAGCGGGCTGATCTTCTTTTCCTTGGCCTTGCCGGTGACCACATTGATGATGGTCCAGGAGATCACACCAATGGCAATGCCCTCAGAGATGCTGTATGCAGTGGGCATGGCCAGGATGGTCAGGAAGGCGGGGATGCCCTCGCTGGGGTCGTTGAAGTCGATCTTGACCGCGGAGCCCATCATGTAGAAGCCCACGATGATCAGAGCCGGAGCCGTTGCAAAGCTGGGGATGGTCAGGAACAGCGGGCTGAAGATGGTAGCCAGCAGGAACAGCACACCGGTGGTCATGCTGGTCAGGCCGGTGCGGCCGCCCTCGGTCACACCGGAAGCGCTCTCCACAAAGGTGGTGGTGGTGGAAGTACCCAGCACAGCACCGGCGCAGGTGGCGATGGAGTCTGCCATCAGAGCACCCTTGATGCGGGGCAGCTTGCCGTCCTCGTCCAGCATGTCGGCCTTGGATGCCACGCCGATCAGGGTGCCCAGGGTGTCAAACAGGTCCACGAACAGGAAGGAGAACATGACGGCAAAGAAGTTGAGGATGCCGACGCCGGAGAAATCCGTCTTGAACACCTGACCAAAGGTCTTGCCCAGAGCCGAGAAGTCAAAGCTGACAAAAGCGGTGGGGATCACGCTGTACATGCCCGCATCCGCATTGGGCACATAGATGCCGGTGACCTCGCAGAGGATGCCCAGCACCCAGGTGATCAGGATGCCGTAGAGGATGCCGCCCTTGACCTTCTTCACCAGCAGGATGGCGGTGATGGCCACGCCGATGAGGGCCAGGATGGCACCCACGCCCACGCTGTGGAAGGTCTCGCCCTTGAAGTGCTGGTAGGTGACCAGCGTAGAGTCGCTGTTCACGATCAGCTTGGCGTTCTGCAGGCCGACAAAGGCCACGAACAGGCCGATGCCCACGCTGACCGCGCTCTTCAGGGTCATGGGGATGGCGTTGAAGATGCCCTCACGCACATTGGTCAGGGACAGCGCGATGAAGATGATGCCCTCCACAAACACGGCCATCAGGGCCAGCTGCCAGCTGTAGCCCATGGTCAGCACGACCGTGTAGGAGAAATAGGCGTTCAGGCCCATGCCGGGGGCCAGAGCAAACGGGTAGTTGGCCAGCAGAGCCATCAGGGCCGTGCCCACAAAGGATGCCAGTGCGGTGGCGATCAGCACAGCCTCCGAGTCCATGCCGGAAGCCGACAGGATGTTGGGGTTGACCGCAAGGATGTAGGCCATAGTCATGAAGGTGGTGATGCCTGCCATGATCTCGGTCTTTACATCGGTGTGGTTTTCCTTCAGATGAAAGACATTTTCTAACATGAAAAAACCTCCGTTCTTTGGTTGCTTCTGCCGGTTGCGGCGGCAGAAGAGGAACAGGTTTCATTTTAGCACGAATCGTCACAGAATGTCCACAGCTCAGAAACAAAATAATGCGTTTTGGGAAGTTTTTGTCGAAAGAGTACGACCTTATAAGTTGCGCTGCGCATCAATTATCCATGCAAAGAGGACATTTTTCCTGTTTTTGAAAACAACATGACCCCCGGCAGCGTACAGCTTCCGGGGGTCGTAACGTTCTGCTCTGCGCTTACAGATGCAGCACGATCTTTGCAACATTGAAGTAGATCAGCAGTGTGGTGGCATCCACGATGGTGGTGATCAGCGGCGATGCCATCACGGCCGGGTCCACATGTAGCTTTTCTGCCGCCACGGGCAGCAGTCCGCCGATGAGCTGCGACAGCAGGATGGTGCAGATCAGGGTCAGGCACACCACCAGTGCCACCGGAGCGGTCACCTTGTCGAACAGCAGCAGTTTTGCAAAGTTGCACACCGCCAGCGTTGCGCCGCACAGCAGGGCCACCCGGCTCTCCCTCCACAGGATGCGGGGCAGGTCGTGGGGCTGGATCTCGCCCACCGCCATGCCGCGGATGATAGTGGAGGTGCTCTGACTGCCCGCGTTGCCGCCGGCATCGGTCAGCATGGGGATGTAAGCCGTCAGCACGGTCACCGCCGCCAGGGCATCCTCAAACCCGCGGATGACCATGCTGGAGAAGGTGGCGCTGATCATTAGGAACAGCAGCCAGGGCGCACGGCTTTTGTACAGGTCCCACATGCTCTGCTTGAAGTAGGGCTTGTCGGACGGGCCGATGGCGTTCATCTTGGCGATATCCTCGCTGGCCTCGTCCTGCAGGATGCTGATGGCATCGTCAATGGTCACGATGCCCACCAGCCGGTTTTCGGCGTCCACCACCGGAATGGCCAGAAAACCGTATTTTTCAAACAGGTGGGAAACATCCTCCTGGTCGGTGGTGGTGGTCACACTGACCACATTGGTGTCCATCAGGTCCCGGATGGGTTCTGCGGTGTCCTTGGCCAGCACCAGCGCCCGCAGCGACACTACACCCACCAGCTTGCGGCTGCCGTCGGTCACATAGCAGTTGTTGATGGTCTCCTTGTCAAAGCCGTTCTGGCGGATGGCCTCCATGGCCTGCGCCACCGTCATGTCCGGGCGCAGCTCCATCAGCTCGGTGGTCATCACGCCGCCGGCAGAGTCCTCCGGGTACTGGAGCAGTTCGTTGATCATGCGGCGGGTGGCGGGGTCGGCCTGGCTCAGAATGCGCTTGACCACATTGGCCGGCATCTCTTCCACAAGGTCGGTCGCGTCGTCCACGCACAGCTCGTCCACCACGGCCTTCAGCTCGGTATCGGTCAGGCCGTCGATCAGCTTCTGCTGGGTGGCAGGGGTCAGCTCGGTGAATACATCCGCCGCCAGATCCTTGGGGCACAGACGGAACAGCACCGGGAGCTTTTCGGCCGGCAGGTCCTCGAACACGGCGGCCAGGTCGGGAGCCGGCAGGGTCTCCATCACATCCCGCAGGCTCTGGTATTTTTTGGCGTCATCCAGATTCGCCAGCATGGTCTTGAGGGTATTGATCGAAATTTCAGACATAAAAAAGCTGCCTCCTTTTTTACCAGGCGGCAGCGGACACTTTCATTTCCGGGGAAGGCAAACACACCGTGCGTTCTCACGCACAGCCGGGCCGTTCTCCGGCATGCAAAAAGGCTGCCGTCTGGTTCTTTGATCGGGGATATAAACTGCCGCTGCTTCCAGCAGGTTCCATGACGACCACCTCGTTTTTCTGTCGTAAAAAGGCACTTTGGCCTTTTCCGCCCATTACTTTACCACGGCCGGAGCCGTTCGTCAACCCCACCCCGCAAATTTTACAGCTTCTTTGCAGGGCCGCGCGTCTTTGTGCAACTGTACCAACCTCAGCCGTTGTTTTTCGGCAAATTCCACCCTTGTTCCGAAGCCCAAAACCCTCTATGATTATGACCATTATACAACTTTATCCAGTCTTGTAACGTATGTTTATCTCGGATTCCATATTTTTTGCAAATTTCCCGTAGCGAACCTTCTCCACTCAGATAATCGCCTACTGTTTGATATTTCAATTCTGCCAGATAGCTTTTATTCTTCCTTGACATGAAAATACCCCCAGAGTATTCAGAGTTTTGTTTTTACTCTGTCTACTCTAGGGGTAGCATATCAGTGCCCGGTATGGGGGTGTTTCTTACGCAGAATTTTCCGTGTGGGTTATTCTTTTTTACAGTGCGCGTGCGGCCAGGTTGCCGGACAGGACAGCCTTCTGGATATTATACGGCTCGGCGCAGTCGCCCACGGTGTGCACCTCGTAACCGGCAGCTTCCAGCTCTTCGGCAAGGTCGGTGTTCGGTACCATATCGTAGCACTCGACTACGCTGTCGCAGGAGATCATGCGCTCAAAGCCCATGTCCGTGGTGATGGTCAGCACGCCATTGTCCAGTCCCTTGACCGTGGCACCGTTGATGATGTTGGTGCCCTTGCTCCGCAGGTGCGGCAGCATGTAGGTGCGGAACCAGCCGGACTGGCCCTTGTCCACATCAGCTGCGGTGCCGGAATGGACGATGGTCACCTTTTTGCCGTGTGCCACCAGCCATGCCGACAGGTCGATGGCCTGCACCGAGGCGCCCAGCATCACCACATGCTCGCCCAGCTGAGTGGAGCCAAAGGCCTGCTCCGGAGTAAAGACCCCGGTGCCGGAGAGCTTGCTTTCGCGTGTGCCGCCCACAGCCACGATCACCGCATCCGGAGCCATCTCCTTGACGGCAGCGGCATCCACCGTGGTGTTCAGCTTGACTTCCACGCCGTCCTTTTCCAGCTGATGGCCGATGTAGGTCAGGTAATCGTCAAAGCGCTCGTGGTCGCCCTTTACGCCGCGGGCAAAGTGGAGCAGACCGCCGATCTTATCGGCAGAGTCGCACAGGGTCACGCTGTGGCCGCGCTCCGCTGCAACGCGGGCAGCTTCCATACCGGCAGGGCCCGCGCCGATGACCAGAACCTTCTTTTGGGCTGCAGCCGGGGTCGGGTCAAAGCCTTCCGGCATGGTATCGGTGTAAGCATTGAAGTAGGCGGCGTTCATGCGGCAGGAAGAAGGAACATGGGCCGGGCTGTTGTTGTCGTGGCAGTGCATGCACTTCATGCAGGGGCGCACGTCCTCGCGGCGGTGTTCCTTGATCTTGGTCACCAGCTCCGGGTCGCAGTTCAGCGGGCGGTTCATGAAGATCAGGTCCAGGTCGCCGCGCTTGATCGCATCGTTCAGGTAGTCCGGGCCGACGCGCAGGTCCATGTAAGCGGCGCAGCCCACCGGAACACTGACCGCCGACTTGATCTCCTTGACCATCGGCAGGAAGGAACCAAAGCCGGAGTGGCTGCCATCCAGCATGCCGCCGAAGTGCGTGTCAAAATCAAACTGCGTGCCGTAGCCGGTCAGGCCGTCGTAGCCCTCGGCAATGTGCTGGACATCCGGTGCCCAGATGTTCATCTCCTGGCCGTTGGCACCCACGCGGATCTGGAGCCAGTCTGCACCGGCTGCCTCCAGGCACTTTGCGATCTCCTTGCCCTCTTCGATGGTGGTAAACAGCTCGTTGTCGCCCAGGGTGACGTCGTTTTCCTCCACGCCGTTGATCAGGGCACCCACCGGGTAATCCGCACCGTTCACCGCCTTGATCCTCTCGATCATACGGCGGAACAAGCGGGTGCGGTTCTCAAAGGACTGCGGGCCATACTCGTCCTCGCGCTTGTTGATGCGGCGGGTCAGGAAGCCGTTCAGGCCGTCGGCGCTGGCGCCCTTGATCTCGATGCAGTCAATGCCCACCTCTTTTGCGCGCTGTGCGGCAACGCCCACGCGCTCAATGAAGGCATCTAGCTCTTCCACCGTAGACTCGTTGATCTTTTCATCCGGCACCGTGGGGGCAAGGCCGCCATAGCAGAACTGCACACCGATCTTGCCGCCGGCATTGTGGATGCGGTCGATCAGCGGAGCGATCGCCTTCACGGCGTCCTCCCGGCCTTCCTTGTCCAGACCGTCCGGCAGCAGGCCGCAGGCGTTGACCACACCGCCGGCAAAGATGTTCAGCGAAACGCCGTTTTCCGCCATGGTGCCGTACCAGTCGGTCGCGGGCTTGACGTTGCTGCCGGTGCTGTCCTTCCACGGACCGCTGCCTGCCGACTTGATGATGCGGTTGGGCAGGGTCATCGTGCCCAGCTGCACCGGAGAGAACACCTCGGCGCAGTCGCCCTCAAAGGAATCGAACCCATCCTCCTGCGGGTTGACCGGAGCCGGAGCGGCCGGCAGTCCCAGCGCCTGTGCCGTGCAGGCGTTGACACCGCTGCGGATGGCGTTCGTGCACAGGGTCGCGCCGCTCACGCCGTCCACGCCATCGGCCTTGCCGTTTGCCACGATGCTCTGGCAGTACTGCTCCATCGGCGAAGCCAGAAGGGTAAAGTAATCCGCATCCGCGGCATGCAGCACCTTGTAGCTCACATCGGTCAGTGCGGTCTCGCTGAAGGTACAGCTGACTTCCACGCTGGCAAACGAGCTGCTCTGGATGCTGGTGTAGGTACCGGCGTTGAACAGTGCGGCAGAAGCCGTGTTCTCTGTGGCTGCACCGGCAGCGGAACCGGAGGCAGCGGCCTGGCTGCTGCCGGAGCAGCCGCTCAGCATGCCCAGTGCGGCCAGACCTGCTGCACCGGTCATGCCGCCTTTCAGAAAGCTGCGACGGGAAATGAAATCACTCATGGAAATACTCCTCCTTTTTCTCCTGATGTTAAAATTATAACATACAGCAGAGAAGTCCGGATTAAATGTACCCTAACGCGGATTAAATTTCGATTAACGTCCCCTGCGGGTTGGCTTTTGGGGCAAAATGCGGTATGCTGGAGGCAGAGGTGAGACTATGAAAAAAGACCAGCTCCGGAACCGTGTGTTCGTTGCCCTGCTGATGCTGCTGCTTTTCGGCTCGCTGCTGCGCATCAACGCCGCTTCGCCCCGGGTGGATGTGCACACGCTTTCCGCGCAGACTGCCCTGCCGGACCAGCTTGTGCTGCTGGAGGGCGGTACCCTGAAAAAGAACCAATTGGGCGGCGAGAGCCTGTATTTCACGCTGGAATGGCAGGACGGCGGCTGCCTTTTTCTGCCAAAAGCGGGCGGCTGCACTCTGCTTGTCAACGGCACGGCCTGGGACGACCTGCGGGACGGCAAGCTGCGGCTGTTCCAGTTTCAGGACGCTCCTGCGCCGGATGGCCGGTACGAGGTCGAGATCCGCAGCAGCGGAAAAACGCTGGACCGCTACGAACGCTGCCTTTACCTTGGGCCGTTGGCCACCGTCAGTGCCTGTGTCAGCAGTCAGATCGTCAGCCGCTTTATGGTCACCGGCATCTGCCTGTGCGTCATGCTGTTTTCTGCATTGCTGTACACCTGGAAGCGCAGCGAAAAGTACCTGTTCTGGCTCGCGCTCTACGCCGCCTGCATGCTGCTGCGCACGCAGGATGCGCTTGGCATCGGACTGTTCATCGGCACTGAGAATCCGCTGTTTGAAGCACTGGACAATTTTGTCGTTTCCAGCGATGTGTTCCGGCTGATCTATCTCATTCTGTCGGCGTGGCTCAACTATCAGGTGATGCGGCGGTTCCTTTCCGTAAGACTTTTCGGCCATTCCATCCTGTGCTATATCGTCAGCGCAGCCGTACTTCTCACCGTCGGCAAAGCCTGCTTCGGGCACAAACTTTTCTGGGAGATCCTGTATTTCACCGTTTTCTACACCTGTCAGATCGTCTGCATCCAGAAGGACCCGGAACTGCCCACCATCGAGCGACACACGCTTTCCGTTGCTTGGGTGCTCACTGCGGTGTTCCAGTATTTCCACATCCTCACCAGCCATGGTGTGATCCCTCCCGGCACGGTCGGGCTGCAGTTTCATATCCCACCCATCGTCTCCTGCATCTTCCCGGTGGCGTTCTTCCTCATCGCCTGCCGCCGCTTTGCCACCAAATTCCAGGAAGCAGACGACCTGAACACCCACCTGGAGGCCGCTGTGGCAGAAAAGACCCAGGAGCAGAGCCTGTTCATCCGCAGCATGCTCCACAACCTGAAAACCCCGCTGTTTTCCCTGACCGGCTACTCCGACATGGCGGCCGCCAGCCTGGAGGACCCGGAGCAGGCCCGGCACTATCTGGCAAAGGTCAGCGACAAGGCACAGTATGTCAGCCGTCTGCTGGACCGACTGTTCCTGCTGACCCAGATGGATGCCCAGCAGGTGGTGTTCCAGCAGGTGCCCGTAAACCTGACCGGTCTGCTGGAGACCATTGCCGAGACGACCCGGCTGAAGGGCAAAGAAAAAGACATCCGGGTCAGCCTTACGGCCCAGCCGGATGCCTATTGTGTAGGGGACCCGCTGTATCTGCAGCAGGCGTTCCAGAATATCACCGATAATGCGGTGGAGCACACTCATCCGGGCGGAAGTCTCTGGCTTTCGCTTGAGGGGACGGTTGACCAGTGGGTGCTTGCCTTTGCGGACAATGGCTGTGGGATTGCCATCGAGGATCTGCCCCGGATCTTCGACCGCTACTATTCCAACCATCACGGCCGACGCAGCTCGTCCGGTCTGGGCCTGACCATCGCCAAAGAGATCATCACGCACCACGGCGGCAGCATTGCAGTCACCAGTCAGCCCGAAAAAGGCACCGTCTTTACCGTAAAGCTCCCGCGCCCGGATGAAACGCAGGCCCCCTCAACCTTCTGAAAAGATGTAGCCGTCCCGCATGTAGGTCCGGATATAGTTCGGGTGGGACGGGTCGTCCTCGATCTTCTGGCGCAGATGCGCGATGTGCACGAACAGCGTGCGCAGGTCCCCCATGCTGGGCCGTTGCCAGACGGCGCTGTAAAGCTCCTCAAACCGGATGAACCGGCCCGGATTCCGCATGAAGAAATGCAGCAGCTCGTATTCGGTCGGCGAAAGCGTCACGGGTTCTCCGTTTTTCGTCACCGTTCTCAGCGCCGGGTCCAGATGCAGCGCTCCCACCCGGAAGGTCTCTGCATTCCGGGTGTTGGACCTTGCGCACCGGCGCAGATTGGCTTCGATCCTTGCCAGAAGAACCGGTGCCTGGAACGGCTTGATCAGATAATCATCCCCGCCCATGTTCAACGCCCGGATGACCGTCTCGTCATCGCTCAGACAGCTGATGAAAATGATGGGGCAGAACATGGTTTTTCGCAGTTCCTCGCACAGGCTCAGTCCATCCTGGTCGGGCAGCATGATGTCCATCAGGATCAGGTCATAGTTTCGCAGCCCGGTCAGCATCCGGGCTTCCTTGCTGCTGTGCGCGACCGTAACATTGTAATTCGACTGTTTGAGGAGATAAAACTGCAGAATTTCGCAGATTTCCAAATCATCCTCCACTAGAAGGATCTGGGTCATAGCAGGACATTCCTTTCTCACGCTGTTTTTTCAACACGGCCCTTTCCGGTTTCCTATGCGCCGCTGCAGCGGCATCCTCCACAAAACCGTGTTTCTTGCTTGATAAGCCTTTTCTTTTATTATAAAGCATTCCGCTGCAGATGGAAAGCCGCATTGTCATCCTGTACAAGATCCGGGAAGCAATTTTTACACGCAAAAAAGACCGTTGTCTGTTGACAACGGTCTTTTTTGCGGTGAAGCATGACCAACAACACTTAAACCTTCAGATCGCTTGCAGCACTTCGATACAGAGTGCCAGTGCTTTCCGTATGGTTTCAAACATTTCTGCAACCGCGGCATTTGCCTCGAAAGCGTAAGCATCCACTGCTTCTCCAAGAAAGGCATAGACGCATTTTTCGGGAAGCTTCAGCTGTTCTGCACCATGATTTGGTTTTATGACCTCTTCCGAGCCGGAATCGTACTCCAGGATCGGCAGTTCGTGTTTTTGAATCATCTTAATTCTTTCAATCCTTTCAGAAATCGACAGCATCCCCGGTAGACATTCCTACGGGTTGGGACCCGCGGGCTAAGCAACAGCCCACTGGGCTGATTGCTTACGGTGCTTCGCACCGCCGCCCTGTTCGAGTCCCTAATTCTCCACCAAAGAAAAAATCCCAAGCCAACTGGCTTGGGATTTCTGGTGGAGCATTGTCCACAGCACTCGAACCCAACACTTCCTCACGGGTGACCGTTTTGGCATCGTCCGTGAAGTTGAAATTGAGCACGACCCGGTCATCAAAAACGTAGACCGAGTTGACAAAGGTATCAATGATCTGCCGCTGGTGTTCCGTGCTGCCCACGTCACCCTTGCGGAATTTTTCAAGCCAGAACCGAATCCACTCACGGGTCAGGACGGGCTTTTTCAGCTCTTCTTCCAGAATGCTGGTGTTCAGGGCTTCTTTCCGGGCTTCCAGCTCGTCCAACCGCTGCTTGGTGGTCGGGGTCAGGATGCCCTGTTCAATGGCTTCCA
>ERZ826051.2698-NODE-2698-length-13223-cov-3.249241_pt1 | contig 13223 bp, 10 predicted proteins | sample MGYA00519928_ERZ826051 | MGnify/ENA primary metagenome ERZ826051 (study PRJEB31778, sample SAMEA3449219) | human gut metagenome | biome: human gut; feature: human-associated habitat; material: faeces | place: United Kingdom | collected 2010/2012 ...
TCCGGTCAGATATTTATGCACGGACAGATTGGTAGCTTCCTCTACCAGCCGTCCCGTAGTACCGGTGGCATACAGCGAATTCCGTCCGAGAATCCCTCTGTACGCAATACAAAAGTTCTGCATTAATTTTTTCTTTGAATCATGTGCTACTAAACCGATGTTCATAATGCAAATCCCCCTAATTTAATATTTTTTCGCTTGTAATCCAACATTTAATACAAATCCCATACCAAAATACATGGTCACCAGGGATGTCAGACCATAACTGACAAAAGGCAGTGGTAATCCGGTATTTGGAAAAAGTCCCGTAACAACGCAGATATTTACAAAAGACTGGAAACCGACCAGGGCTGCCATACCGGAGCAGATCAACTTACCGGAAAGATCTTTTGCCACCTTTGCCGTCTGGATACATTCATAAACAATAAAAAGAAGTAATAAAATGATCAAGACCGAGCCCAGAAATCCCATTTCCTCACCGGCAACCGAAAAGATAAAGTCGGTGTGGGGCTCTGATATATAATTACCGTTCTTGACGGAATCTACACTGTTATTGTAAAGTCCCTTGCCCAAAAACTGACCGGATCCGATCGCCATGATGGAATTCTGCTGCTGGTAAGCATCTGCCGGGTAATCATCCGGGTAAAGCCATGCCATAACACGTGTCACCTGATAACTTTTGATAAACGGAAGTTTGTCCTGGATCAGCAACGTAAACATTATCACTGCTGATGGAATACTGACAGCCAAAACACCTGTTACTATTTTATAACTTAATCCCGCAACAAACAAGAGGGCAGCAAAAATTAATGCGGTAACAATTGTCGTTGAGAGATCCGGCTGCTTTAAAATAAGGGCAAGCGGTATGCCTGCGAGTACAAATGACAAGATCAGTACCTTCGGTGTATTGATTTTCTCTTCATGCTTCATAAAAAAGTAGGCGAAAAACAGGATAATTAAAATTTTTGCCAGTTCAGAAGGCTGGAAACGGAATGAGCCGATCTCAAACCAGCGCTGTGCGCCACCGGCATCATCACCGGCAAACATAACGAGCAAAAGCACACCGATCATGAAAAAGTAGATCAGCCAGGAAAACTTCAAAATAAAGTTATAGTCGATCAGGGAGAGCATCACCATGATCGTAAGCCCGGCGATCATACCCAAAATCTGCTTACTCTGCACCGATGGCTTGGCACTTCCGATCAGAAGGATTCCGATCACATTTAAGATCATCACATACATGACCAATATGAACTTATAATTTCTCAGTTTGTACTGTTTAAACATTGCAATTCTCTCTTTTTGTATTCTTTTAAAATGACTTTTATCTCAATATTCTCAGGTTCTACATCCACATACTTCGTGATCACATTTCCGATGTCGCGCCGTATGTATCCCATCGTTTCTTCGTCTAAAATGTTGTTTTCATAATGGATCATACATTTTAAACGTTCTTTTGCGGCAGTTACAGATTGTTCTCTCATTTTTTCTCCATTTCTGCTATGCACAAAAGTCAGCTATGAATTGATGGTCTGCTTTGCAGGCTTGTTCCAGAAGAATCCGCGGAAACGGTGTTTTTCCTGAAGAAAATCCGGGATTGGAACCGCTTCCCCCACAAGGCGTCTGCAGATGTTCTCATAACAGGTTCGGGAAGTGCTTCTCTTTTCCATCATGCTCTCGCCATGGTTCTGCGAGATAATAATATGTTCATCTTCTAATACCACGCCCAGAAGTTCCGTGTTCAAAAGTTCGCAGATATCGGAGATCTGAAGCATGTTTCCCTCTTTTACCAGCTGTTTTCGAAATGAATTGACCAGCAGATAAGTGGAGATATCTTTTCGTCTCCTGAGAAGGCGCAGGACACAGTCCGCATCATGAACGGCTGCCACCTGCGGTGTTGTCACAACGACTGCTTTATCTGCCGCGCAGACGGCAAGATCAAATCCGCTGTCAATGCCTGCCGGGCTGTCCACAAGGATATAATCATACGACTCTTTTAACTCCTCCATGAGCGTCTGCATCGCCTCTGTCGTGATTGGTGGATGCTCTCTGACACATGCAGATGGAATGACCGAAAGATTCGGGTATCTGCGGTCTCTTATGACAGCCTGCTTCACTCTGCATTTTCCTGTCAGGACATCGACCAGATTGTATACGATCCGGTTTTCGAGTCCCATCACAACATCGAGATTGCGAAGCCCGATGTCCGTGTCGATCAAAATTACTTTTTTCTCTAATAGTGAAAGTCCAACTCCGACGTTCGCTGTGGTAGTTGTTTTGCCAACGCCGCCTTTTCCTGACGTGAAAGTGATCACTTCACTCATGAAGTAAGACCTCCTTTTTACTTAGTCATTAAAGCTGTTTGATGACTCACCTACATTTTCTGCCTGACCGTTTAACAGTTCTTCTGCATCCTGAACATCAAAATAATAAGAAAATACATTTTTGGCATATTCAGCGGCATTATGTGATGTATAACCGAATGCGATACGTGTTGCGATTGATATCTCAGGATCACTGTACGGCGCATATCCGACGAACAACGCATGGTTTGGACGGTTTGGACTCTGCTGTGCGGTACCGGTCTTACCTGCAACCTCAATCGGGAAATCATCAAATGTAGACAGATTTTCCACTACCATGCGCATTCCGGTATGAATGGCATTCCATTGTGTGGTGTCTAATACATCCACCGTATTTCTTACTTTTGGTTCAAAGGTCTCTAACGTATTGCCATCGGAATCGCATACCTTGTTCAACAATGTATATTCATATACATTTCCGTCATTTGCAATGGCAGATACATATCTTCCAAGCTGGATGGTCGCATAGTTATTATTACTTTGTCCGATTGCTGCCATGACCGGGTATTCATCTGCAATCTGCGGATCATTTTCCTCAATCTCCACGCCTGTTGTCTCATCTAATCCAAGAAGTGATGCATATTCCTGAATTTTGGAAATACCAGCCGCATCATCATAAGATGCAGAGAAATTATTCGTTGCAAGACGATAACCGACATCATAAAAGAAATAGTTACAGGAATCTCTTAATGCCTCGGATACATTGATCAGTCCATGTGTGTAACCGTGATTTAATGCCCAGCATCTCGGGTGGTTGCTGATATTTTCATACACACCTTTGTCCATGATCTGTGTCGTTGGTGTGATCACACCAGTGGCAAGACCGGCAACGGAAGACACCATTTTGAAGGTTGATCCGGGTGCAGTACGTTCCTGCGTTGCATAGTTATAAAGCGGCTTGGACAAATCCGTGTTGAGACCTGCGAAATAATCTGCATCAACCGTATTTGCAAGACGGTTGTTATCATATCCCGGATAGCTTACCAGTGCCAGTAACTCTCCTGTTTTTACATCCGTGATCACACAGGAACCGGAGCATGGATCTAACGCAAGCTGTGCCGGCGTGATCTCAATGTTTTTGATCTTTTCTTTCAGGAAGCTGACCGGACTGACTGCATTTGACTCCAGCGAACTGATCTCCTCCGCATCGTAGGCAAGTACCCCCTGATCATATAAGATCAGACACAGCTGTCTGCCAGAAACAGATCCTGCCTTAATGAGATACTCATAAATAATTTTGGAAAATCCGGTATCTGTGGTAATGTCATCCATAATATAATCGCACAATGCCTCGTAGATTTCTGTCGAATCTGAGTACTTCTCATCAATTGTAAATTGTGTGATGTCGATCCAGTTTTGTGCGATCGCATGGTTTAGGTATTCCTGCGCACTGATCGTGCCACTCTGCCACTCCTGATAGACTTCATCTGTTTTATCAATCGACTTTTGCAGAAGGATTTTTTTCTCCTTCAGCTGATTGATAATGTAAGTAAAATAATCCTGATTTTCCTCTCCAAGTGAACCAAACGCTGTCGGGGATGTACCTTTTAACTCGCTGGTCACTGACGAGAGGACGGTTTGCTGCCTGCCAGAGAATATCTGTAAGACAGCTTTTTCATTTCCGGTTGCATTTTCATCCGAAAAATGTTCAATGTCGATCACATTATTATTTACCAGTGCGAAATAAACGTCAGTGATCGGGATATTCATCTCAGAACCGGAACTTTCAATATTGGAATATACAATACCTGCGATCTCCTGCTCTAACAGATCATATGCAGCAATCTGTAAGTTCTTATCGATCGACAGATAAACATCATTTCCGGCAGAAGGTTCCTCGCGTTCCAAAACCTCCACCGCTTTTCCAAGATAATCGACATAAAGCTTTTCATAGCCTTTTGTTCCCTGCAGGGACGCATCCATCACCTGTTCAATACCGGCTTTTCCGACCACGTCGTTTAAAGTATAGTTGTCGTTATCCGCAGATAAACTCTCGTACTCTTCGGTAGAAATTTTTCCAGTGTAGCCGATAATCGATGCAAAATATTCAGCATCATTGTATTTACGGATCGTATCGTCAATGACTTCCACACCCTGAAGCTTTGATGTATTCTCACTCACGTAAGCAACAGACTCCTCAGAGACATCGCTTGCGATCGTGGTAGCAATATATTTCTGATAGCTGTTTTCAGACATTGCATAGCGCACCACGGTGATTTTATATGCCATCTCCTCAGGATAATCCTCACTGACATAGAATCTGGAATTTTTCAGATAATCCATGACCTGTTCCGCAGTCGCCTGTGCCTGATTATAGCCGAGTTTTTTATCATATTTCAGGTCAGAATAAGAAACCTCCCCATAGACATCAGCCAGAAAACGTTTCAATGAAGTTCCACTGACATTAAATTCATATTTTCCACTGTCACTGATCGCAATTTTAAAATTGTTGATAATTGCATCCCCATTCTTCTCCAAAGCGGTAATGATATCTGCGATCTCTTCATTCAGAAGTTTATGTCTTTCACTGTTGGAATCATAGGAACCATTATCCTCGATCGTAATGGAATATGCGAGTTCATTGTAGGCAAGCACTTCGCCATTGCGGTCTAAAATATTTCCTCTGGTACTGTTTAACGTACGTTCCCGGACAATCTTTAACGTGTAATTGTCCTGGTATTCTGCGCCCTTTATGATCTGAAGCTGGAACATCCGGAAAATCAGCACAGAAAACAAAAGAACCATCACGGTTGCTGCGACAAGCAGTCTCGATCTGAAGATCGTACGGAAAAACTCTTTGATATTATCAAACAAATTTTACAGCGCTCCTTTTTTCTATTGTTTCAAGTTTCTGGTTAATTTTTAAAATTATAAAATATAAGAAAATGGTCACAACCATTGTATATACAAGTTCCGGTATCATGATATTTAACAGATAGTATAAAATATCAAACTTTCCACGGAATAAAAATAACAGGAAATAAATGATCAGACTGCATGAAAAATCGCTGACTGCGATCAGAAGCATCGGCAGTTTGATATCTTCCGGGTAAAACATTTTCCGGAAAAATCCGTTGAAATAGCCCACATACATATAAAGCAATGCGTAGAATCCCAGAATACTTCCTGTAAAAACATCTAAAAGAAGTCCTGTGAAAAAGCCAATCCACAGTCCTTCTTTTTTTCCTCTCATAAAACCAAATGCAGAGACAACAACAATCATCAGATTTGGAGAGATTGATGCAAAAGAAAGTGCCTGAAATACGGTACTCTGCAAAAGGTAACAAACTGCTATGATTAAAAATACAGTTATTTTTCTTCGCATGTCATCCTCCCTGATTTAATTTTCCACCGTCTGTTTCTTGTTCAAAATGACAAGCACTTCCTCGATATGCTCAAAATCAACCGCCGGTGTAATGGTTCCTGATTTTGTCAGATTATTGGAATCTGTCTCGATCGAGCTGATATATCCAATTAAGATTCCCTGCTGATAATTGTAAGAAACCGCGGAAGTGACCACCGGATCATTGATGGAAACTTCATTGTCTTTGTCATTTAAATTATTGAATTCGATCACCATATCTTCATTCATTTTCTGCAGACTTCCGGACACGATCAGGTTATCCGAAGTGGTCGTAACCATTCCGCTGACTTTGCTGGTATCGTTGATGATCGATGTCACCTTGGCATAATTTGGTCCGACATCTGTGACAATTCCAACAAGTCCGCTTCCTGCCATAACATTCATATCCACTTCAATTCCATCATTACTACCCTTATCGATTGTAAAAGTATTAAACCAGTTTCCACTGTTTTTTCCGATCACATTCGCTGCAACTTTCTCATAACTCGGGTATTTCTGATCGAGATTGTAAAGTTCCCTTAAGTTGTCTAACTCGTACTGCTCCAGTTTAATTGTATTCAGTTCTGTTGTCAGTTCATCTACCTGATTCTGCAGATCCTCATTCTCTGCCATGACATCACTTAAGTTTTTCAGATTTACCGCCTTGTCGGAGATCCAGGTGCCAACTTTATTGATTCCCTCCTGCATTGGCACAAAAACATAACCGGCTGCCGCATTTAACGGACCACCGGATATATTTAAAGTAAAACTTAATAACATGATGATAATACATACCCCTGACATGATCAGAAGAAGGTATCTTGCAGGAAGAAAAAATTTTGATTTTCGTCTCATTCCATTCCTCAATTTCTAACAACGTATGCAGGCGTATCCTGCATTACATTCTATTTTAAGATTTTATTTTTCATGCTGAACGCCAGATGTTTGTACTTCTGGTCAATTACAATCTTCACCAGTCCACGGACAACGCACTCTTCCGGCTCCTCACAGGTGTTGATCTCAATGCCGGTGATATCTTTGAACAACTGGCTCAGATTATGTATCTGGGAGCTTCCACCGGTAATGTAAATACCGGAATGGATAATATCTTTTGCAAGCTCCGGTGGAGTTTTCTCTAAGATCATCTTGATGGAATTACAGATGCTGTTTAAGTTATCCTTGATCGCCTCGTAGACAACTTCCCCTGTGATCTCCATCTCAATCGGAAGTCCACTTACCACATCACGTCCTACAATGACCATGGTTTCTGTATTTCCAGGAATACCGGAACCAAGCTTCTCTTTTAATGCCTGTGCGGTCTTCTGACCAATCACAAGATTATAGGTTCTCTTCACATAAGTAATGATCGATTCATCAATCCGGTTGCCTCCGAAATGCAACAGATCACTCAATACCAGCCCGCCGAGGGAGATGACAGAAATTTCTGTTGTATCTGCACCGATGTCCACAACCATGATACCGGTCGGCTCATTGACATCCAGTCCAAGGCCAACGGCATCCGCAATTGGTTTTTCACATAAAAGGACACTCTTTGGTTTTAATTTACTCTTGTAGAACATCTCAAAGAACGCTCTCTTTTCTACATCTGTAATATCAGTTGGAACCGCAACGATAAATTCAGCGCCCCGGATTTTTCCCTTCATATGCTCTTCTAAGTACATCTGGAGCATGGTCTGAAGATTATTAAAATCAGCGATTACTCCACTGATCACCGGGAATGTGACATTGATCGTCTCCGGTGCTTTTTCATACATTGCATAAGCAGCATCACCATAAGCATAAATCTGGTCTTTTTTTACCAGAGCTATGGTATTCTTCTCATTTAATATTTTATTGGAAGTCTTGCAGTAAATCTTCATATTGCAGGTTCCAAGATCAATTCCATATACGTTGCTGTTCATTTTCTTCTCCCTTGTGTTGTTTTCCATAATCAAAGAATCCGTTGTAGTTTCACGGAGTATTTCATAACGGTAACTTCCCATTATGTGAGATACCCGGCTTCCCGGTAACTGAAGTAAGTACGGTCACCTATAATAATATGATCTGACAGCGCAATGCCTAATAATTTTCCGGCTTCTGCGATCCTTGCAGTCACTGTATTATCCTCTCCGGAGGGAACTGCCCTGCCGCTTGGATGATTGTGTACCATCACAATGTGTACTGCCTTTTTCTCCAATGCACAGATAAAAATCTCTCTCGGCGGAACAATCGAGGAACTGACACTTCCTGTTGTGACAACAGAGTCTCCCAGCCATTTACATTTGCTGTCAAACATGCAGACGATCAGCTTCTCCTGCTGCTCGTGCCTTAGCTGTTCCATATAATACTCTGCAACCGTTGCTGCGCTCCTCATCTGAATACCCTCAAAATGTCTGGTATTGGCAATCCGCGTGGAAAGTTCCGCAATGCATTTTAACTGCATCGCGATCACATCTCCGATTCCGTGGATCTTTTTCATTTCATCGTAAGACATCTCATAAAGATTCATGAGGTTTCTGTCTTTCTGTGATAAAAAACTTCTTGCCACATCCACGGCAGTCATTTTACTGCTTCCTGATTTGATCACGATCGCTAAAAGTTCTGCATCGCTTAACGCTGTTGCACCGTATTTCCAGAACTTCTCATATGGTCTTTCGGATTCCGGTAATTCTTTTGTTGTGAATGAGTGATTCATAAATTCCTTTCACTCTCCCTGAAAGTGTTTTATGTCAACTCAAAAAACTCTTTTTTCATTTTAGCATAACAAATCTGTATTAACAAGATTCCGTTCCTTAAGTTTTTGTAAAGACATCAAAATTCCAAGCTTTGCATGATACCAGGTCAGGCCACCCTGAAAATAAACGGCGTATGGAGGCTTGATCGGTCCATCTGCACTGAGTTCAATGGAAGATCCCTGCACAAAAGCTCCGGCAGCCATGATGACATCACTGTCATATCCCGGCATTGCCCAAGGCTCCGGTGTTACATAACTGTCTACCGGTGCAGCTGCCTGGATTCCCTCACAGAATGCAATCATCGCATCCGGGTTGTTGAAGGTAACTGCCTGAATGATATCGTGGCGGCTCTCTGTACCGTTTGGAATGACGGAAAAGCCTAATTTTTCATATATATTAGCAGCAAAAACAGCTCCTTTTAACGCACCGCTCACCACAGTCGGTGCCATGAAAAATCCCTGATAAAAAGACTGGATCACACCGAGAGATGCTCCAACTTCTTTTCCAAGTCCCGGAGAAGTCAAACGATATGCTGCATTTTCCACGCACTCTTTTTTGCCGACGATATAGCCGCCGATCGGAGCAAGTCCGCCGCCCGGATTTTTGATGAGGGAACCAACGATCATATCCGCGCCGACCTCTAACGGCTCTTTTTCTTCCACAAATTCGCCGTAGCAGTTATCTACCATGCAGATTACATCCGGTCTGATGTTTTTGATAAAGGAGATCAGCTCACCGATTCTTGTTACGGATAACGTAGGTCTTGTGGCATATCCTTTGGAACGTTGGATTGTCACCAGTTTCGTGCGGTCATTGATTGCTTTTTTGATATTCTCATAATCAAAACTTCCGTCCGGCAATAAATCAACCTGGCTGTAAGTGACACCATATTCTGCCAGAGAGCCCTTGGATGGACGGATTCCGATCACTTCCTCTAAGGTGTCGTATGGTTTTCCAACCGGAGACATAAGCTCATCCCCCGGTCTTAAGTTCGACATTAAAGCGAGTGCAAGCGCGTGGGTTCCACAGGTAATCTGTGGTCTGACCAGTGCATCCTCTCCCTTAAAACAGGAAGCGTACACTTTTTCCAGCGTATCCCTTCCAAGATCATTATATCCATATCCCGAACTCATATTAAAACATTCTGCGCTGACGCGGTTCTCCTGCATCGCTTTTATGACTTTCATCTGGTTGTATTCTGCTCTTGCATCGATCTCTGCAAAACGCTCCTTTAAAGATTCCTCGATTTTTTCTCCAAATTCGTATACTTCCCTCGAGATTCCAAGATTTTTGTATTGTTCTTCTAAAAACTGGTTCATTGCTATCTATTTATCCTCTCTTCGTTATTGAGCGAAACTCTTTTTTTTGCTGTTATAAGTTGCTCAAAATTATAATTGCTAATTTATGATAGTCTTTTCTTTTAAAATAGTTATCATATCCTCTAAAATTTTTGCATCCTGATAGTCATAGGCCTGTTTATCAAGCCAGATGACGTCACGCTCACGGCGGAACCAGGTGAGTTGTCGTTTGGCAAAATGTCTGGTCTCACGCTTGATGATGTAGATGGCTTCTTCTAAAGAGGTTTTTCCATCCAGATAATCTAAGATTTCCTTGTAACCAAGTCCCTGCATGGAAACCATATCACGGTGAAAGCCCATATTTTTTAATTTCTGCACTTCATCCACAAGTCCCTGTTCTATCATAAGATCGACCCGTTTGTCAATATTCGCATAAAGATGTGATCTCTCATCAGTGAGCACAAAATATGCAAAATGATAAGGGGATGTTTTCTCCCGCTCTTTTTCATTGTGTTCTGAAATCTGCTTACCGGAAAGATGATAAAATTCCAATGCACGGATCACGCGCTTGATATTATTGGCATGAATGGCATCTGCGGACGCCGGATCGACTTCACGCAGCATGTTGTGCAGATAGTCTGCACCTTTTTCTGCCGCAAGCTGTTCTAATTCTGCCCGGTATGCCTCATCACACTCCTGCTCTGTAAAGTCAATATCATAGAGAAGTGCCTGAATATAAAATCCTGTGCCGCCTGCAATGATCGGGATTTTTTCCTCTGCATAGATTTCCTCCAAATGCTCTTTCGCACGCTCCACGAATTTTACCACATGAAACTCTTCATCCGGTTCAAATTCATCGATCAGGTAATGTTTGACACCATTCATCTCCTCCGGCATCACCTTTGCAGAGCCGATATCCATATGCCGGTATACCTGCATGGAGTCTGCGGAGATGATCGATCCGTTGATTTTTTTTGCAAGCTCGATGGACAAGGCTGTTTTTCCAACGGCTGTCGGTCCGGTCAAAATGACCATCGGTCTTTTTTCTGTCATAATTTTTATACGATTCTCCTGAATTTCTTTTCGATTTCATATTTTGTCATGGAAATGATCGTTGGTCTTCCATGAGGACAATTGTATGGATTATCCAACTCTAAAAGCTCATCAATCAGCGCTTCAATCTCCGGTCTGGAAAGATGATTGTTTCCTTTGACTGCAGCTTTACAGGACATAGACGCCACTTTTTCCATAATCAGATTCGGTGCGTCTTTGCCGGAAATATTGGCAAAATCATCCAGCATTTCAATAAACATGGTTTTCATGTCGATATCTGTAAAATCTGCCGGAATTGCAGTAATTGCATATTCTTTCCCACCAAAAGGTTCAATTTCATATCCAAACATCGAGAGCTGCGCTTCATAAGTTTCCAGTGCCTGCACCTCATCCTGATTCAATGTCAGGATGATTGGCGGACTGATTGTCTGCGATGTAAATGTTTTCTCTGAAATCTTTTTCATCGTGCGCTCGTAAAGTACTTTTTCATGTGCGGCATGCTGGTCGATGATAAAGAGTTTATCCTCGTATTCAATCAGCCAGTAGGTATCGAATAACTGACCGATGATTTTATGTTTTTTTCTTGCATCTTTCGTCAGAAAATGAGAGTCAAGCTGTTCTAAATTCTGCTGCTCATAGATTGGAGCGGTTTCCTGCGGTGTAGATTCTATGTCATGTATTTCTGATACGATTTCTTTAAAATTATTTTCTAATGTAGGTTGTTCAGAATTTATCTCTGCTATTGGCTCTTTGGAAGTATTTGTTTCCGCTTCTGCTGCAAGCGGCTTTGCAAATAAATTTTCTTCCTGCACAGTCAATGGACTTGCACTGGTCTGTTTCATTTTTTCAAAGAAAGCATCCTGACCGCGCCGCCTGATCTCAAAAGGCTCCGGTGTATGTTTTGGAACTGGTGGAATCATTTCTTTCTTTTCTTCTGTCACCGGAACTTCCGGGATAAAATCCCGATGAGAGATTGTATTTCGGATAATCTCAAATAAAGAACGATAAATTTCCTCATTCTGACTGAACCGCAATTCCATCTTAGTCGGATGTACATTGACATCTAAAAGTTCCGAGTTCATCTCAAAGTAAAGCACACAGAACGGATACTGGTGCTGCATCATAAAACCTTTGTATGCCTCCTCAATGGATTTGGCGATCAGTGCACTTTTGATGTAGCGGCCGTTGATAAAATAATTCTCATAGTTACGGTTTCCTCTGGAAATTATTGGTTTTCCAATAAAACCACGAAGCTTAAACAGTTCGGTCTCATGTTCTACTTTCAGAACCGCGGCCGTAATATCTCTTCCATAAATATGGTAAATGAGGTCTTTTTCATTTCCATTTCCTGATGTGTGTAGTTTTGTCTGACCATTGTTAATAAATTTAAATGAGACATCCGGGTGGGACAAGGCCATGCGTTCCATCAGGTCACTGATATATCCAGCCTCTGTCTGGGCGGTCTTTAGGAATTTTCTTCTGGCAGGAACATTGTAAAAAAGGTTCCTTACGATAAAAGTCGTTCCTTCCGGCGCCCCGATTTCTTCATTTTCAATTTCTTTGGAACCTTCGATCACATATCTTGTTCCTGTCAGTTCCTCATAGGTCTTTGTGATCAGCTCGACCTGTGCAACTGCTGCAATGCTCGAAAGCGCCTCACCGCGGAATCCAAGGGAATGAATACTGAGCAGATCTTCCACACTGCGGATTTTACTTGTAGAATGGCGCAAAAAAGCAATCGGAACCTGCTTCTTCTCGATGCCGCACCCATTGTCTGTAATACGGATAAAAGAGATACCGCCCTCTTTGATTTCGACGGTCACTGCAGTCGCTTTCGCGTCAATCGCATTTTCAACTAATTCCTTTACAACAGAAGAAGGACGCTCTACCACTTCGCCCGCTGCGATTTTATCGATTGTCTCCTGATTCAGTAACATGATTTCCGGCATTTTCAGACACTCCCTTTCTTTCCATCAAAAAACTGCTCTTTACCAGCGGTTTTTGATCTTATTCTGCAATTCGTATAATTTATTCAAAGCATCGATTGGCGTCATATTGCTCAGATCGACATTCTTCAATTCCTCTAAAATATCATCATCTTTTACCGTGTCAAATAAGGACATCTGTGCGAGATCGACCTCGTCTAATTTTTCTTTTTTCTTTTTCGTTCCGGTCTCGACGGCCAGATTTTTTGTGACAGCGGTGATGTCATTCGCACTTAATTCTTCCACGATCTGTTTTGCACGCTCAATGACGGAATCCGGCACACCTGCCAGTTTTGCCACCTGGATACCATAACTCTTGTCGGCGCCGCCCCGGACGATTTTGCGTAAGAACACGATATCATCGCCCTTTTCTTTGACCGCGATACAGTAATTGTTCACATTGTGCAGTTTGCCCTCTAACTCGGTCAGTTCGTGGTAATGTGTTG
>ERZ826051.2708-NODE-2708-length-13160-cov-3.927356_pt1 | contig 13160 bp, 7 predicted proteins | sample MGYA00519928_ERZ826051 | MGnify/ENA primary metagenome ERZ826051 (study PRJEB31778, sample SAMEA3449219) | human gut metagenome | biome: human gut; feature: human-associated habitat; material: faeces | place: United Kingdom | collected 2010/2012 ...
GGTCGCGGTAGTTGTTTACGACCAGTAAGGTGTCTATTACCAGGCCGCAGATGAGCGAGGCTACCCATACGTCGGCCGTAATGATATGGGCTTGTACGTAGTAAGTTCCGCCTACGGGGATGAAGCCGAAGAAAACCAATACGAGTAGGTCGCCCCATCCTTGATAGGAGAGGATGGTGGTATATAAGAATGCGAATATTACGCAGAGCAGCCCTAACAGTATCAGTTCCCAGCCGCCGTGGGGTAAGCGTCCCCAACATTGTTGCAGCAGGGCGCAACCCATGAGGCAGGAGAATATAAGCGTTCCTGCTATTCCCCGTTTCATGGCTATGGGGGTAATCCAGCCTTGTGCACAGGCGCGTTCGGGGCCGAGGCGGTCTGCACGGTCGCTGCCTTTCAGATAATCGTAAAGGTCGTTGATGAAGTTGGCGGCAATCTGCATGCCGCAGGCGAACAATACGCATAGCAGTGCCGGTATGATGTCGAATTTTCCATCGGCGAATGCCAGTGAAGAGCCTATCAGTACGGGAATGACAGCTCCCGTCAATGTCTTGGGACGGGCGGCGAGTATCCATGCGTAGAACGAGTTGGTCGTTATTGCTTTCATGTTGTTCTTTTAGAAAGTTATACCACAAAGATAGTTAAAGGATTTGTTATCTTTGCACTACTGTTCGGGTAAAATTATTCATTGTATCAAACAATAAAGATAAGTCTATGGGTCAGGTGTTGTGTTATAGAGGGTGTAAGAGCCTGTTGTTTTTTTCTGTTTTGGGATTGCTGTTCTTTTCTTCGTGTCGGTCTACGCGGAGTTTTACCTCACCTCTCCCTGAAGAGTATTCCATTCGGATGTCCAAGTCTTCGGCATCCGGATATAAGAATGTGAAGCGTGTCAGGAAGTATGAGTTTGCACACCGTGATGTACCTGCCGCGTTCGACGGATGCAGGCTGGGGTTTGTTTCCGATTTGCATTACCGGAGTTTGCTGAAGGAGAAAGGATTGAGGGATATAACCCGCCTGCTGAATGATTTGCGTCTCGATGCTCTGCTGATAGGCGGTGATTTGCATGAAGGTTGTGAGTATGTTCCGGATGTCATTGCGGCATTGGGAGCTGTGAAAACGCCTTTGGGGACTTATGCCGTTCTTGGAAACAATGATTATGAAGCTTGTTATGATGATATCCTGAAGGAAATGGAACGTCAAGGTATTCACTTACTGGAGCATGAAGCCGATACTCTGAAACGAAACGGTGGGCGGATTGTGATAGCCGGAGTACGCAATCCTTTCAATCTTGGACATAACGGGCAGTCGCCTACGCTTTCGCTCTCTCCCGATGACTTCGTTATATTGCTTTCGCATACTCCCGACTATGCCGAGGATGTTCCTGTTACCAATACCGACCTCGTGCTTGCCGGACATACGCATGGCGGACAGGTTACTTTATTCGGACTGTATGCTCCTGTCATTCCGTCTCGTTACGGGCAGCGTTTCCTTACCGGGTTGAGGTATAACTCAAATAATACGCCGATTATCATTACTAATGGTATCGGTACGTCCCGTAAGAACGTACGTTTGTTTGCGCCGAGCGAGGTGGTGGTGATAACGCTGCGGCGGTTTGTTAATATAGAACACACCATGCATTATGAGTGAATACACGGTGTGTTTATTTAGTAATCGTATTCTAAACTGAAATCGTCTACATAAAGTAAAGCTCCAGGTCCACCTACAAAGAAATCACCAAATTTACTGGCAGAGCAAACGAGAACTAAATAAGTAGGAACCCGACTTGTGTCCCGATAGTCCAAAGTCAGTTCGAATGACTTATATTCTGTGACTGTCTCGCCACTATAAAATTCTGCATAGGCAATGACACCCGGATCATTCTTGTTGAATACAGATAAATCAGAGGGTTTGGTACGTATCTCTAAAGGTTCTTTCCAATCTGTCAGCGCTATATAGATAGCACAAGTGTCCGGCTTTTCTTTCAAATGTTCATATCCGGAAGATACATAAGATATTGGGGCTGTAGAGTATTTGTAATGTCCTTTTAGTTTGGTCGGCCGAGCTGTAAAAGGTTTCCCGAAATCAAGTACTCCATTCGTTCCTTCAGTTCTGATATATTCTCCAATGAATAAATTACCGGCAGCAAACTTGCCAATACTGCCGAGACCTATAAATTTGGATTCAAGTCTGGCCGCTTTTCCTTTACCATTCCAAGTGTCATCAGTCGGTTGAGTGTTACTATCTCCCATTGTAGTGGCGCCTTTATTTCCAGTATCCCAAATAGGAGTACCGTTTATAGCCCAAGGATTCCAAACTTTATCTACTTGATGCCATTCGTCGAAAGAACCGCCCGGCAGTGTAACGGGTTCACTTGTAGTAAAAGATACTTCTTCTCCGTAGTCACTACCCGAATAAGCACGGTAAACATAGGTTGTGTTAGACTTCAATCCTGAAAGACGTGCAGTTAATTCTCCGTCATCGTCGTTTACATTTTCGGCTGCTACGACCTTCCATTCTGAAGAACCTGCAGGTTTATATTCAAATCCATTGTTGGCGCCTTCTTCACCATTACCATGAAGCCATGCCACATTGACCCATGCGTCAGCTTCGCCGGTTGCCACACTTTTATCACTTCTAGATATGGAGATAGTCCATTTCTCTTCAATGTCATGGTAGCGTACTATCACGGTCTTTGGAAAAGAAAAATCAAGGGCAGTGTTTAATGGAATCTCTACCTCGTTTCCTGATGGATCTAAGAAAGTCTGGGTTGAGATTTCGGCCGGACCTAATTTGATATCTGATATATATACGTTCTTTTGACTGGCCGTTTTAGCAACTTCGGCAGTGATTTCATGTGTCTTGCTATTGATTTTAGGTTTACCGAACTGATTCTTGATTGTCAATTTTCTTTCAATTGTCTGACTTGCTTGGATTGTCCATTCATAGTCTTGATATAAAGATATAGTATACTTCTTGGGTGAAGATAAGTCAATAACTGTTGCAGAGTCCAATGGAGCTTCTACACCTTCGGTCACCTTACACTGTTTGACTACTACCTCTTTTAAATTGATAGTCTCTTTTAACGGTACAGTGACAGTACGAGTTACCTTATCGATAATTGTACTTCCTTCCTGTCCTTCTACTTCAAATGTAAGTATCTGAAGTGAGATGACCGGGTAGGGAATATCATTGCTGATACAGGAAATATTGATTTGCATACAAGATAGGAAACAAATCAATATGAGGCTGATATTTAGAATTCTTCTCTTCATAATTATAAATATGCAACAATACCTATGCTTATATTCAGTATATTAATTTTGAAATTCGCGCCACTTGATTTTCTCCAACCGGAACTTTCTCCATTGGTGGTTTGATTCTCTTCCCTATATTTGAATCCTGCCACTCCGAATGAAAGTTCTGCACTGATATTCTCCATAATAAATACTGTAGCTCCCGGATTTAATCCGATGTGTACTTCACGAATACGTGTTTGAGTATCTTTAAAATTTTCTTCACTACCACGTTTGTAACGTGAACTGCCTGTGTTGAATGAGAGAGAGGTTTCATTGAAAAGCCCAAAACGTTTTCCCCTGTCCAGCCCTACGTATGAACGATAGAAAACGGTGGTACTTAGCAAGTGCTCGTCAAAAGACATGTTTTTTAGTGAGAAGCTTAAGTCATCATCTATATCCAAACTTATATTCCCTAAATTGGCGTATACGTTTTGGTATCCAAATTTAATACCGATACAAATGTTTTCTTTAATGAAGTAGCCAACAAAAGGATTGATCGTGAATAACTTCGCTTTACAATCAAAATCTTTCAATAGTGATAAGAATTGAGTATCTTCACTGTCGTATCCGGCATAGGATACGGTTAAGCCAGTCATCCATGTTTTTCGTTTCACGAACAAATGGTTCACAATTCCTCTGTCGAACCTTCCTAAAAATCTCTTTTCAGAGATTGTATCTGATACATTGGTTATCTTATGGTCATCTGCTATCCTTAAAGTGTCGGTTTGAGCATATAAAGGAAAAGCAAGACAGACTAGGCAAGTGCAACACAATATTCTGATATATGTATTCATTGGCTGTATTCTTATAAATAAAAAGCAATCCCCATTCCAATAGAGAATATATTGATTCTAAAATTGATGGAACTGGAAGATTGATTAGCGATATGTATCTGATCGGTTACCTGACGGGTATGCCCATAATTGAGACCTAATACACCAATATTCACTTCCACTGCCGTATAATTGTTTATGAAAGCTACTAATCCCGGAGCTACTCCTAACTCTACACTGTACTTTTTACTGAATGTACCGGTAAGATCATCTCCTTTACCATTTATGAATTTAGACTGTCCGCCTTCAAACGTTAGCTGGGTTTCTGCAAATAAAGCGAATCGTCTGCTGTTACCCAGGCTGATATAATTTCTAAACATAGCCATACCGGAATAACTGTGGCTCAAAGAATAAACATCGTTCAAGTTAAAACTTAGGTCTTCACCTATTTCCAAATCCATCTGGTTGATTTTGGTCAGCGAACGTTTATAACCGAAACGTCCGCCTGCAGCCATATTATCTGCAAAAGCATAACATAATAATGGACTGATTTTGAAAGTGTATCCATCTCCAGACACAGATTCTATTACAAGAAAATTATAATCTTTCTGTTCGGACTGTGAATAAGAGATTGAACTGCCCACGATCCATTGACCTTTGGGTACAAACTTATGCATCGTTATATTTCTCATTCCCTGAGCATTTATTGTCGGAATTATGCTACATAGCAGGCTAATGAGAAATATAAACTTTATTATTAGTTTAATCATTATTATAAATCAATTCTAAGTCGTCTAACCATAATGTACTACCGGTACCACCGGTAAAGTAATCACCGTATCGGCTGGAAGTTGCTACCAGAATGATATATTTGGCTTTACGATTTGTATCTTTGTATTTTAACTCTATTTCAAAAGGTATCATACCATCCCCCTCTGTTGCTTCCGGGAAAATAATCTCTCCATAGGCAATGACATTTGGCCCTGTTTTGTCGAAAAACTTTTTAGCAGAAGTGTCTACCAGAAATGGAACATTATTGTCACCGGTTCCGTCTTCCGGCCAGTCACCAATAGCTACATAAACATATCCGTTGTCCATATCGCCTTTTTTTACATAATCTAAATCGGAATAATTTATGGCAACGGGATTGTATTTGGCATATCCTACTAATTTATCCGGGCGGGCAGCGTGTGGACGCCCAAAACCTATTTGCGCACCGCTTGTTCCGATAGTTTTGATATATTTGCCCACAAAGGCATTACCAGCTGCAAATTTGCCGATAGAACCTAAACCGACAAAGGCGGATTTCATCTTGATAGAACGTGTGCCGGTTGTTCCCGGTGCTCTCAACGACTCGTCATAAGTAGTGACATTATCGTTAGCAGAAAGGGTTGTGGACCCCCAGTTACCACTATCCCAATACATATCGTCTCCACTTTTGTATAAGAGTAGGGGCTTGTCCGGTTGCGACCAATCCTCAAAGCTGGAGTTCTTAAGTTGGATTGTTCGTTCCGTGGTGAATGTATAGGTTGGCGATTCACTGCTTTGACCTGAGCACCATGCTCGATATTCGTAAGTTGTACCAGGGGTAAGTCCTGTGATAAGTGCGGACATTTTACTTTGGTTGTTTTCTTCAATTGTGGCAACAGCTTTATCCCATTCATTTTCACTGCCTAATACTCTATATTCAAAAGCTAAATCTTTTGATTCCGCTGCGTCATAGGCCGTTTTGTTGACATTTGCTTCTACTGTAACTCTATGTGCCCAAACGGCATAGTCATTTACCAATTCTGTGGTTACAATAGCATTCGATACTAAAATACGTAAATTTGCCGTGCGATATTTACCATTGGCATCGGTTGCTTTTATAACTACCAGATAATCTCCCCCTTTGTCTTCTTCTCCTTCTTTTTTTGCGAAAGCGGCAAAAAATGCAGCCTTAAAAGTCATTTTAACAATAGAGTTGGTAGTCTCTTCGTCATAGTAATTTGCAAAAGTAACCTTATCTTTGATAGTTTCTTTGACATTATCCGCCATCGTCAGTACATCAATAGAGCTTGATTTTAAGCCTACCTTTGAAATAAATTCCGGGCATGTTAGTGTTAAACTTTTAAGTTCCGAAGTAGTAAGAACAAATACGTCTACATCTTTTCCGGAATCGTCAAGAGCAAAGTTAACAGGGTCATTTAAGGAGTGAAAAACACCATTTTCATATCGTTCTATACGAGGTTGCCGGCTAATCCCTATATTCCATGCTTTTAACATAGGCTCTTCGGCTACATTCAAGGTTATGGCCATACCGCCATCTTGTGGGTCTAATTCTTCGTAATCAAAAGTCAGAGTATATTTGGTAGATATTTTTATATCTTTCAATGTGCCTTCTTTAGTGTAGGAAATATCATCTACTGTCACTGCTTCGACTTTCCAGTCCAATTCCGTTTCTCCTGTAGGAAGCATAAAATAACCAGTCAGTTCCGGATGCTCTTTATCAAATTCCAAAGCTCCTCTTGACATGGATACGGTTACTTTACTGCTTTTAAACTTTGCAGCAGCTACTTCTGTATAAGCTGTGGTTACCACAGTGTTCTGTACATAGAGAGGAAGAGTAATGGGGGTCGTTTGATTTCGTTTAATCTCAAAGTTCATAGAACCACTATAATAAGGTGCATCATATGCCGCATCTACTTTGATGCCGGCTGACCCGCTTATTGTATACATGCCTGTGACTAATTCTAGACTTGAAGGTACAGTGCTGATTCCTTCGTACTCCCGGATTAGTTTACTATCGCTATTACGAAGTTTGACGACACAGCCGTTATTGAGTTCATCAAGCGTTGGCAGAGTGCGGGTAGTAGAAGGAACACTTGCTCCCATCTTAACCGATAAGGCTAAAATTCCATTGCCGTTCAATTCTTCTTCACTACAAGAAGTCAGACAGCATAGAACGCATAATAAGATATATAAAAATAGCTTTTTCATATTTTATTAGTTGCCGGTAATCAATGTCAACGTTTCTTCTGTTACCACGTTGTTTTGATCAACTGCTTTGATTATGAACTTGTGCGTACCGGAACCTAAACCGGCAAGCAATGGAACGAAAGTTGTAATATTGAATTCTAATGATTTCTGTCCGATTACCTGATCTGCAACAGGGAATCCTAAACTACCTAATCCTTCTTGCAATTCTTCCGGATAAGCAAGATCAAAGCTCTTTTTCAAGCCTACTCCGGCCAATTCGTCTTCGGTAAGAACTTCCGAGTCAATCGTCACATACAAATGTGTCAAACGATTAGAAGCAGTAATATCCACTACACACGTCAGTTGGCCACTGGAAGGAACTTTTTGGGCTTCTTTTATATCAAAACCACGCCCTGTAATAGTAGGCTTAGTTTTATCTTCTTCTTCATCTTCATCATCAGGGATTGTTTCCTCACCAGCTATGATGTTATAATTTTTATCAATAATTGTCACACTTAAATCTACTTTCATTTTTAAAGATACCAAACCGGAATCTTCGATAACATCTTCACTCACATTTGTTAATGTAAAGTTAATGTTCACTGCACTGCCTGATGTCGCAGAGTATGTTTTAGTAAAGTTTTCTTTATAGGTATCCACTGTACCGTCAAAGATTACATAGACCACTGTAATTTCACCTTTTGCAGGTGCAAAATAGATAGGATTGTTGATGGCCTCTTCAATATCTGAATAAGTATGGGAGTTCTCTCCAACAACTATGGTAACGGTAACATCTGTCCCCAAAAATTTTTTAAGGGCTTCATCGAAAGTAACCACCGCTTTTATGTTTTTCATTTCACATGTAATCGGTTTTACTTCTGTAATAGCACTTGGCTTAATACTGAAGACTTCCGAAGTCCCTTCAAAATATGCTTTCGTATCCACCTGTTTTAATTGATGGGACATTGCTTTGATATAATAATCACCGGATAATACACTGATTAAGTCCGGCATATCTTTATAAGTCCATGATTCTACTAAACTATTGTCTTTTGTGTATAATGAAACAATGTATTCATCGGTATTTGTAACAGAACGTGCTGTAGGAGCTTCTGTTACTTGTACGTTTAAAAGTTCTTTTAAACGTATATCCACCATTTGAGGATCGCCTCCTTCTGTATATTCTACTTTTTCTCTATCACATGCAATAAAACTGATTAGAATACAGCATAAATAAAAAAAGGTGTATAGTTTCTTCATATCTATATAATTAATAGATTAATTCAATATCGTCAATATATAATTCGGAGCCGGTAACACAGGCTTGAGCTTTGCTTTCTGGGCTTGTAACACTTGGATTATCAATTTTTTCTTCGCTCGTTAACCAATCTTTTCCACCAATAGAAGAACAAAACATTATACATATATTATCTGGTTTTTCACATCCTACTGATGGGTATTGGATATCAAGAGTTTTTGTTAATATATTAGCTGTTTCATCCAAATCTAATTCAAGATATTCTTTATCCTTTAATATACTTTTAGAACCTTTCCGTAGCATAATTCTTACATATCCTTTGTCGGTGGTAAGCCCACTTGTTTTGGATGTATATTTGTATTTAAATTTTAATTGAGAAGGACGATTAAAGAAAGGATATCCTTCATTTACTATATCTTTTTCGTTTTGATATGAATAAGAACCTAAAAATAATCGACCTGCAGATTGTTGTAAGGTTATTGATGGAGTATTTAATTGTTCAAATCCAGGAAAACTGGCATAACATTCGTTTTTATTTATAAAATATCCAATACTACCTAATGGGGAAATATCGCCTCCTACTCCACTCCAACTTACATTCCTTATTCTTACATATGTGTTATCATCAATTATGACTTTATCTGTAGAGGGTACAATATACCAAGTATTAACAGCATTTCCTGTTAAATTTGGCATTGTTTTTTCATTTACATTTTCCCATGCTACAGGCGTATTTACACTTAATGTTGTTTTTTGATATTCTTCTGTTGTTGTATATCCAGAAAAATCGAATCCAGCTCCTCGTTTTGCCCATGGGCCACCTTTATTTATAGTTGTCCCGTTGTAACGTCCAGAAGTCCATTCGTTAAATGTTGGATTGGGCAACTGTATTTTTGCTTCTGTTAGTAAGGAGTATTCTACATTATTTGTAACCTCTCCACCTTCATTGCATATTCCGACTATGGTATATGTAACTCCAGGTTCTAATCCACTCCACAAGTATGTATTTCCTTTTCGCATAGTTGATATTTCAGAACCGTTGTATGTCAATTTTAAATATTTCAGTACTGCATTTTGAGCTTCTACTGTGTTAGCTTTTACCTGTAAAGTTGCTTTCCGTGCCCAGATGTCATTCTCATCAGCCGTAATAGTAAATTCTGGTATATGGTAGCTCAATGTCTGTTCTTCAGAAATTTTACTACCATATCGTGCGCGTACTACTAAGTTTCTATGTATTTCGGGCAACTTCTTGATTTTTACTTTATGTTTTTTGACCTCTTCTGTATTATCGCTTACCCATTCGGTGGTAGCTTTTACCCATTCGCTCGCTTCATTTTTGTATTCAAAGATAACATTATTAACATCCTGTTCTCCTGTAATGCCGGATGTTAAGAGGTTAATTTCTGCTTCGGCTTCAGTGCTTCCAATAAGTACCGTTTTGGCAATTGCAGGGAATGAGAATTGATTGCTTTGCAAAGTAGTAGTAAAGGAGAGTTCCGTTTCATGTACTACACCTCGTTTATCCACTGCACGTAGGGTAAACTTACTGGATTCGTCATTATCTCCGGTACATACCATATTCATTATTAATTGTGTAAAGTCAATCAATGCCAACCGTTCTATCTTTCCATCCTCCAGTCCGAGAAGACGTAGTCCTTTGTCTACTACTTTCTGTTTCATCGCTTTGGCGGCATCACTTGTAGGCACAAGCTTCACTAAACCATCTATTCCTACTGGTTCAGAATTCAAATAAGGAGATTCTATAAGTAAATCACACTCTCTGATACCTGCACGGGCATTTAAAGTAACTTTCATTGATTCCGGTTGAGAACCTTCACGTAAGGTAATAGTTTGACCGTTATCAAAACCTTGCGCAGTAAATTCCGGAGCTTTTAAATTGAGCGATGCGTCCGAAATATCTATTGTTACAACCTCTTCGGATTTGACGGTATTATAGGTAATGTTCAATGTTCCACTTCCCGTATCACCACCATTTACATCGACTTGAATAATGTAGTGCTGGCGTGCTTCGGTCTCATCAATATCCAGTAGTCTTAAAGTTTGTCCTATACCATTTTGTTTTTTTACTTTTGCTTCAAGTTGTAAACTGCCGGGCTTTAAATAGACAGGACGTTGGTCGTCTTTTGCAATATCAATAGTTGTGCCGGTGTTTGAACGGGCCTGCATCTCAAATGTTGTAAAATACTTTTGAACAGCTTCTGAACAAATCACGGTAAGCTGTACATTGGCTATGTAGCAGGTGATGTCAGCAGTGGTATTCTGATTCTCAAGGATCTGGATATTTGTACTTCCTTCATAGTAGGCAGCATTAAAACCTTCTTTCTTTTCGTCACCATAGTAGGCCTTCAGCGTGTAATTGCCAATAGCTATTTTCTCTCCTTCTTTAAAGTCTGCATAAGAATCCCAATGCTTCACTTCTGCCTTTTCATTGGATAAAGATAATGAAAATGATGACGCTTCCGGTACTTCTTCCATACGGGTGGTCGTAATAGCCGATTGCTTATCGGATTGACCGCGTGTATCGGATGAACTGCCTACTTCTATCATGCTTGGATTAGCGGATAGTTGTATGTTCATTGTGCCATAACCTGTAGCATGTCTTTCGTCTTGTTCGCATCCCGCGAATAAAACTGATATTATGACAAACAGAGTTAAAATAGTTGTGTATTTTTTGCCCATTGACAATACTTAATTATCTTTTTTACCTATTAAAACTTGAAACTGGGCGCAAAGATACTGTTTTTTGGCAATAAAATAACCGTGTAAAGCTCTATTTTACAGCGATAAATGAAAAATGGGACATCATTTGTCCCATTTCCTACAAAAAAAGAAAAGTTGATTAATGTACTTTTTAGCTTATTTTTAATTATAAAATGTTACGGTTCGGGTAGTAATACTATTCCTTGCTTTTTCTTTCCGTCCATCTTAGCTGTTATCGGATGTTCAAAGTGTACATGACGCAGGTATTTGGTCTCATGTACAGCAGGTTGCGCATTCAGAAAGTCTTGATTATATACACCGTCATTTATAAACGCGTTGATTGTGAAATAACCGACACCGAAAGAAGTCAGGTTCTGAAAAAAGTGCGTTCCCTGGCTGGGATCGACACGATAGTTTGTCAGCCCGGCTTCTACAATAATACGTGCTGCACTGATATGAGGCCATTTTACAGGAATGCCGAGCCATGTATCGCTACTGCCCCAGCGGCCCGGGCCTATCAGGACGTAGTTCTTTCCTTCGTTCAAGAATTGCTGGTTCAGTTTTTCTATCTCCCAGGCTATTTCCTGATTGTGGGAAGCGCTGTAATCATCGGTTTTTACGTAAATTACATCCTGCAATTCATTCATTATTCCATGTCCTAATGAATTGTTGGAACGGAGCAATAGTTGTTCATCGGGAATGGCTGTAAGGTCCTCATCAAGCATTTCCTTACTATCGACAATCGGACGGATTTGTAACAGATAGAATGTGCCGGTCTTGTCTTTTTCCCGGCTCATGGTAGCTGCGAATTCGATTTCAACAGGGCGGCGCATTTCCTGCTGTCCGTATTTCAATGCCAATTGTAAGATACGGGGTAGTGGGAATACATCATGCTGCAAGATATTGGCAAAGGTGATCACTTTACGCCCACCCGGATATAAACCGTCACGGATTATCTGGTCGTAAGGGTCATAGGTGGAAGCTATATAATTGAGGGAACCGTCTTTCTCAGCCTCTTTAACATGTAATTTCAATAGGTTGAAACCGTCATCAATGGAGAAGTTATGACCGGCATTACGCAGGTCGAGCGCATAAAAACGTGTTTGGGTTTCTTTTAGTGCAATCTCCATCTCGCTGGTTTGCAAGACCTGGTTGGGGTGATAGGGAGAGAAACGAAGTGTCATACCGCCGTCTACAATATATTTACCCAATCCGAGTGCCAGATTGACAATGCCCTCTTCCGCCTTTTCATCTCCGATAGGGTAGTAGTTGAGCGAGCGTGCTACACCCGACATGGATGGATAGTAACGGTCGCCATACTGATTTCCGACTACCTCTTGCAGGATGACTGCCATTTTCTCCTGGTCGATAACGTTGCTTGTTGCTTGCATATAGGCTTTTGAATCGCGGAAATATACAGAAGCGTAAACTCCCTTGATGGCATCGCTGAGCATGCGGAGCATTTCATACTTGTCGTCCAGATAAGGAATCATATAAGTATTGTATATTCCGGCGAAAGGCTGGTAATGCGAATCTTCCAATAGTGAGGAAGAACGGATAGCGATAGGGGATTTTACTACATCAAAGAAAGTGAAAAAGTCCTCAACCAAGCGGTCGGGCAGTTTGGCTTTCAGGAAGTATCGTAAAATCAAATCATCATCCGCATCGGAGAGGGCTATTTGATACAGATTGTTGGTATCCATGAACTCGTCGAATACATCCGTACAAAGCACTACCGTTTTGGGTATAGCGACGCGGGCATTCTCAAATTCGTCGAATTCCGGATGGTGCTTCACCATATTGTCAATGAATGCCAGGCCACGTCCTTTACCGCCCAATGAACCGTCGCCAATGCGGGCGAAGTTCGAGTAGCGGTCAAAGCGGTCACGCTTAAAGACAGCCACCACACCCTGATTCTTCATCTTGCGATACTTTACGATTGCCTCGAAAATGATTTTACGGTGGGCATCTACATCCTGAAGACTGTTCCACGTAATAGGTTTCAAGAACTCGCCAATGGGGAACATGGCACGCGAATAGAGCCAGCGGCTCACATGATTGCGGCTGATATGATAGAGGAACGACTCTGCCGGAACCGCAAAAAGGATGTTTTGGAGTTCTTTCAAGTTTTTGACGCGGGCAATCTCTTCCAGC
>ERZ826051.2715-NODE-2715-length-13128-cov-31.856881_pt1 | contig 13128 bp, 15 predicted proteins | sample MGYA00519928_ERZ826051 | MGnify/ENA primary metagenome ERZ826051 (study PRJEB31778, sample SAMEA3449219) | human gut metagenome | biome: human gut; feature: human-associated habitat; material: faeces | place: United Kingdom | collected 2010/2012 ...
AGTCTCAATACTGCTTTTTCGTTTGCACCACCTTCGATTCTTTTCTTAACGATTTGGTAAACCATCTATACAATACCATACTTCATTGTCCATTACAATAATTGCATCGCTCCCGCTTATTCTCATCAATTCTGCAACTATTATATTGTGATATTATGCTTACTCTTAGGCTGTCTGTTCACTTTTCTTTGCGTGATACGCTTCACGTCTCATAGCCAGTGTTTTTTCATATCTCTCTTTTGCAATAGGGTCTCCATTCAATGCATCTTCACGCATTTTTCTGTAGCTCTTCACTGTGGCTCTAACCTGATACTGTTTACGCTCTGCAAGCTGACTCTGTGCTTCCTGATCTCCTGCTTCCGCTCTGGCTCTCAAGGCTTCCATCTGCTCCTTTCTTCTTGCGGTATGCCGTCTGTTGTATTCTGCATTTCTCTCTTCCAAATATTTCGCATATTCAGGGTCATTTTCTGCTCTCTGCTTACGCTTTTCTGCTGATTTCCTTGAACGTTCTCTTGCAATAGCTCTACGCTCCTCAAGCTCTCTGACGGCTTCCTGATTGCCTTTTTCTGCCTGCTCCTTTAATTCTGCCAAAGCAATCTTTTTCTTCTTTGTAGCACGCTCCTGACGTTTCTTTTCCCTTTCCAATGCCAAGCGTTCTTTCTCTTCCATCTTCGCCCGATATTCAGGGTCAGACATTCTCAATTCTCGCATTTTTTCAGCTCTCTTACGGTTGTTCTGTCTGCCTTTTTCAAGGATTGCTTTATATTCTGCCATAGCTTCAGGATCTCCAGCTTCTGCTTTTGCCTTGATCTCTGCACGCTTCTGATTTCTTTTCTGCGTAGATTTCTTAGAAGATTTTCTCTTTCTTTCAGCAATTTCTTCCGCTCTGCGTGCTTCCTCTGACTGCAAGGCTTCCACTTCATCCTCACTGAGTGGAAGAACAAAATTTCCAATGAAATTGAAATAAATATCCACTTGCTGAGTACGGTCTTTTGTTCTGCCACCCTCTGCTTCATGAATTACAACCTTTTCAATGAAATCATTAAGCATAGGTGTTGTCAGTTCCTCAAAATCCCGGTATTTCTTAACCAATCGCACAAATTTATCAATCTGCACTGCCTTAGTGGATATACGTTCTGTAGCAGTTTCAAGTTCTGACATTCTCTGCTCTAGGTTGCTTTGTTCGGTGTCATATTCTGTCATAAGGCGGTTAAACTGTCTCTCCGGCAATCGCCCCAGTGTGAAATTCTCATACAGACCTTTTATCAGATCATCCAAATCCATCATACGACGTTTTGCTTCTAACAACTCTTTTTTATCATCTGTATTATCCTTTTCACACTGCAATTCATACTGTGCTTTCAACTGTTCTACAAACTCTTTTTCATCTTTAAGGACATACTGTGACACTCTCTTAGTTGCCTGATAAATCAGCATTTCTATTGTGCTTGCCTTGATATAGTGACCAGTACATGAATGATATTTATTGTGATACCGGCTACACCGGAATGCCTGATTGCTGTCATATATTTTCCCATCCTTTGGCTTTGAATTGATATATGCCAGTCTGCTTCCACAATCCGCACAATAAAGAAGTCCTGACAGCCTGTGCGCAGGCTTTTCACTGTTTCGCCTTGGAGATACCCTTTTTCTCATTCTCTGCGCTTTATCATATGTTTCCTGATCAATGATAGCTTCATGTGTATTGTAAAAGACAAGCAGTTCGTCCTCATTTGCAATTCTTTTCCGTTTTGTCTTAAAATTATCCCTCGTTGTCTTCCCAAGAACGGTATGCCCCAAATACTCACGTCTGTTCAAAATATAGCCCACTGTTGTAGCATTCCATGTATAAGGGTCATGGTAATTCGTACACTGGCAATCCTCAGGATGATTCTGTCTCGCATAAGCCGAAGGAATAAGTACTTTATCCTCTGACAAGGTATCTGCTATTGCGGTTGCACCCATTCCATCACAAGCAAGCTGAAAAATGCGTCTGACAACCGAAGCAGAAGCTTCATCAACATACAATGTCTGCTTATCCTCAGGCTTTCTGTAATAGCCATAAGGCACTGCACCGCTGACACGTTTTCCGTCTCGCATTTTTGCCTTGAACACTGCCTTGATTTTCTTACTGGTATCTTTTGCATACCACTCATTCATGATATTCAGAAATGGTGTAAAATCATTATCTGCAGGATTGGCACTGTCAACTCCGTTATTTACTGCAATAAAACGGACATTTTTCTTAGGGAACATCATTTCCGTATAGAAACCTACTTGCAGATAGTTTCTGCCAAATCGGGACATATCTTTGACGATCACTGTTCCCACTCTGCCGGCTTCAATCTCTGTCAGCAAAGAATTGAATGCCGGTCTGTTGAAATTCGTTCCTGAATATCCATCATCACTGAAATGCTGAATATTACCAAAGCCATGTTGCACTGCATAATCTTCCAGATACTTCTTCTGGTTTGTTATGGAGTTGGATTCACCCTGCATCTCATCATCACGGGACAGACGCTCGTAAAGTGCTGTTATTCTGTTATCTTTAGCCATTTTCTCAGCTCCTTTCATAATGCTAAAAAATAAGAACACACAGAAAACACTTCATTTTTTAATGACCTATTTTCTCTGTATTCTTAAAATCTAACCCTTCGGGTCCGTCACCACATAGGATGAATGCATCTGTAAAAGGTTCGGTTTTATGAAAAACCGTGTCTTACCTGAACCGGATCCACCAACTACCAGAACATTCTTATTTCTGGCATATTTCGGAATCTTCGGTCTGCTGCTCATGGTAATCCTCTCAGACTGTGACAGAATCACATTGTTTGCAAACACAGGATCCTCAAATGGCTCAATATCCGCATGTCTGCCCCATCTGGCAGAACCATATTCCTCATTGTGCCGGAACTTCTTAGCGTTCTTTCCTTTCAGGTATACTGCAAGCCTGAGTGCTGCCCCGCAGGCAATTCCCACCAGCAGATCACCCGGATAAAGGCTCGGCAGAGGATTAGAAAAAGCCGTTGCAAATACACCATCAAGGACCAGACTCTGAACCTTTTCCGATGCATTTACTCCGGCTGCAATTCTCCATGCCTCACCAAGATTTGTTGCAAGCAATCCCAGAATGATATAGGGGATATTCAGGATCAGCTGCTTTTTCAACTGTTTTGTATTCATCGCGACCTCTCCTTCTTTTTCTCTGCTACCTTCTTCGGGATTGCCGCCACAATCTCCTTGAATTTCTTAAGTTTCTCCAGAACACTGGTCTTCTCTACGGAAGGCTTCTTGACCTGTTTTGCAGAATAATCCTGTAAAATCCTTGTGATGGCATCCGTATCTTTCGCCTTGAAAAAGACCGTATATACTGGTGGACTTGCCTCTTTATCTTTTACAACCGCAAAATCAACTCCGTATTTCTTTGCGATTTTTTGAAAATCTTTCAGACCTTCATCTGCTAAAGGAATAGAAGAAACTCCCTGTCCCTGCCTGATCAGTGTTTTCACTGACTGCTTGCCGGTTGTTGGATGGATCTTATTAACTGCTGCTTTCCCAGCAGCCTTCACAGGGGCTTGTACTGCCTCTCTTAATCCCTTCATAAGCTGATCAAGTTCCGGTTTTAACATTTTGATTGCTATATTCACAGATTTGTTGGCAATCTCCCTGTCAACTTCTTCATGAACCAGTTTTCTCACTCCTTTCCATCAAAAAAACAGCCCGAAGGCTGTATCCACAAAGTTACTGTTCTTTTTTATTCTTATCCACACCGAGGACTCCCCTCATAGTGGATGAAGCTACATGAAAGCGGTTGGCTATTGCTATATCTGTAAGCACCGTATCATCCACCGCTGAACCACAAACCACGAGAATTCTGGATCTTCTTAACATATCTTCTGACATATCCATATAATCCTTGTACTCATCTGCATTACTGGTATCAATTACCTCCGGCAATGATAAAAGCGGACAGATTGGTGTGTAGCCTGCTTCATATAATTTTCTGCAATATCGTTTTGCAGACCTTTTGGCTCTGCTCCTGTCTGCACTCCAGGCAGATGTTACATAAGCCCACGGTTTGTTATTCATCTGCCGCCTCCTATCCCAGCTGGTATGCCTGAATTCTGTATTTTCCAAGTGCAAGCATTGTCATCCTGCTTTTCAAAGCTGCAATCACATCCGCAATATCCTCATCATCAATCGCCTGTAATCCATTACAGGACTTCATGACCAGATACCCGGACGGAAGGTATGCCTCCCCGTCAATGACCAGCTTTCTGCTTGCGTCATAGATCAGAATATAATCTGATTTTCCAATCATTACTGACGCACTGTTATTTCCCAATCCATCAAGGATCCTTAATGCTTCTCTGGTACTGATATAATTCACCTTCTGTTCGCCATCTACATAAATTGCCCCATCAGAAGGCATACTGTCACATCCGATTGCACAAACCAGTCCTTCCAGGTTTTCTGCAATCTTCTCAACATATGCCATGATTTTCTCCATATCCATTTTTGTCTCTCCTCTGCTATATTTTTCCTTCTGCCATATCGTGATTAACCTCTGCACGATAATAGCTGTCTATTGTTGCCGGTGCGTTATACAGTGCTGCCAGCATATACTGCTTGATGCTCCTGATCTTGGTTGTGTTTTCCTGCATACATTTCATTACATAGCGGATATGCTCCATGTTCAGCTTCATGAACCGCCCCTTTACCACATTTACTGACTTCACATCCCCGGCAATACAAATGATCTTTCTTTTGGAACACACAACATCCAGAATAAGCTCCATGATGCCGTCTATCATTTCTCTGTCATATGGATAATCCTGTTTTAATGCCTCAATATTGAGCTGTTCCATGAAATATTTCTCATATCCCATCCTATCCTCATCCTCTGATAAGATAGGATTAGTATTATTAAAATCAGTATTATTGTTATAAGTATAATTAGGCTGTAAATTATACAGGTCCTGACCTGTAACTTTTACTGGTGGTGAACTGTAATTTTTACTTGTCTTGACCTGTAAATTCTGCTGGTCTATGAAATTCTTTACATAGATCAGTGCCGGTTTGCCAAATCCCTGCCGGATCCTTTCAATCAGACCAAACTCTTCCAGCTCCGTCAGATACTTGATTGCTGATTTTTCTGCACAGTTCATTGCCTGTCTTATAGTTGTCAGGGTAAAAATGATATACACTCTTCCCTCATCATCAATCCAGCCGTTTTCCATTGACAGAGATACCCTGTCCAATAAAAGACCGTAAAGAACCTTTCCCTCTGTGGAAATATTCTGGAACCGGTTATCTGTAAACAGCACCTTGGGAATCCGGTAAAATGCAAACTGCTGTGACTGTGCCCCATAGAAATAATCAAATGCCATTTCCTGTTTTCCTTTTCTTTCTCATGTCTTCCACCAGCTTTTTATAGCATGGAAAACAGAACGATTTATCATGACCATACGGACACTCATGGCTGCAATTCTGTGGATGACTTATAGGTGGTCTTCCACCAATTCCGCTGTAACTCTTTCCCTTCTGTCCGTTTGTACCCTTATGTGCTTCTGCCACTGTAATCACCATTCCTTCCCATAAAAAAAGTGCCAGTCCCGTGGCAATCACCACAGGCTGACACAATCCTATTTTTTATAATACTTCTCTGCCTTTTGATTTTGCTGCTTTTTCCGCAGCATCCTTTACCGGAGGCTTTGCAGCTGCTTCCTTCTGCTTATCCTTCAGATCTTTTAATACGGATCCTTTCTCCTCTGCTTTTTCATCAATCTCTGTTTTCTTTTCCTGCTGTCTTGCCTCATACTTCTCTGCAAGTTCAAAGACATGTTCCTTGGAATCGTAATGGTAGACGTTATCAGAAAGTCTTTCCTCCGGACTTACCTCCTTGGCATTCACATCCTTTACCATATCCCTGAGCGCATCAGCTGTCATGTCTCCATTATCGGGAACCAAAAGGATCTCATTGATGGAAGACGGCAGCACAAAGAAATCTCCGCCAACTCTTTCTGCTGCCTGATCCATAAAATCCTGATAGGCAATTACTCCCGCTCCGGAATTCTTATCAGGGACTGTTGCAACGTACATAGTTTCCTCCGCATCATCCGGAATTCCAAACATCTCATATACTTCCGGTCCCATCATTTCCTTCATGACCTCATTCATTCCCATGATTACTACTGGTCTGATCTCCGGTGAATTCTCCAGAGCATCTGCCCTGAGCTGTTCATGGGAAACTCCCATACGATCCATTAGATTGTTGGTGACCAGAATAGATGCACGTCCATCTTCGCTGCTCTCCATCACAAAACGATATACAACTGCCAGATCTTCCATTCTGTCATGCGGTACGTTGGCAAGCAGATCAGCGTTTGCATCCGCTGAAATGACTTCCACAGAAAGCTTCTCTTTCATGTTCTCATAATCCATAAGAGCACTTACATCAATAGCAGGGGCTCTGTCAAGACCATCAGCAATGACCATTGTTGCACTGGCAAGCACTCCGGCATAATCATCCGTGTGCTCATAGCTTGCAAAGGCATTCTCAATATTGAAATTGACACCAACATTGTTGCCTTCCGGAACAACCGACATAGCTTCATAATTCTGATTTGTCTTCTCCACATTATTGAAGCTGATCCTTACATCATCATAGCCTCTCTCATAGAGCTTTTCTTTGATATCCTCTGCAAATTCCTGCTTAAATGTTTCGTAATTCATAGTTTTCCTCTCTTTCTCACCAGAAACCATAAAATCCATAACCCTGTATTCATCCGGGATGTTCTCACGGTCTCCATCGTAATATTCTGTAAAAGATTCCTGTGTATCTCTCACATATCCATAATCTGTAAACTGTCCCATTTCGTTAATGGCCACATCTCTGCCGTAGGCCTCATAATCAATGTAATCAGCAAGATAATCCGGAACTTCCATCATACCGAGTTCTTCGATATAGTAATGTCCCAGATCAGCATTGCTTTCTACTCCCGGATAGATTTCATACTTATCCAGGTTATCAATAAGATTGATCACATCTTTAATGCTGCCTGTATAATCACTGATCTGCATTGCCGCCTGAAAATGGTTATAATCATGATCATCCAGCTCATCGAGCTTGGAAGCCAGATAATTGAGTTCATCCAGGTTTTCATATTCTCCCAACTTTTCATACAGCCCATCAACATAACAGTCATAATCACTAATGAACCATTCTTCATAAGGATTACCGAAATCATCTTTTGAGCCGATTCCAATTCGTTCAAATACTTTTTGCAGTTCTTCTGATGTGGTGGGAAACTTCACCCATTCGCCGACCAACTCACCCTCGTTGTATTTTCCAAGATTGGTGATGAAGGCTTCAAACGGACAGTCATGGTCATATTCATACGCCATGCAATTTCCTCCTGATTTTATTATTCAGGTCGTCACCTGATTTTGGCATCAAAAAAGCGCCATACCCATCACCGATCCGGTAATGAGCTGACGCTTCATTCTTGATCCATATTCTTTTGCAAAAGAGAAACAAATGCCTGACCGCTCTCGCGTTTCATGTCTCATTTGTCTATGATAATATTATCACACCCCTATTCAGAAAAAAAGAGTCAAAATAGTAGTCAAACCGTAGTCATTTGTAACAAAATAGTAGTCAAACCGTAGTCGTTCGTCGCAGTTATTAAGATTCCTTAGCTTTTATTCCTTTCCACGATATCAGACCTAGTATCACAGTAACTGTAAAACATATTACCATAACTGTATTTCTCTGAATTTCTGTATCATATGCTTTCCAGCCTGCACCTATTATTGCAACTGCTATACTTACAAAGATTGTAAAAATAATTCTTCCTGCCAAGAACGCATGTTGTAAAATCATTGATGCGATGAATATTACAAAAGCCACTGTAATGTAGACAGCCACATGCCACTCTCTTGTATAAGTAAGCATATAGAATAATAATGATGCCAATCCTGAGCTTAATACATCAAATCTCCTTAGCAAAAATATTAAGCATGATAACACTGCACCAATCAATCCACCTATGACGGTTGCAAATGTCCCCGCCAGTTCAGCATCTAATTTTGCATTTTCTTTTTTCCGTGCTTCATAATAATATTCATCTTCATACATAACCGAATACCTCCCAGCCTTACATACAATTATCAAATGTTTCCTTTTTCTTTTTCATTTTTTACTTTATATGCTATAAGATTCAGTACATAATCAGGGACCTCGCTCACACCCCGCTCCCAGTCCTGCATCGTTCTATACGGAATTCCAAGCCATTCAGCAAATTCTTTTCTGTTCATATTGGTCTGTTCACGGACCTTTACACACATAGCAGACATTCTTTTCTTCCTTCCTTCTTTATCAGCCTTTTCATTTTCAATTACCACTCCATCAGGTAATATAAAATCATAATTTTCAAAATTGCTCATATCTGCCTCCATATACGGAATCCGTGTCTATTTGTTAATTTGATTATATACACGAAATCCGTATACGTCAAGTCATTATTTGCCACTTACAGCAAACTGGGGATAATCATGGTTAACCTCTGCCTGATAATAGCCACTGATTGTACTTGGTGCATTGAACAATGTTGCCAGCAGATATTTCTTGATGTTATGCACTTTTGTGGTATTTGATTTCATACATCCTATTGCATATTCAATATGCGAACTGGTCAGTTTCAGAAATTTACTTCTGACCAGCTCTGCCGGATATTTATTGGATGCCACTACAATTTCATTGTTCCTGCATAACACTGTTTCCAAAATCAGATCAAAGATGCCATTAAGTAACTCTTTATCAAACGGATATCTCTCTAACAGAATATCCAGATCAATATTATCTCTGATAAGTTCTGCATATGCCTGTACGTCGGATCCTATCTCATCATTTCCGGATACGATATGATAAGATTCAGTATTACTTAACTCAGTATTATTTATATTATTCTTATTAGTGTGAATATTTTTCACTTCTGGAAGTGTAATTTCTTCACTTCTAGACATGACATTTTTACACTTCAAGATATGTAAATTCTTCACTTCTGAAACTCCTGTTTTTTGCTCAGAAGTGTAATTTCTACACTTCTGAACATCCTGCACCATAAACTGTTTTAGATAAATCATGGTTGGTTTTCCCTGCCCCTGACGCTTCTTTTCAATCAAACCTATACCAGCATCCGTGTCCAATTCCTTCATTATGGATATTGCTTTTTTGTTACTGCATCCCAGAGCCTCCATGATATCTTCAAGCGAATAATATATGTAAGCTCTCCCTTCATCGTCCATCCACTGATTTTTCATAGATAGCGACATCCTATCCAACATCAGCCCGTACAACACCTTTGCCTCCACTGATATTTTTTTGAAATACTCTTCGGTAAATAATAACTTCGGTATCTTATAAAATGAAAACTGATCCGCTTCCTTTCCATAGAAATAGGATAGTCTTATTCTGTCTTCCATTTGAATCTCCTTCCTGTTTCAGAAGTGCCGTTTCTACACTTCTGAAACATTATAATTATATTTCTACTCTGACTGTACCTGATCTGCACTCCACTGTTCCAATAGCTGAATGATTATATTTTCACGTTCTTTCGTTGAATACTGCGGTGGAAAATATTTATCCAGTTTCTTTGCTGAAAAAGATAACTTTGATTCCTTACTCTTCTTCGGTAATGCATCATTCATTATAGAAATGACACTGAATTGTGTTACATTGGATAAGTTAGGATAATTCTTCAATGCTTCAACCTGTACCGGCTTCAAAAATCCATTTTCCTTAAAATATTCATATACCCATTTCTGTACCTGTTCATCAAGGTATGAAAGATCTACTGCCATTACCAATCCAATTTTCTTATTATCTACATAATCCAATAATTCGGGGATTAGTTCTGTCAGTCTAATATATCTTTTTACTTGCGTAGAAGATATTCCTACTGTTTGTCCTACCTCAACGGCTGCTAACTTTGGACCATTATGGTCCGAAGTTAAATCAGACCTCTTTCCTTGCCTTTTTATTGCATCCATTTTCATTTTCAAGCTAAATGCCCTTTCACTCGGAAGTATCTCTTCCCTCTGAATATTGGCATCCACCATTTTTATAATGGCTTCATCATCAGACATTTCCTTTACTATAGCCGGAACCTTTTTCAATCCCACAATCTTTGCTGCGTGTAACCTGCGATGTCCAGATATCATTTCATAATTTCCGCTCTGATCAGGTCTTACAATTACTGGATTCAGGATGCCATTTTCCCTGATACTATCAACCAAAGTGTCCATCTTTTCATCATCCAGCACCTTAAACGGATGGTTCGGAAACGCATGAATTCTTCCAATCTCTATTTCCTGAGTACCGGCAATCTCCGGTACTCTCAATAATTCATCTACTGACTGTAATTTAATCTTTCCTGCTACTTTGCTTGCCATAATTACTCTGCCTCCTTCAATACTTCCTTAGTTAATGCCATATAAGCAAATGCCGCTTTACCCTTTGGATCATAGGAATAGATGCTTCCACCCTCCACACTGACCTCTGATGCCCTGACTGACATCGGTATCTCTGTTCCAAATACCTTGATTGATGCAGAATAGGTATCATACACCATCAGGGAAATATCCCTGGCATAATTAGTTCTGTTATCAACCATAGTTAGAAGAATTCCTTCAATCTTGAGTTTTGGATTCAGCTGCTTCTTTACTCTTCCTATTGTCTTGATCAGCTGCTGTAAGCCTTTGACCGGAAGATACGCTGCCTGCACCGGTATCAGTACAGAATCTGCACATGCCAATGCGTTAATTGTCATCATTCCAAGCGAAGGCATACAATCAATAATGATGTAATCATAAAATTCTCTCAGCCTGTCTACCATAGATCTCAGAATCAGTTCCCTGCTCATGGCATTTACTAATGACACCTCAATCGCTGACAATTCAATGTTAGCCGGGATAAGGTCCACTCCTTCCTTATGGTGTAAGATTGTCTTTTCTATATTCAGTTTTTCATCATTCACAATGTTCATCATCAGTGTTGCCAGAGAATACTCCATTTCATCCGGCTCCTCATATCCCAGGCTGATTGTTAGACTTCCCTGTGGATCTGCGTCTATCAGAAGCACTTTCTTTCCTTCCTGTGCCAACCCTATTCCAAGATTTACACATGATACTGTTTTACCTACTCCGCCTTTTTGATTTGATACTGCTATTACTCTGCACATATTCTGTTTCTCCTTTCCTAAATCCAGTTACTATTTCTCCATGATTTCAATATTTCCAGTATTTCTCTCCGCATCTGTTCCGATGTATAGGTTGATGGGAAGAATCTGTATAACTGTTCATTCTTAAAAACTACTCTGTCTGCTTCCTTCTGTTTTATCTCTCCAAGGATTCCTTCCGCTTCGCTTTCTGTAAGCTTTCCAGCCTCACTTAATTTCTTGATCCTTATTGCCTGCGAAAGTGATGGCGTACACTGGGTTGCCTCCATTGCATCAATAATTTCCTGCTGTTCTTTCTTTTTCAGATAAGATAACTGCACTGCCGGGGTAAATCCCATTGATCCGTCATCCACCTTATCCAATAGAGCCGGTATCAATTCTGTCATTTTGATATAACGCTGGACCTGCTTTGCACTGTCTCCACAAAGTTCTCCGATCACATCAATACTTCTCTTTCCTGTATTGTGGTCAACTTGACCACAATTTTTATCCAGTCAATTACTGTAATCAGCTATAAACCTTAGATAAGTACAGCTTGTTAGCAACTTTTTAGCTACAGCTAATATTTGGGGAAGTATGTAATGATACTAACTACATCAATCCTATGACTACCATTCCCTTAGAGGTGGAAATGATATCTATATTTAATTGACTAGATTTATATTTATAATATACAACGTGAGCGTGTATTTGTCTATGGAAATTTCGACTACTTTTTATTTTTGAAATTAGAGGATTTTCCAATAATGCATTTCCATTAAAACCAACGCTTCCTTATAGACGCTATATTATTTATTCTTTCCAAATAGGTGCAAAAAAAGAGCATTTACGGTTTTACGGTAAATACTCTTTTTACTGCCAATATTCAATTTATATCATTCGGTTTTCATAATCTTGTAATTCATGGAAAATATCATCCACATATACAACATCATTTTCTATTCTGTACAACATAAAGTATCTGTGCTGTTGAAAATTTATTCGACGATATCCAAGGCTCTGTAAACGTGGATTGTCGCATACATTCAAACTACTCGCTACATACTTCAACTTTTTAATAGTATCCTCAAAATCATCAAGCACATTTTTGGCTGCCTGCTTATTTTTCTTGGCAAAAAGCAGATACTGTATAAACTGGTTCAAGTCTTCTTCTGCTTCAGCTGTTACAACTACTTTATAATCCATATTTTCCTCTCATATCTGAAATCACATCATCTGCATTTCGGTAATTTCCCTTTTTTGAAGATTCTCTGGATTGTTCCAGTCTTTGAAGCATCTCTTCTTCTGTCATAGATGTATAAGGATTATGCACAGTTCGTTTTATTTCAAATGGAAATCCATTATATGCAACCGCCTGCGTTAAAAACATCCTTATTGCTGATGTCGTATCAGTTCCAAGATCTTTAAAAAGCTGATCTGATTTATTTTTTAAGTCATCGTCTACCCTGATCTGAATTGTACTTGCCATTTTAGAAACCTCCTTTTTTCTTCATTATAATGCCATTTCATTGCTGATTCAATACAATTGTATTGATGTTTTGCTCGCTTTTATTGAATAATTTCTATAGGCATGATGGAGATAGACTCACTACTTTTCATTACTTCATTGTCTTAGCCAGCGAATTAAGCAACGCCCGCATTTCCGGATTCGCCAGAGCTTTCATCAATAATTCCATATCGACTTCTTCAGAAGAGAAATTGACGTAAGGGAAGGAAAAGCTATGATTATACTTAAAGGGTTAAAGAAATTACTGGTATTGCCAATTATATTGGTTTTAGTTTTTATTTGGCTGATTGTTAAGACTTTGGTATCACTATATGAGATTGTACACGGAATAGTATACTTGTTTGTAATCATTTTTAGCATTCTTCTCATAGCTGTTTATGG
>ERZ826051.2717-NODE-2717-length-13115-cov-2.567305_pt1 | contig 13115 bp, 11 predicted proteins | sample MGYA00519928_ERZ826051 | MGnify/ENA primary metagenome ERZ826051 (study PRJEB31778, sample SAMEA3449219) | human gut metagenome | biome: human gut; feature: human-associated habitat; material: faeces | place: United Kingdom | collected 2010/2012 ...
CAGTGAAGTGGTGGTGGAGTATGACAAGCTCATCGACCGGCAGCTGGAGCGTGCGGCCATTACCACCATCAGCGGTTTTGCCAAGCTGTTCCGGGGGGCCTCCCGTGTGCTGACGGTGAAGGCGTCGTGACCGGGCGGATCCAGGCCCTGGTCCGCGCCCTTGGGGGCGGGACGGATCAGGAGGAGCTGCTGGCCATGCTCTGTCAGGCGGCGGAGACAGAGCTGGCGGGGCGGCTGCGCCCCGGCCTGATGCCGGAGGACTGGGCGGCACTGGAGGAGCTCTGCGCCGGTCGGGGGCGCATCCACCCGTTGGAGGTGCCGGCGGACCTGTTCGCCGACGCGCCGGTGGCCCGGTACTGGACCCGGGCCATGTACTACCGGCTGCTGGCGGCGGAGCTGCTGCCGCGTTCTCTGGACCGGGTGCTGTATCTGGACCCGGACATTCTGGTAATCAATCCTGTCCGGGCCCTGTATGATACGGACCTGGAGGGAGACCTGATGGCCGCCGCCACCCACACCGGGCTGCTGGCGGGCATCACAGACCCGGTGAACCGGCTGCGGCTGGAGAACTATGAGGCGGAGGCCTACTACAACTCCGGGGTGCTGGTGATGGATCTGTCCGCCATGCGGCGGGAGGTCCGGCCGGGTGACATCTTCGACTATGCCCGGGAGCACGCCGACATTCTGCTGCTGCCGGACCAGGACGTGCTCAACGGCCTGTACGGCGGACAGATCCTGGGGGTGGACGACAGCCTGTGGAACTACGACGCCCGGCGGTTTGACCGCTACCTGCTGCTGAGCCAAGGGGAGCGGGACATGGACTGGGTGATGGACCACACGGCCATCCTCCACTTCTGCGGCAAGCGCAAGCCCTGGAACCACAGCTATCAGGGCCGGTTTTCCGCCCTGTACAAGCACTACCAGCGGCTGGTGGAGCGGCGGTGAGGGCGGTACCGATCCACGCGGCTGTCTTCTCGGGTGGCCGAGGGCGGCCGCCCCTACCCGATGGAAAAAACGCCGGGATGGCAGAGAGATCCGTCCTGAAGCAAATCAAACAAGCGGTCCCGGGTTTTCCCCGGGACCGCTTTTGCGCATGGTATTTTATTTCATCAGCTCGCACACCAGATCGGTATAGCCGGAGGGATCGTCCAGCGGCAGTCCCGCGATCAGCAGCGCCTGATCGTACAGCAGCTTGGCGTAGATCTTGGCCTTTTCCGGGTCGGCGGTCACGGTGTTCTCCAGAGCGGTGAAGGCCGGGTGCTCCGTGTTCAGCTCCAGAATCCGCTGGGCCTTGATGCTGCTGTCAGGCTGCATGAGCTGGAAATACTTCTCCATCTCAAAGCTCAGGCCCTCGCCGGCGGTGAGACATACAGGGTGGGATTTCAGCCGTGTGGAGGGTTTCACCTCTGCCACCGCATCACCAAGCGTCTCCTTCACGAAGGCAAACACATCCTTATGGGTGTCGGCCTCCTCCTTAGCCTTTTCCTGAGCGGACTCGTCGGATGCACCGTCCATGGCGGAGCGGAACTCCTTGTCCTTGTAGCTCCGCAGGGTCTGGGCCACGAACTCGTCCACTTCCTCTGTGAAGTAGAGGATCTCCACCCCCTGATCCTTCAAAGCCTCCAGCTGAGGCAGCTTGTCGATTTTATCCACGGTGTCACCGGCGGCATAATAGATGACCTTCTGATCCTCCTTCATCCGGGAGACGTACTCATCCAGCGTCACCAGCTTCTTCTCCGTGGAGGACCAGAACAACAGCAGATCCTGCAGCAGGTCCTTGTGGATGCCGTACTCGCTGACCACGCCGTATTTCAACTGGCGGCCGAAGTTCTTCCAGAAGGTTTCATAAGCCTCACGCTCGTCCTTGAGCATCTTGGCCAGTTCGCTCTTGATCTTCTTTTCCAGATTTCCGGCGATGACCTTCAGCTGGCGGTCATGCTGCAAAAGCTCCCGGGAGATGTTCAGGCTCAGATCCGGGGAATCCACCACGCCTCGGACAAACCGGAAGTGCTCCGGCAGCAGATCCGGGCACTTGTCCATAATGAGAACGCCGCTGGAATAGAGCTGCAGACCCTTTTCGTATTCCTTGGTGTAGAAGTCGAAGGGAGTGGTGCCGGGGATGAACAGCAAGGCCTTGTAGGTCACGGCACCCTCGGCGGACACGGTGATGACCCGCTGGGGGGCCGCGAAATCGTGGAACTTCTCCCGATAGAACTCGTTATATTCCTCCGGCTTCACGTCGGCCTTTTTCCGCTGCCAGATGGGGACCATGGAGTTCAGGGTCTCCATCTCCACATAGGGTACCTCGTCCGGCTTGTCGGACATGCAGGAGGCCACCTTTTTCGTTTTCGTGACCGCCATGCGGATGGGGAAGCGGATGTAGTCGGAATACTTTTTGATCAGCTCCCGGAGCTTCCATTCTTCCAAAAACTCGCTGTAATGTTCGTCCTCTGTATCATCCTTCAGGTGCATGATGACCTCAGTGCCCGCATCGGACTTATCACATTCCGTGACGGTGTAGCCGTCGGCCCCTGAGGACTGCCACTGATAGGCGGTGTCACTGCCGAATTTCCGGGTGCGGACCGTCACCTGATCGCAGACCATGAAGGCGGAGTAGAAGCCCACGCCGAACTGACCGATCACGTCAGTGTCCTTGGTGTCATCTCCCACCTCCTGCTTGAACTTGTAGGAACCGGAGGAGGCGATGACGCCCAGATTGTTCTCCAGATCCTCCTTGTCCATACCGATGCCGTTATCCGTAACGGTGATGGTCCGGGCGTCCTTGTTGACAGACAGGTCGATCTTGAAGTCCTTCCGGGTCAGCTTCACGCTGTCATCCGTCAGAGCCTGATAGCACAGCTTGTCGCAGGCGTCGCTGGCGTTGGAGATGATCTCCCGCAGGAAGATCTCCTTGTGGGTGTAGATGGAGTTGATCATCAGGTCCAGCAGCCGTTTGGACTCCGCTTTGAATTGCTTCTTTGCCATAAACCAAACACTTCCTTTGTGTATTTTCATATCGTATGTCATTTTAACACGGAATGACTTGGAAAGAAATTACTTTTTTGTAAACTCCGCTGTTAAACCGTTGCCTTTCTCTGACCTATCCGCTAAAATATGTAAGGTAAAAACAGTTACGGTTCCGCGGGAGCCGACGGAAAGAGGCAGCAGGCGTATGTTCTATAAATTCAGATGCGCGGTGGCGCGGTTCATGTACGGTCGGAACGGCATGGATCAGATGAATCAGGCGCTCCTTCGGGGCTACCTGGTGATTCTGGTGGCCCAGTTGATTTTCAGCCTTCTGCGGCTATGGATCCCCGCCCGGATCTGCGAATCCCTCCTTTGGGTGCTGATGGTGTTTATTCTGTTCCGAATGTTCTCCAAAAACCTGACCAAGCGCCGGGCGGAGAACCAGAAGTTTATGGGCTGGATCTGGAAGGCCCGGAACAACGCCGCCGGGGCCAAGGCCCGCCGGGCGGATAAGGAGCACAAGTACTTCACCTGCAAGTGCGGCGCCATCTGCCGGGTGCCGGTTGGGAAGGGGAAGATCGTTATCACCTGTCCCAAATGCGGAGCGAAGATCGAAGCGAAAAGCTGATACGAAAAAAGCGGTTCCGGAACTTCCGGAACCGCTTTTTCCATATATTCGCGGTGGGTCTAACCCACGTCCGCGTATTTCAGCTTGTAATAGCTCCAGCAGCGCCACTTGCGGACGGCGTCTTTTAATTCCATGGACGATTCATCCGTCTGCTCGTTCAAAATTCGCTGCGGCAGTACGGAGCCGTCCGCTAGAATATAGGTTTTCTTTTGTACTACCGGCGCGATCCGCCGGAGGGAGGAGAGAAAGTCGAACCACGGACTTTCCCCGGCGCGGCCGGTGAGGTCCAGCAGGACGCTGCCTAAAAAGGAAGCAGAGAGAACGCCGTCCTCCGGCAGGTCCAGCGCGGCCACGGCCTCGTTCCAGTTCAGCGTGTCCGCGGCGGCGTCATTGGCCCAGAGCACATAGGGGGTCTTGTAAGAGCAGAGAATGTCCTCCCGCTCGTTTTCCGGAATGGACACCTCAGATCCCAACTCCGCGTAGCCCTTCTGGTTGTCCCCCAGATAGGGCAGGTGGTCGCCGTAGAACACCAGCACCACAGGCTCCTCCCGCTCTGCGAAGTAAGCCGTCAGCCGGCCCAGCATGGCGTCGGCATCACGGACGCCTTCGGTGTAGACCTCCAGCATGGAGCGGGTCTCCGGGGAGATGTCCGCCGTGGTGGAGACCGGGGGGAACACATAGCCCTCGCCGTACTTGTCGGCGGTGTAGCTCATGTGGTTCTGGATGGTGGTGGTGTAGTTGAACAGGGGGCGGCCCTCGCTGACCGCCGTTTCAAATTCTTCCTCGATCAGACCAGCCATGTAGTCATCCGTGACCCAGCGGCCCTTGTATTCCAGATTCTTCATGTCCTTGGCAAATACCTCGTGCTCCGCCCCCAGCCAGCGGTAGACGTTCTCCCGGTTGTAGAACCAGGCGTCGCCGGGATGGTAGAAGGAGGTGCGGTAGCCGTCCGCCCCGAACACCCGGAACAAGCTGTCCAGATTCCGGTTCACCACCCGCATGGCGGAGGTGGCGGTGACGGAGAGGGCGTTGGTCTGCATCCCCGTCAGCGCATCGAACTCCGTGTTGGCGGTGCCTCCGGCGAAGCCGGGGACCACGATGTGACCGGAAAGGGTGTGGGGGTCCTTCTGCAAAGCGTGGAGATTGGGCAGGGGATCGGTTTCCTCCGCCCAGTTGAACATGGGCTGGTCGGTGAGATCGGAAAACGCCTCGTTCATCACAAGGATCACGCTGACGTCCTTGCCCAGCCCCGTCTGCCCGCCGGTCTCCCAACCGGCGGCCTCAGACTTGGAAAAGCCCTCCGGCCTGTCCACCGGATAGGTGGTGAACTGGTGGCAGAAACAGTAGGGGAAACCAAGCTCGTTGAACACCGAGGGGACATAGTAGGCGTTGCTAACCCGGAAAGAATTGTAGAGGGTATTGCTGGCGTACACCGTGAAAATCAGCGCAGTCAGAACGCCGAAGCTGAGGACCGCGCCCAAGATCCGCTCCGGCCAGCAGCGGCCGGGGAACACGGCCACGGCGTCCCGTTTTGTCAGCTTGGCCTTCAGTACGGCGAAGGACACCGGGCGGCTGGGGAACAGGACCCCAAGGCCGATGAGCAGCGCGGTGGTCAGCACCACCACGGCGATGGCCTTCACCGGATAGCGGATGTCATAGGACTGGATGGCGCTGCCCACCTCCCGCAGAAGGGAGAAGTCCCGGGGGAACACCGGCTCATCCCGGACCTCAATTTTGACCCGGTTGGCAAGGGACAGTGCGCAGACGAAGAAATTCACCAGCGCCCCGCTGTAAAAGACATTCCGGAACAGGAAGGCGAAGGCCAGCAGCAAAAGTCCAATGGGGAGGGCGTTCAAAACGATCAGCAGGGGCTGGGCCTTGAACCCTGCCAGCACCGTCCGCAGGGCGTTTGGCTGGCACCACAAGGCCAGTAAAGTAATACAGCCTGCCAGCAAAACGGCGGCCAGCAGACTCCCCCAGAGGGGCAGTTCTCTTTTATAGATCCGCTTTTCTTTCAAAACGTAAAGTCCTTTCATATCAGAATACCTCTATTATATGGATTTGCCTGAAATTTGCAAGTATTCCCGAAATTTTGCGAGCTTTGCGAAGCGGAAAGAAAACCGGGATTCCTCAAAAAACTTGCGGAATTACAATACAAAATGTCGATTTGAAAACAAAAAATACGAATCGTATTGAAAATGAGGGCGATTTACCGCAAAATCAAGGCCGCGGTGATACCGGAACAACAGACCCTCCTCAGCAATTCTGAGCGGCACAACGGTACTGAAATAACGGTTGATTTGCCAATGGCTTGCACGGTGACAAATATAAGAAGCGTATGCAAGAAGAAAAGCACGTTTCCTTGTCAAAAGGAAACGTGCTTTTTGAATATCAGTAGATCAGAAGGTCACGACCTCGTTGGCGGGTTTTTCACAGGGCTTGATGGAGATGATGTGCATTACCGGACCCTTGCCCTTGTAGGCAGAGTGATTTTCCAAAGCCATACGGGCTTCGACTTCCACCCAGTCCCGGTTCTTGTACTTATTCAGATCCACGCCCTTGGCCACCAGACCCAAGAACTGCACGTCATTTTCACAGCAGACCATGGCGAACCGTCCGGGGCAGTGGGTACCGGGATACTTCTTGGAGTGGCACATGAGCAGCTTCATGTGAACGGTTTTCCCTGCCCAGCGGTCAGGGTAATCCATCACGTCCACATACCAGACACCGTAGTCATCGTCCGGAATGTTGATCACCGGCTGGTTCAGATCAAATGGACAGACCTCACCGTTGTTGTAGTCCTCGCTGTTGCCATTCAGATCTTCCAGATAGATGTCCGCCCGGCGGTTCACCATTCGCAGATTCCGCTTCCGCAGTGCGGCCTTCAGCTCATCGGTGCAGCGGTTGAACACCAGCAGGTCGGCGTTGGTGATTTTTTCCATCATGATCTGGCCCATGTTCTTGGCATAGGTCTCAAAGGTATTGGCGTCCACAAAGGTCATCACTTGATAGAGGACCCAGTTGGCGGGCAACACCTCCCGGTACAGCCGCTCCATGGACCACATGCCGTTGTACTCAATGAGGACCTGCTTGGGCTTGTACTGCTTTTCCCATTCCTTGCACTGGGAACAGGTGAGAGCGGTCTCCTTGTCCACTGTGACCACGGTCACGTTGTCCAGAGCCTTCTGCTCGTATTCCAACTCGCCCTCTTCACAGCAGATCAGGAGGGTTTTGTCCTCGCGGGCGAAGCCGTCCTCTAAAATGCCGTTGATAAAATCTGTTTTGCCGCCGTCCAAAAAACCGGCGATGAGATATACAGGAATATCAGCCATGAATTTTTTCGCTTACAGGCCGAACAGCTCTGCCAGCTTTTCCTCCTTCAGATTGGAACCGATGACGCACAGGCGGCCGGTGTAGTCGGGATGGCCCGCCCGGATCTCATGCTCCTCCGGCACATAGTCGAACTCGATCCATGCGCCGTCGGTGCCGTTCACGATGCCCTTGGCCCGGAGAATGGCGCCGTAGTCACCAGAATCCAGCGCCGTCAGAATACGGTCGATGTCCGCCTGGGTGTAGATCTTGGGGGTCTCCTTGCCCCAGGAGATGAACACCTCATCGGCGTGGTGATGATGGTGATGGTCATGACAGGAGCAGTTGGGGTCATCGCACTCGCCGTGGTCATGATGATGCTCATGGTCATGCTCATGGCCGCAGCACTCGTCATGGTCATGGTCATGCTCGTGGTCATGCTCGTGCTCATGGCCATGATGGTGATGTTCATGCTCATGCTCCTCGTGCTCATGGTCATGGTGGTGGCAGGAGCAGTTGGGATCGTCGCACTCCTCGCCGTCATGATGATGGTGATGGTGCTCGTGCTCATCGGCCTCATGTTCGGCCCGCATTTTCTCCAGCAGTTCATCGGCCAGAGAGACCTTTTCGATGGCGGAGAGGATGGCCTTGCCGTCCAGTTCATCCCAAGGGGTAGTAATGATGGCGGCATCGGCGTTTTTCTCCCGGAGCATGGACACGGCGGCCTCCAGCTTCTCCTGCGTCATCTTCTGAGTCCGGGAGAGGATGATGGTACCGGCGGCCTCGATCTGGTTGTTGTAAAATTCACCGAAGTTCTTCATATAGACCTTCACCTTGGTGGCGTCTGCCACGGTGACGAAGCTGTTGAGCTTCATCTCGGGAACGTCCTTTACGGTGTTCTCCACCGCCACGATCACGTCGCTGAGCTTGCCCACGCCGGAGGGCTCAATGAGGATGCGGTCGGGGTGGAACTGAGCCTCCACGTCCTTCAAAGCCTTGTTGAAGTCGCCCACCAGAGAACAACAGATGCAGCCGGCGGACATCTCGGAGATCTGGATGCCGGATTCCTTCAGGAAGCCGCCGTCAATGTTGATCTCGCCAAATTCGTTTTCGATCAGCACCAGCTTTTCGCCCTTGTAGGCCTCCGCCAGCAGCTTTTTGATGAGTGTGGTCTTACCGGCACCCAGGAAGCCGGAGACGATGTCGATTTTTGTCATGGTATCAGTCCTTTTCAAAAATTTTATACCACGGTTATCATACCACGAAATCACAAAAATGCAACGCCGTCACAGAAAATTTACAGCTCCAGCGGCACAAAAAAGCATTTTTGCACCACTGGAGCCATTTTCAGAACCTTTGCGGTTTCGGAGACATTCTTCCTTACCGGTTTCCTACCCGCTTTATTTTTCTGATGGTTGCCATTTTTACCGGTCCTTTCTCCTGCCTTCCCCGGCGATCTCATCGGAGAGCAGCAACAGACAGACGAGGTTCGGAAAGGCCATCAGTGCGTTGGCGAGATCCGCAAGCTGAAGGACCGCGGCCATGGGGATCACCGCCCCGGCAAAAACCGCCAGTCCGTACAGCACCCGGCAGGGCCGTACCGCCTCCGGTCCCAGCAGGTATGATGCCGTTGTCTCTGCCTGAACCGCACAGCCCAGCACGGAGGTAAAGGCAAACAGCCCTAACGCCACGCCGATGAGCCACGGGGCCAGCGGCCCCAGCACCGTTTCAAAGGCCCGGAGGGTCAGCGCCGCGCCGGTGAGGGGGCGTCCATTGCCATCCGCCGCTCCCAGCGTGCCGGAGCAGCAGATGGCAAGGCCGGTAACGGAACAGATCACCATGGTGTCGAAAAACACGCCGGTCATGCTGATGAGCCCCTGCTTTACCGGATCCTCCGTGTCGGCGCAGGCGGCGGTGATGGCGGCGGAACCTAACCCCGCCTCGTTGGAAAAAACGCTCCGGGCAACACCCCAGCGGAGGGCCTCCCGGCGGGTGACGATCCCCAAGGCCCCGCCCAGCGCGGCTTCCGGTGCCACTGCGCACCGGAGCATCAGGGTCACCGCCTCCGGCAGGCGGCGGAGGTTTCCCAGGATCACCGCCAGTCCACCGCCCAAATACAGCAGCGCCATCACCGGCACCAGCACCGTGGAAATATCCGCGATGCGGCGGATGCCGCCCAATAAGATCGTCAGAGCCAGCGCCGCCGTCACCAGTCCTACCCGCCAGCGGGGCAGGGTGAAGGCGGCGGAGAAGGTGTCCGCCAAGGCTCCGGACTGGGCCAAAGCGCCCATGGTGAAGGCCATCAACAGGGCGAATACGGCAAACAGCTTCCCCATCCATCTGCCCGGAGCGCCCAGCCGGGCTTCCATCACCGCCATGGGCCCGCCCCAACGGGTGCCGTCCCGGCGGACACGGCAGTATTTCACCGCCAGCATGCACTCAGCGAACTTGGCTGCAAGTCCCAGCAATGCTGCCAGCTCCATCCACACCAGCGCCCCCGGCCCGCCGGATACCAGCGCTGCCGCCACGCCCACGATGTTGCCGGTGCCCACCGTGGAGGCCAGCGCTGTCATCAGAGAGCCGAAGGGGGACACGCCGCCCCGGCCCTTCCGCCGGGCCTCCCGCCCTAAAGACAAGGTCAGTGCCCGCCCTAAATTTCGCTGGGGAAAGCCCCCTGTCCGCAGGGTCAGCCACACCCCGGTCCCTAAGATCAGCGCCAGCGTCCCCGGCCCCCACAGGAGGGTATTCAGCACTTCCAGCATCCCATCGCCCCTTTCGGGACAGTCTATGCAGGATTTTGCCCGTCAAGACGCGCCGGGGGTGGTTTGTCCGAAAAAAGAGCCGGCGGCCAAAGGCCGCCGGCTGAGGCTGTCGATAAAGTGATAAATTTTCCGCGACGGTAAGGTAGGTCAGCCGTTAGCGGCTTTGCCGCTTTACGGATGCTGCATACCCCACTGCGGGTAAAGGGTGTGCGCGGGAAACCCAAGAAGGGATACACCGTCGGCTCAAGCCAATCAGCGGATACTTTATATCCGCTGATTGGGAGCCTTCCTCGAAACAGACTCGCTTGATCCGCCACCGGCGGCACTTCGTCTGTTTCCCCGCGCCATTAAAATCCTAAGTTTTCAGAACTTTTATGAAGTTCTGAAAACTTGCTCAGCGGGGAGAAAAGACTTTTTCGACACACTGAGCGGCACACGGAAATCCGTGTGCCGCTCTTTTCATTTGCCAACTTTTTTACTGATAAAGCTCCTCATCGGCGTAATCTCTGCTCTCCTGCTTGCTCAAACGGCAGGCCCGACGGCGCTCGATCGCCTCATACACATCGCTCCAGCTGCCAACCACCAGACAGACAAACGCGCAGAACGCCAGGCCGGCGGCCACAGTCTTCAATACAAAACGGGCAGTTTTATTCATGGTGAACTCCTCCTTATCAGGTGCGGCATATAAACGATCCGGTGGCGGCGGAATATCCGCAGCCATGCACCGGCTCTTCCAAAACGTGCCGGACAGCGGAGATCCTCCGCCGCTTTGCGGTTATTATACACGGTTTTCCCGCTGTTTACAATCCTTTTTTCCAGGCCTCCCGCAAAGAATTTCCGGTTTCCCGCGGAATGACGGTGGCTGATGTTCAAAGCCGCTAAAACCGTTGACTTTTTGTTCCTCACCTATTATACTGATGGCAGTAAGCAGCGCAAACGTTTGAGTTCTCTGATCCGACTTTATTTTCCCTTGTATCTCGGCAGGCGGTCCGTCAGCTTTTCTGCCCTGCGGACGGAACGCCCCATCAACTTCTTGTGCCGGCGCAGGGCGGCGGAATGGATGATCGTTATGGAAAAATTCGACTCTCTCATCATCGGCGAGGTTGCTCAGGACACCAACGTGGATTTTGACGGCACTGTCGTCCAGGCCGTCGGCGGCGCGGTGTATTATTCCGGCTGCGCGGCAGCCAATATGGGACATAAGATCGCCGTCCTGCCCAAGGCGGACCTCAGCCAACTGGACGTGACGGCGGCCTTCCACGAGAAGGCTCCCTCCATCAGCGTGTTCCCCCTGAACAGCCCCCACTCCTTTGTGACGAAAAACGTCTACCACACGGCGGACCGGGAGCGCCGGACCTCCACTGTGGACAGCCTCATCGCCCCCTACACCACCGACGAGGTGCCGGTGGATCAGATCGACGCCGCCATCTGGCATCTGGCCGGTCTGGCCGGCGGCGACATCACCCAGGGTCTTCCCCGTGTCGAGGAACTGTTTGAGGCCCGTAAGCCCAAGCGGATGGCTACTCTGGCAGAGATCGGCGGCACGGTCAAGTTCGAAGAGACCAGCAAGGGCAGCCTGGTGAACATCGTCATCACCGCACCTGACGGGGACACCCGCACCTACGCGGTGCCTCACACCGGCCTGCTGGTGAAGGACGGCGAGGTCATCGAAAAGGGTACTCAGCTGACCTACGGCGCTCTGAACCCCCACGAGGTCCTGCGGATCCGCGGCAATGACGCTGTTTACAACTACCTCATTCAGGAAGTTCTGCGCGTGTACCGTCAGCAGGGCGTTGACATCAACGATAAGCACATTGAGGTCATCGTCCGTCAGATGATGCGTAAGGTGCGTGTTGAGGATGCCGGCGATACCAAGCTGCTGGACGGCTCCATGACCAACGTTCTGAAGTTCGAGGCCGCCAACGAGGAGATCGACCGCCGCAACGCGGCCGGTGAGACCAACGAGATGGGCGAGCCTCTGCGGAAGGCACAGGCCACGCAGCTGCTGATGGGTATCACCAAGGCCTCTCTGGCCACCGATTCCTTCCTGTCCGCCGCATCCTTCCAGGAAACCACCAAGGTTCTGACGGAGGCTGCCATCATGGGCAAGAAGGACCACCTGGTGGGTCTGAAGGAGAATGTCCTGATCGGTAAGCTGATCCCTGCCGGCACCGGCCTGCAGGCGTACCGTACTTTTGCCGAGGAGCTGGTTCCCGCTGAGACTGTTCAGGAAAAGGAAGCCACTCTGGAGGAGATCTGATCTCCCAGCATACCTTATAATATGTTATCTGCGAGGCGGCCATCCGGCCGCCTCGCAGTCGTTGTTTTCATACCTGCTATCAGCAGAATTGCCGGAGTTCCGGAAAAATGACGGAAAAATCGGGGATATAAAAGGCAAAGTTGAAAAAACTGGAAAAAATTCGTGGATTTTCGGAAACTACTTGACGATTTTCAACGTCCATGCTATAATTTCAAACTGCGCGGACTATATTCCGCGGAATTTTCCATGCGTTTCAGGAGGATGCCCCCGTGTTGACAGAGCTTGCTTCCCGGGAAAAGGTGATTGGCGTGAAACAGTCCGCCAGAGCGATCCGGGATGGACGGGCCCAGCGGGTATTTCTGGCCTGCGACGCGGACGAGCTTGTTCTGGAACCTATCCGCAGCGCCTGCGGCAGTCTTCCTGTGGAGGAAGGCTACACTATGGCCCAGCTGGGCCGTGCCTGCGGGATCGCGGTGGGAGCCGCCGTTGTAACGGTTCTGAACTAATTTGGTTTTTTCGGAATAGTTTCTGACTGTTCCGCAAAAAATAAAGGCTGTCGTTTTCGATTGGCCGCATTTTCAAAGAAAGGAGAACTATTCCATGCCTACTTTTAACCAGCTGGTCCGCAAAGGCAGAGAGCAGGTGACCTACAAGTCCACTTCTCCCGCCCTGCAGTATGGTCTGAACACTCTGAAGACCAAGACCACCGATCTCCCTTCTCCCCAGAAGAGAGGCGTCTGCACCGCCGTGAGAACCGCGACCCCCAAGAAGCCCAACTCCGCCCTGCGTAAGATCGCCCGTGTGCGTCTGACCAACGGCTACGAAGTCACCGCTTACATTCCCGGCGTGGGCCACTCCCTGCAGGAGCACTCCGTCGTGATGATCCGCGGTGGCCGTGTCAAGGATCTCCCCGGTGTCCGTTACCACATCATCCGCGGTACGCTTGATACCCAGGGCGTCTCCGGCCGTATGCAGGCTCGTTCCAAATACGGTGCCAAGCGGCCCAAGCAGAAGTAAGTCTGCGAACTGAGAGCTTTGCCGAATAGGTTTATATAGATGGCGGCCTCCGGGCCGCCGGGACGACCTCTTTGGCAGGCATCCACGGAAGGCTGCAATACGCCTTTTGAGTACCTATGAGATCATAGAATTATTATGAAGGAGGGAAGCATAGTGCCCAGAAGAGGTAATG
>ERZ826051.2741-NODE-2741-length-13018-cov-2.926020_pt1 | contig 13018 bp, 17 predicted proteins | sample MGYA00519928_ERZ826051 | MGnify/ENA primary metagenome ERZ826051 (study PRJEB31778, sample SAMEA3449219) | human gut metagenome | biome: human gut; feature: human-associated habitat; material: faeces | place: United Kingdom | collected 2010/2012 ...
CCTCCAAGTCCTGCGCGATTTGCAGCGCGCTGCGATGCTGGGCGATCCCCTGCGTCAGAATGTCCTCAATGCTACCTTGCAGCTGGTCGGTGCGGTTCCATATCCGGCGCGACAGGCTTTTTCCGTCGCGGTACATCCGCCCGTCGATCAACATTCGCAGCGCCGCGTCCGGCGTGCGGGAAAATGTGCCGGTAAAGCTCCCGTCCACGCCGACCATCGCCAGCGCGTCATTGAGCCACCCTTCCACCGTATCACCCGGAAGCCCTGCCGACTTTCGCATGCCGGAGAGGATCGTGCCGCCCAGCTCGCCGCGCAGCTGCTCAATGCGCTTTTCAAGCGCTTTTTGGTAATCCTTCACCCAGCGCTCGGTCAGCGTTCCCGCCCTGGTCGCTTCCGCCCGCTTCGCCAAGTCTCGCGCCGCCTGTGTGTAGATGCCCTGAATCTTCTTGCCGGTGATGTCGATGTTCTTCAGATGCGCCGCGCGGGCGGCAGCCATGCGCGCTTCAAAGTCCTTGTAGGTCATCCCCTGCGCCATGCTGCCGCTCGCTCCTTTCCTTTTACGCGTTTGTCGCGTTTAACGCGCGTTTTCAGCGCGTCCGCGGCTTTCCGCGTGGGATTTTAGCCCCGCGTGTCGTCGGGCGTTACAGGGCGTTTTTTCGGGCAATCAAAAAACGCCCCGTTTGGAGCGTTTCTGCGATTTGATTGTCTTTTAGCGGAGACTCGGCAAAAGCCAGAGTTCATCCACATAATCGCCCATTTTCGCAGGCAAAACTGTTCCGGCTTTAATCTTTTCGATAAGGTCTTTGGACACCGTAAAGCTGATGACCTTGCTCTCGCTGCCATCCTGCATATCTGCAACCGCCCAATATTGAATCTCGTCGTACTGGTCTCCGCCGCCATCCTTGATGAAATTGACAACCGTGTAATAGTTCTGATTAACCGTCATCTTCTTGGTTGCGCTTGACGTAATCTTGTACTTGAGCACGCAGATACCATCCGTCTCCGTCAAATCCAGCAGCTCGCCATAGTCATTGAAGCCTTTCTTGTTTTCCGGCTCAGCGGTTGGTTCAGCCGTTGCTTCCGGCATTTGCGTCGGTTCGACCTCCGCCCTTTCCGGCGCGTCCGCCGTATTGCCGTCCACCACAAGCTCTGTAAAGCTCAGCCCCTCCGCATCCTCAAACACGGCGTGTACCGTATGCGTGGTTTTCTGTTTTTCCAGCTTGGCTGTAAACGAGCCGTCAATCGTGTAAACCGTGCGCTCGCGTTTCACGTCAAAACCGAAAAGCGGCCCGCTGATGGTCTGCCCCGGATACATTTCTTCCAGCGCGCTGCTCAACAAGCCTTTCGCTTCCTTGGCTTTCTCCGATCCGGTCGTCGTTTGCTCCTTGTAGTAGGCGTTGGCCTCGTCTGCAAGCGCCTTGACTTCCTCAAGGGTCATGCTCTCATAATCCACCTGAGCCGGTTCGGCCATTGCCACACTCCCCACACACAACAGTGCGGCTACCCCGGCCGCAATCGCAATCTTCCGCATGATCTTCGCCCTCCTTGGAACGCATTTTATTACCAACAGTATATCATCATTCCAATTTGGATTCAACCATTTCCGCGCGGATTCCATCTTCAAACCCATCGTCCAGCATTTTCTGCTCGCTGACAATCTGAGCAAGTTCGGAATCGCTGTCCTCATTGGGATGCCACTTGCGCATATAGCACTTCCGGCTGCGCGCCTGCTGGCTGACCTCCTGCAGGTCAAGCGTCCGTTCCGCGTCCTCGTCGTCTGCGATGGGGTAACGATGGTCGATGCTCACGGTAAAGTCAAGCGCGGGCAGGCTGTCCGTTCCATAAGCGCCCGCCATCTTCACCAGCGCCTGCACCATCCACCTAAGCGCCGCGTCCCACTCGTTCCACTTTTCCTCGCACCTCGTCGTCAGCTCCCAGTACAGCGCTTTCATTGCCTTGCCGGATGCCGCGAAGCCCTTGAGCTGTTCAAGGGACACATTCGGCACGGACAGCAGGCTGTACATGTCGTTCTTGTCCCGGTTCAGCGCGTTCTCGATGCGTTCATTATAGGAAAACTGCGCTTCAAGGATTTTCGCATCGACCTGATGGTCACTGCTGGGGTCTGTCTGCGCGTCGATGATTGCGCCCGGCGCGATCTTCACCCTGTCCATCGTTTCCTGATTCGCATCACGGAAAACCCGTTGTGGAAACATGTTGAATTTCAGCGCGTCGCGGTCGTCGCTTTTCAGCCGGTTATAGTCGTCCTGATTGTCCCAGAGGCGCTCCACGTCGCTCTTGCCCGTCATGTCGCCGGTCAGGCCGTCGTTGATGACGACATAGACCGGAATGAAGTCAAGCCCCGTGTCCTCGTCGCTGTGGGTCTCGCTGATCGTCCGTCCCGTGCCGTCATACAGCCCCTCGGTCAGATAGCAGCGCCCGTCCCGCAGCTCGTACTTCTGCCGCCAGATTCGCTGCTTGAGCCTGTCCTCGCTCTCGTTGGTATGATAAAAGAAGATGACCTTCGTCAGCCTGTCCACGTCCTCCGGATCGGTATCGTAAACAAATTCAAGGCTGGGGCGAAACTGAATCCCCAGCCTGCCGCCGCGCTTGCCCGTCAGCTTCAACGCAACGCGCTTGCCAATGAAGCAGTCCTTCGCCGCGTCCAGCAGCTTCTTGCTCCACTTCTGCTCTTCCAGCAGCGCGGTCAGCCAACTGCCGATGACGTCTGCGTTCGCCTGCGCCGCCTGATTGTCCTTTTCCTTGGGGACGATGCGCAGCTCAGGCTCCACGCCCATCATATAGCGCGCTTCCTTGCCGATCAGCTCCGCGATGATGTTCGTCACTTTGACGGTCGGCGTGTAGTCCAGCCCATTGGTATTGACCTGCCACCGCTGCCCATCGCCGTCGTACAGGCTGTAAAGCCGGATGATCTCGTCGATATCCCGCGTCACCTGCTGTCCGAGCAGTCCGGCAAGCTCCTGCTTGATCCAGTCCGTGCTTCCAATCTGATAAGGCTGCATCAGCGCCTCGCCCCCTTTCCGCTCACGTTGCTCGTGCGCCTGCTCCTGTAAATATGCTCGCGGTTGCCATACGCTACCGCATCGATGCTGTGGTCGTCGCCGTCCGGGTATCGCTCGACCAGCGTGCCACCCTTGTCCCGCGCGTACTCATACGCGGCGAACTCGCGCGCCGCATTCGGACATGTTATCGGGTCGATGACAATCTGGTCGAGGTCGCGCAGCCAGTCATAACCCGTCTGCCGCGAGTTTTTGCCTTTAGATACGCCGGTGATGTTGATACCGTAGTCCGTGCGCAGATCCACGATAGCCTGTTTAGCGGCGTTGTCCGCGCGGATCAGCTCGCCGTGGCGCGCAATCTTCCTGCATGCCGCCGCGATCTGCTTGGTTGTCATCTCGTTTTGATAGACCTCCTCGTAGATGTACAGCGTCCGCAGCTCGCCCGCCTCGTAGTAGGTCTTTTCGATGGCATTCGGGTCAACATAGCCGAAGTCCATGCCGATGTTCGGCTTCAGCTCAAACCGCAGCCTGTCCTCCTTGGCAATCGGCTTAATGCGCAGCGCCTTGAAAACCGCGCCGCCCTCGCCGGTTGCAATGCCCAGATAGGTATGCTCATACGCGCGCGGGTTGCGCACTTTCAGCTCCTCCGCGCGCTTGAGAAAAGTCGGTCCGAGCCATGCGGCAGGGACCATCGTATAGTCGCTGTGATGAACAAAAACGCTCTTGCCGGGGTCTATTGCCCACTTGTTCACCCAGTTATTTGCGCTTTTCGGCGGGTTATAGGTGCAGACGCAGAGCGCAGCCTTGCCGCCGCGAATCGCGGAATCCAGCACGTTCTCAATTTCGCCCTCGCCTGCAAACTCGTCGAGCTCTTCAAACCAGACATATTTGAAATATTTTCCGAACGGCAGCTTGATGGATTTGATTTTCTTCGACTTGTCCAAGCCCTTGAAAACAATCTTCTGCCCTGTTCGCTCGTTGACGATCTCCATCGGGCTGACGGTCACTCTCCAGTGGTCGCCCAGTCCCAGCACGTCAATCGCCCACTGCATCTGCTCAAAGACACTGCCGCGCAATGTATCTCCAACCTTGCGCAGCACCAGCGCGCAGGCATCCTCGTCATGCTCCAGTCCCGCGCTGATGCCGAGGCTTGCCGTCGAGGATTTCATGCTGCCGCGTCCGCCGCCCAAGAGGGCTTTGGTATATTCGCCGGTGTTGTCGAGCAAAAGTCTTAGAACCCCGTCAAAGCACCGCGCGGTATTTTCATGCAGACGGCGGTCGATGGCTTCCAGCTCCCCTTCCGGGCGCTTGGTCTTGCCAATCAGCTTCTCCAGAACGGTTTCCCGCTTCGCCATCTTCTCACCGCCTTTCAGAAACGAGGGAACGATGGGGCTTTGCCCCAAACCCCACCAGAAACCTGAGGTTTCTGGACTTCCCACTTTATAAACTTGACATTGAACGCGCGCTTACAAAAAACTAAAAAGAGACAGTACGCCGCGTCCTGCGTACTGTCCAAACAAGGAGGTTTCCCAGACCGCCGCGCAGGTCATGCCCCGCTTTGGCGGATGAAGCCCGATGGAATTTCGGGCATAGCTTCGCCCTCCGGCTCCTTGGCGAAGGGCTGGCTGGCTTTGTCGGAGTACCGTCCGACCCGTCTGTTCGGGCTTTCCGGTGTGGGGAATCCTCGACCCGCCGCCTTTCAGCCCTGCCTGTTCACTTTCGGCTTCGTGCCGAAAACTTTCAATTCAAATAAAATTTTCTTCGGATGTGCCTCCGGCCTCAGGCCGGAATGTCGCGTGCATCGTCACTTCGCGCATGCCGCCCGGCAGGTCAAGCGCAACCGTAATCACGCCCTGCCTCGCGTCCGCGCAGGTGATCGTATGCGTCACTTCCAGCAGCGGTCCACCGACCACTTCGGTCACGCCGTTTTGCCGGACTACCTGCGTCCCCTGTACGCCGTGCCAGTATAGTGCCATGACCGCCGTCATCTGCTCCTCCGGGATCGCCTCGTAAGGTTCGCCGAGGATGCGCAGCACGCCGCGCAAATGCCGCAGTCTCTGCCACATATCAGCGGTCATGATGCAGCCGACGAACACATAGCCCGGCATAAGGATGCGCTCGCGCTCCTGCCCGCGTGTCGTGTAATGCTCGACCGGCAGCAGGCTGTCCGCGTCGCCCAGTCCGTAGACCGCCAGTGCCACGTCGCGCTCCTCGCCGGTGCGCACATGCAGCGCGAACCACTCGCGCCCCTGATGATCTCTGTATTCACGTTTCACTGGCTTCCACCACCTTTTCCGCTGCCGTCAGGCTGGCTTCTTCAAGCTGCTTAAGCAGCTCCGGGTTATGCCGCACCTGCTCGGTCAGCTCCGCCATCAGCACGCGGCGCACGGTTTCCACGTCCTTCGCATAGGCACGCACCATGCGCTCCTTATAGACGGCGTTGCGCTGGTTCTTGAGCACCAGCTCGATCAGCTTGGGCAGGGGGATTTCCCCGTAGTCCTCCGCCGATGCGTCCGAAAGCACCTGAATCAGGTTGTCCATGACCAACGCGTTCGCCGCGTCGGAAAGCTCAAGCCCCCGATGTTCCTGCATCGCCGTGATGATCGCGTTCGCATTTTCGCGGGCGTATTGCAGCCGCATCGCCGCCCGCCCTGTGCGCTGGGCATATCGCCCGATGGCGCTTTTGCTGATGGGGTAGCCGCTGTCCGTCGCCCAGTCCGCAATCTCCTTATAGCTGATGGTCTTATCCAGCAGCATACTTTCTACCTGAACACGGATGTCGTCCGGCAGCTCGTCCATGCGGCTGACGATCCGCGTGCGCTCCCGCTTGCGTCCCATCTCTTACTGGCGCATCGGGTCGCCGAAAGCCACGCCCTCGTCGTCGAGCGTGCCTTCCATCAGGTCGATGCCTTTCGCGGTCAGGCGGACGAGCGCCTCCCTCGGCGGGTCCTGCACGAGGCTGAGAACCTCGTCGCCCAGATAGACCTTGACATAGCCCTTGTCCGCCAGATAGTAAATGTGCGAGCCAATCTCGTTCGCCGCCTGCGGGTCGTCCTGCATGAGCGCATATTCCAGCGTCCTTTGCATGACCGCCGCGCGCGGATTGCCAAACAGCAGCGTCAGCACCGCGCCGCGCGCGCACTTGCGTCTGGCAATCGCCATCTTATCCATCCCCATCTCACTTTTCCTCCCTTTTCATAAGCAGCGTGATAATCTGATCCAGCTTCTGCGTCTGCTGTGCGCTTGAACGGATGAAGTCCTCGCGCAGCGTATAGAGGAAGGGCATCTGATTGATCGTGTTATTCAGCTTGTCCTCCACCTCGGTGATGCGCTTGTCCTGTTCCTTGTCCCGTGTGTCCTTCTTATCCATGCCGCGCTTGACGAAGAACGCGAGCGCGCTAATCAGCAAACCGACGGCTCCCGTAACCGCCCAGAACACATATTCCTCCACGCTTTCCACCCCAATCAAAAAAGCCGCAGCCTTTCGGTTGCAGCCATTGTAGCATAGTTTTCCGCGCCAGTCCTTTGACGTACTTATTACACGCACGTGTTAGAGATTTTGGGATTCAGCCGTCAAAAAGACTGGTCTGTCCTCGGATTTCCCCGCGTTCGTCAATCGACGCGATGCGCTTGACCCAGCTTTCGCTGACGTCGTATTTGAGCGCCAGCGCCCGCGTATTCGTTCCGTCATATTCCTGTCGGATGCGGCGGTCGCGGATGTTTCGCAGCAGGCTGTCCAGCTTGGGAACATAGATGATCATGCCGCTGTATGATTCAACCAGCGTCAGCATGTTCTCCGTTCCCAGCAGCTCCGCCAGATCAAGCATCGTCGCGTTTGTAATGTCCTCCGGCTTCACGTCGTGCGCCCAGCTTGGAATCATCCGCCGCCCTCCTTTACGCCTTGCGTTCCGCCCGGTCGCCGTCGCGCATGGCGGTCAAGCCGTCGATGACGACGCTCGCCTGTTGCGGCGTGAGGAACCGCACGTCGTCCGCTTTGCACATGCGCCGGATATACCCGCGCAGTCGTTCCGGCTGGTCGTTCCAGCCCAATTCGCAGGTCAGCCGGAATATCTTCCGCTGCTGGGCTTCTGTTGCCCGCCCCGCGCCGCCGCCCGTCTTGATGACCGGCTGACCGCAGCGCGTTTTCAGCTCCTCAATCATCCGACCGGCTTCCCTGCCGGACAGGGTGCGCAGGCTGTCTGTACCGCTGATGCGGTACGCCATGCCGTGCAGATCCTCCATGTCCATCCCCAGCTTTCGGCTCAACGCGAAGATGGCTTTAAGCTGGGCACTCGTCACTTTCAGCGCCATACCTGCCGCCTCCTTATTGCTGCCCCAGCGCTTCTTCATCCACGTCATAACCGAAAACATCCTCGACCTCCAGCTTCGCGCCGACCTCAGCGATTTCGCCCGCGCTGTATTTTTTCAGCGCATCCTTGTCGATCTTCGGCTCCGGATAGACCACGCACTCCTTCATCCCTCTCCGCAGCAGTTCTTCGATGATGGTCTTGACCTTCTCTACGCCGCGCGGCAGGGTCAGGCGGGTGCTCTGCCTGAACCCGACCTTGCCAAACGTGAGCGTCCGGCTCTTGGCTTTGCCGAGGTCTGCCCGATGCAGCGTCGCGAACTCGCGCAGCGCCTGTTCGAGCATCGCAATGTGATCCTTGATGGGTCTGCCCTTCGCTTCCGCGTCCGCCTTGGCATCGGCGATGCGCTCGTTCAGCATGTTTTCGATGGCTGCCAAATCGCGCCGGTTCTCTCCGATCTGCCGCAGCGCGTCGTCCGCCTGCTGCCAGTTTTCCAGTTGGAGCGCGCAGGTCACTTTCCTTCTTGCCATGTTGTGCCTCACTTTCTAAGTCGTAAATCCTCCCCGTAAAAGCGGATTGCCGTCGTGCGGGATACGTCCATCAATCGGGATGCGACGCGCTGCTCGTACATGCCCTCCATCCTTTCCGGGTTCAGGTTTGTGCTGATAATGGTGTGTCGGTCGTTCATGTTCCGCTCGTTGATGACCTGAAACAGATAGCCGCTCGTGTTCTTCGTCTGCGGCTCCGTTCCCAAGTCATCAATAAAGAGCAGGTCGCAGTCCATCACGCCCTCCACTGCGCGCGCTTCGCTTCCGTCGAACTGATTCTTACGCATGATTTCGCAGAGCCTGTACGCCGTCACCCGGCGCACCAGATAGGCGCGTTCCATGATGCGCTGCGCGATGCAGTCCGCCACGAAGGTCTTGCCCAGTCCCGCCGCGCCGAAAAAAATCAGATTCGGCTTTTCGTTGTCCGGGAAATCCTCCGCGTATCTCTGCGCCGACCGCAGAATCAACCGCATGTGGTCGCGCTGACTGCGCTTTTCGCCGGGTATCGAAACATCCGGAAAAACATTCAGGTCGAATTGCTCGAAACTATGCTTACCCAGCCCGCCCTTGTGTTCTCCGGCGTTCTCCGCGTCCATGATTCGCTGCTTTATGCAGGCACACAGCTCATGCACCGGCTCCCCGACATAGCCGGTATCCCGGCAGATCGGGCAGCGGTAGATGGGCTGCAGGTAGTCCTCCGGGTATCCGGCTTTCGTCAGCTCGGCGCGTATCTTCCCGTTCAGCTCTCGCATTCCGGTTTGCAGGATCTCCGCGTCCACGGCACGCCCTTGCAGCGCCGTGCGGATGGAGCCGGTCAGACGGTCGCGCCGCTCGTCCAGCAGCACCGCGATAGCCGGGAAGCCCTGACGAATCTCCCGCTCGCGCCGCTGCCCTTCCCGCTGGTTCTCCGTTCGGATGTTCTCACATTCCCCCAGCAGACGCTTGATTGTGCTCGATGTATCCATGTTCACCTCCTTGACCATAAGCGCCGCGCCTCCACGCGGGAGGCGCACCCGGCTTGCACGGGTCATAGCTTATCTGGCGATAAGCCGGGTCTGGCGGTCTGTCGTTCATTGTCCCATCTGCCTCGTCGCTTCCGCCAATGTGCTGCCGTGCGGCTGGAAGCGGAACCCGTATTTCTTGTAAAACTCGGCGGCTCCCAGCTTGAGCCAATCCTTCGCCGCCGCTACGGCGTTCAGCTTGCGCACCATGCGCCCATCGCTGTCGCGGACGATGAGCAGCCCGCCGTTTTGCTTGACCGTCAACATCCTTACACCCCCTTCTTAGCCCTGCAATTTGTAGCATTTCGCGCCCGCAAGAATCTCCTGCGTGACCGTGCCGCCAGCCGCCGCTTCAAGGCACATGCCAAAGATTTCAATGAAGTTGCCCATGCCGCCGTGCCGGGTATCGGTCGCGATCAGCGTCAGCTCTGCCGCCACGCGCGGCTCCACGTCGTACTGCGCGAGGATGGCGCGCACTTCGTCGGGCTTGATGCCGGTCAGCTTGATTTCGTACTTACGTCGGTAAAGCTGGGACAGATTCGACCGTCCGCTTCCGTGGGTCAGGATTTCCTCCAGCCTCGGCGGTCCAACCAGCACGATGGGCGTGTTCGTTTCGTCCCAGAGCTGGCGGATAATCTCAAATTTCTTCACATCCCATCCGTACAAATGGTCCGCTTCGTCGAAAATCAGCATCGCGTCGCGGTTCGCCGCCAGTTCGCGCTGGATGCGGCGCACCCGCTCGTCGTTGCTCCCGCTGGCGCTCACGCCGATGCTCTCCGCGATGCTGTCCAGCAGGTCGCGCATCCGCATCGTAGAGCGGCAGACGATGACATGCACATCCGGCACGCGCTTGGCGAACTCGCGAATGACCGTCGTTTTGCCGATGCCCGGATATCCGACCATGACGCACATCTTCCGGTTGTCCCGCGTCCATTCCAGCAAGCCAAGTGCCTCGGTGAACTCGTGGGTCTGGTACAGCTCGATACTGCGCTTGAAGGTCTGCGGCGCGGGTGCGGGCGTTTCCTCAACCGCGCCCGTTTCGATGGCTTCTTCCTGTGCCTGACGCTCGATGTCGCTGACCCAATCCTCCAGAATCTTCTGCTGCTCCGGCTTGATGCGGATGTTGCCGTTGGCGAACATGCTGATCATGCTGCGGCTTACACCGGTCGCCGCGCTGATCTGCGCGAAGTTGTAGCGGTAGGTCGTCCCACCGATGACCACGCCCTTATCCCGCAGGGCATTGATGCGTTCTTCCAGCGACGGCGCGCGCTGCGCCAGAATCTCTCTCGCTTCCATCTGTGTTTCCTCCTTGCTTACTCGTTGGATGCCCGATTGTCCCGCGCTCTGCGCAGGCGGGTAAATGTCACCACATCGCCGACCGTTACGCCGCGCATACCTTCGCGCATCCCGGCTTCGTACCCGTCGCACCAGCTTGCTTCAAGCTGGCGCTTCAATTCAAGGCGGTTCAGGCAGTCCGTCTTGTTGTCCAGCTCAAGGCGCATCGCTTCGTTGTAGCGTCTCGCCGCATCCATGTTCCGCGCCGCAATCCTGCGCTCGCTGTCCTGTACGCCCTTGAGCGACCTGTAATAGCTGACGATCAGGCCGCCGCCCGCCGTCATGCCTGCGCCAAACAGCGCAATCCCCATCAACGCATCCATGTGAAAACCTCCTTTGTTCAGCTAAAGCTGTGAGCGCCGCACCCCTTGCGGGGTGCACCCGGCTTGCACGGGTCGTAGTCTGCCGCTGCCTGTGGCAGAACACAGGCAGACGATAGACCGGGCCTTGGGCTTTGCTGGTGTGTCACAAATCGACACGCCTCGAAATGTCCTTGATGATCGCCAGATTGCTGTCTCCAGTGACATCAACTTTTCGAGTCCAGCCATCGTCATAGCAAATCGTTACAATTTCCATGCCGCCCTCACTTTCTGCGCTGTACATCAGATGATCGACACCGATATTTGCCTCTACCATACACGCCGAAAGTGTTCCTTCGACAAATTCCTTCTTTTTCTCAAAAATCATAACCACTTGATTTCCTCCTACTTGTGACACTTAACGCGCGCTTTGTTTGAGCAGCTTTTCGCCGTTCGCGGCAATCATGCTGCGCACCGCGTTTTCGCCTGCGGATGCAGCCTTGCGCCGCCCTGCCGCCTTGTCTGCGACCTGCTGCTTGGCTTTGCCCGCCCGCGCCGCTTCCAGCGACGTGACCGTCGCCATGCGCTGACGCTGTTCGTCAATCTCTTCGGCGTATGCCTCGCGGGTAATCCGTTTCGTGGATTGCCGGATATACGCCAGCCTGTCCGTGACCTTGCGCTGCTGCCGCTTCTGGTCTGCCATGTGCGCCGCCACCCTTTCCTCGTCCGGGTCGATCAGCGCCATCAGCTCGACCGGCTCCGCCTCGCACATGAAATGTCCGCCGCTGAAAACCGATACGCTGGGGTTGTAGCCCCGGTTGTAATAAATCGTGACCTGCTCCCTGATGATATCCGCCATTTCGGGATGCCAGAAAAGCTGGTTGTTGAGCCGCACGCCCTGCGTCGTGACCACGCGCTTCGCGCTCTGGCTCTTGAAGATCGCCATCGTCGCCCAGTCCGGCGTATCCGCCCGCGCTTTTTCCGCTTGGCGGTACCGCTGATCGGGCGAAAGCCCGTCCTCGCCGATGTGGTTTTCGTACTTGGGCAGCAGCTTCTCCGCGAAGCACTTGGCAAAGGTCTCAAAGGTCATCAGCTCGCCGCGTTCCTTCATCCTGCGGAGGATGCGCCCGTTATCTTCCGGCCTTTCTTCCGGCGAATCGCCGCACCAGCCGGGAAACTCGCGGACAAAATCTTCCAGTGTGCCGAAGGCGCGTTCCACGTCCTTCGACCAGCCGCGATACGGCAGCGCATGGTGTACGCCCACGCCCAGCGTCCGAAGCAAGCCTTCCTTTTCGGAAAATTCAGCGTTCAGGCAGCCCAGATCGGTTTCCACCAGCGTTTCGCCCTCGAACCGATGGCTTCTGTAATCCTTGCCGTTGTCGATGTAGATGTAGCGCGGCAGGCCATGAACGTCGCTGCCCTTCGTATACACCGCCGCGCGGCAAAAGCTGTCCGCCACCGTGTCGCTGTTCGGTTCCAGCGTCAGCTCCCAGCACAATCCGCCGTGAGCAGGCGTCCATCCACGCCGTCATCCACGGGCGCACCAGATTGTCGTTTTCATCCAGCACAAACAGGTCGAGCTTGTGGTGATCGCCAAACCAAACTTCATTGACCAGCGTCGGCTTGCTTCGCTTGGTTTTCTGCATGTACGCCGCTTCCCAAGCCCGCTTGCCGTAACGGGCGAAGGTCATCTGTGCCTTATCCATCGTTTCCACGATGCGGTTGACCGCATGGCGATTCGCCGGAATCATCATTGAGCCGCTTGCCATGGTGCAGATGGGGTATTTCTCCCTGTCCGCCAGTCTGAGCGCCTGCCGCGCGTCCGATCCGTCGCAGTACACGCAGCAGTTGCAGGCATTTTCGCCGTATTCCGCTGCCCGCTCCCGCAAGCGCTCCAGCACCAGCGTCTGCGGAAACTTCCGATTGTCGCACATCTGCGCCTCGATGAAGTCCCGCGCCAACTGGCAGGTCGTCCGGCTTTGTCCCTTGTCCTTGCGCTCCACCTTGTCCATGATCGCCGCCAGCCCACGCTCCTTGTATGCCGCGTGCCAACGCCGCAGCGTCCGGCTCGTCACGCCCAGCGTCCCCGCCAGCGCGTCCATCGCCGCCGTCCTGCCCCGCTCGCCGCTGTTCAGGATGCCGTCCAGCGCCATGACTGCCTGCTGGCGATTTGCCAGCTCGGCCAGCCCTTCCTCTCCGAAGGCTTCCTTGTACGTCGCAAGGTCCGCAGCAGAAACTTGGGTGGATAGCCCGCTCTGGCTTTCGTACCAGAGGAGCCGTCCTTGGGTATCGAGCTGCTGAAGCACATCTTCAAGAAGTATGCTATTCGCTGTCCCCTCTGCGCCGCCTTTGGTTGTCGGCGTTGCCACCGCTTGAAGCCTACCGCCTTTTATCTGGCGATTGACGCTTCTTCGGGTTATGCCAATTAACTGAGCAGCCGTTTCGCTGCTGATGTATCGCCTTTCTTCCATCTTTACACCGCCTCTTCCAATGCCTCCAACACTTTGGAAG
>ERZ826051.2750-NODE-2750-length-12994-cov-3.029214_pt1 | contig 12994 bp, 11 predicted proteins | sample MGYA00519928_ERZ826051 | MGnify/ENA primary metagenome ERZ826051 (study PRJEB31778, sample SAMEA3449219) | human gut metagenome | biome: human gut; feature: human-associated habitat; material: faeces | place: United Kingdom | collected 2010/2012 ...
AGACTACAGCGATGATAACTGCTTTCATCGCATTCTGGCTCATCTCTTTACTTACAGTAGAAGAAATGTTGTCGAAAGTGATTTCAGAAGTATCGACACCGAAATTGTCTGCCATTGCCTGGTAAACCTGCTCACGCTCTTCCAGAGTCAGAGAACGTGTTTTGATGATGACATTGTTGCCTCCGACAACCTTTGTCATCTGAATATTGGAATCTTTTGTCACGCCTTCCACAACCGGCTCTACCTCTTTATCCAGCTCTTCGATGGAGTAATCCTCGTTGAACGGAACGTTGATGGAAGTACCGCCCTTGAAGTCAAGGCCGAAGTTCAGTGCGCTTCCCTTTGTCTGATGCATGAAAATCATGCTGGCCGGAACGGCAAGCAGCAGAATGCAGGAGATCGTGAAGAAGATCTTTCTCTTTTCCACAAATGGAAATCCCTTGCGCTCTTTCTTGGTTCCGTAGTATTTCGCATCCTTCAGTCCCATACCGTACAGGCTGTTGACCAGCAGTCTGGAAACAACCATGGCGCTGAACATGGAAAGAACAATACCAAGAGCAAGTGTCATGGCGAATCCGCGGACACTTCCGCTTGCGAGTGCATACAGAACGGCTGCTGCAATCAGAGTCGTTACGTTTCCGTCCAGGATGGCGGAAGCTGCCTTCTTGAATCCGTCGCGGATTGCTGCATGAACCGTCTTTCCGGCACCGATCTCCTCCTCGATACGGGCGTAGATGATAACGTTCGCATCGACTGCCATACCGATCGACAGGATAACACCGGCGATACCAGGCAGAGTCAGGGTCAGGTCAAATGCATTTAAAGAAATCAGGTTCAGCTCAACGTAAATGAGCAGTGCCCATCCGGCTGCAATACCAGGCAGGCGGTATACAACTGCAAGGAAGATGATGATCAGGATAATGCCGATCGCTCCTGCTTTCACGCTGGTGGAAACAGCTGCAGATCCAAGCTGTGCTCCAACGACGCTGGAGTTGATCTCCTCAAGTTTCAGGGAAAGGGAACCGATACGGAGGGTGGATGCCAGGCTGGTTGCTTCATCCCAGTCCATGTTTCCGCCGGAGATGACTGCAGTACCATCGGAAATCACAGCGTTTACACTCGGTACACTGACGAATTTCTCATCATAGTAGATACCGATGCTCTTTCCTGCGCTGTAGGCTTCCTGGGTTGCGTCTGCAAATTTCTGTTTTCCTTCGTCGGTCATTTTCAGCTGAACGACGCTCTCGGTTGCTTTTGTGGTGGAGTTCTGCTGATGCATAGCTTCTGCGCTCTCCACATCTTTACCGGTCAGAACGACGGAGCCGTCCTTCTCGAGCTCTTCGATAGTTTTTCCGTTCAGAACGTACTCGCGGGTCGAGCTGTCGTAGGTGTAGTTTTCTGTTCCGTCATCGTTGGTCTGTTTGATGAAATACAGGCTTCCGGTTTACCCATCTCTTCCAGAATGGTGGTTGCATCGGTTGCACCCGGGATTTCAATGGTGATACGGTTGTCGCCCTGCAGATATACCTGTGCCTCTTCGCTGTACTGCTGTGCACGCTGTTCCAGCTTGTAGCGGGTATCTGACATTTCTTCGTCTGTCGGGTTGTCCTTTACGGCCTGATAGGTAATGCTGACACCGCCTGACAGATCCAGACCCAGGTTGATGTTCTTCATCGAACCGGTTCCGGTAGGACCCCATCCTTTGATCATCGTCCATCCAAGAAGCACTGTTACAATGGCTGCCAGGACGAGTGCGATGATACTCTGTTTCTTCTTCATCATGTCGCGATTTTCCTCTTTTCTTTAATCTTCGGCCAGAGCTGCCTTTATCATCAATGCACACTCGATCCGTTTCTGCTGCATCTTGCATCCGATCTCGTAAACATCGTTGATCTTACCTGTGAAATTGTAGGAGTTTGCCGCGCATCCGCCGCTGCAGTAGAACCGTGCAAAGCACTGGCTGCACTCCTTCTTGGAATAAACGTTGCATTTTTTGAATTCGTTAACAGTTTCTGTCTTTTTCACGCCTTCGTAAACATTTCCGAGGCAGAAATCTTCCTGTCCTACGAACTGGTGGCACGGATAGAAATCGCCCCACGGTGTTACCGCAAGGTATTCGGTTCCGGAACCGCAGCCGGAAAGACGTTTATAAACACATGGTCCGCCGGTCAGATCGATCATAAAATGGAAGAAGTTGAATCCATTTCCTTCTTTTTCGCGTTTGATCATTTCTTTCGCAAGGCGGTCATATCCCTCGCAGATTACCGGAATGTCCTCTTCGCGGATCGCATATGGTTCACTCGGATCTGCCACAACCGGCTCAACCGAAATCTGCTTGAATCCCTCATCGGCAAGATGAAGCACATCTTCCACAAAATCCAGGTTATAATGTGTAAATGTTCCACGCGCATAATAACGGTTCTGTCCGCGGCTTTCTGCCACTTTTTTAAATTTATCCAAAATGAGATCATAACTTCCGTCGCCGTTTTTATTTGGGCGCATGTGGTCATGAACTTCTTTTCTTCCATCGATACTGAGGACAATATTGTCCATCTCTTTATTGGCAAACGCAATGATATCGTCATCCAAAAGCACACCATTGGTCGTCAATGTAAAACGAAAATGCTTGTCATACGGCTCTTCCAGACTTCTTCCGTAGGCAACGAGTTTTTTTACCACATCAAAATTCATAAGTGGCTCTCCCCCAAAGAAATCCACTTCGAGGTTGCGGCGGCTTCCGGAATTTTTCACCAAAAAGTCGAGTGCTTTTTTTCCCACTTCGTAGCTCATCAATGAACGGTCTCCATGATACTCGCCCTCACCGGCAAAACAATAACGGCAGGAGAGGTTGCAGGCATGCGCGATATGAAGGCACAACGCTTTTACCACGGTCTGGCGTTTTTTGAAGTCAATGACACCGTCTTTGTACGTATCTTCGGTAAACAGTGTGCCGTCTTCCCGCATTTCTTCCAGATCCTGATACAGTTCTTCCATTTCCTCTTCTTTTACTTCCGGATATTTTTTCAAAATTTCCGCTGTGATCTCTGCTCTTTCTTTTGTCTCATACATCCCGATCACATCATATGCCACATCATCCACGACGTGGATCGAGCCACTGTTTACATCTAAAACTATATTATAACCATTATTTTTATATTGATGAATCATCTTTTTATCCTCATTCCATTGAATTCAATAAGAAAGGACTTTACCCGACCAAAATCAGGCAAGCCCTTTGCCACTTTTCGTACTTCTTAGATACAATCTGATCTTACTTGTTCTCGCAGCTCTGGTTTCCTACTGTGCAAGATGTTTTACAAGCAGACTGACAAGATGTCTGGCACTCACCGCATCCGCCTTTTTTCATTGTATCTTTCAGATTTTTTGTTGTCAGAGTTTTAATTCTTTTCATGATAATCAGTTCCTCTCCTATCTGTTTGTCATCATTATTTTTTAGTATATCACAACTTTTTCTCAATTTCAATGGGGATTTCTTATAATTTTTCCTTAATCCAGCCACTCAATCTTTTCAATAACCGGCTGATTTGATTTTTCTACCGTTCCGTTGCTGTCGGTGACCGGTGTCTTTTCACAGATCTGATCCACAACCTCCATACCTGATGTGACGTGGCCGAAGCCGGCGTATTCTCCATCAAGATAGTCTGCATCCTGATGCATGATAAAGAACTGGGAGCTTGCGCTGTCCGGATCCTGTGAGCGCGCCATCGAAATCGTGCCGCGGGTATGTTTGATCGAGTTTTCTACTCCATTGGAGGAGAACTCTCCTTTAATCGTCTCATCAGAGCCGCCCATTCCGGTACCTTCCGGGTCGCCGCCCTGAATCATAAAGCCGGAGATGATGCGGTGAAATGTCAAGCCATCGTAAAATCCTTTCTGAACAAGTTTGGCAAAATTTGTCACCGTGATCGGGGCTTGGTCGGCATCCAGTTCCACTTCAATCGTTCCATAATCTTTGACTGTGATCTTGGCGTGGTGCTTGCCGCTCAATTTTCCTTGGATAGCACTGCCACTGGCTGTCTGTGTGGATTTGTCAGAATCCGTACTTTTGTCTGCCGTTCCTGCGGAGCCACATCCGGTAAGACAGAGTGTCGTCGCTACTACGGCGGTTATCAGGTTTCTTATGATTTTTTTCATTTTATTTATTTCCTTTCGTTCTTATAATCTGTTTCATTTTTTCCACACGCTGCTTTTCCGAATCATTCATATCACGAGTAAGAATCTCCATCATCGCCTCCGTCTCCTCCGGAGTAAATGACAGATTCCGGCTGCGAAGTTCCCTCATCGCCTGCATCACAAACGGTGCCGCCGCTTTCATCTCGATTCCCTTTGTCTGCGCTTCGAGCTGCTTCAAAATCTTCGCTTTCGCCGGGTTCATCTTCGCATACATCTCTTCCAGATTGCCCATTATTGTCCTCGCTCATTGCGGATAAAAAGACAGACATCATGTCAACCATGTCCTGTTGTTCGGGAGGTATCCGGCTTTTCAAAAACTCCATCATGCCTTCCATATTCCCCGTCCCGGAATCCGACTGTTCTGCCTCCTGTTTCATTTCCTGCATCATCGTCATCATCTCACGAACATGGCGGAACATAAAAATCTGCAATAAAAGGTCGATGATCTGCCGTTCATTTTTCCGACAGAAAACTCGGATACTCCGAAGAAGCCCTTCGAGATCGATCCGGTTTCCAACCGGCTGATCGAGATAAGGCAGTGCCGCCTTCAAAAGCTGCACATTGGTATTGTCCACAATTCTTCCTTCCCATTGCAACATCTGTCCCACTTCCGCATTCCTTTTCTTCTAGCATATGCGTGTTTTTCAAAAAGAATGCCTATTGATAGTTTAAGCGCTCTCTGGTAATGTTTTCCAGCGCTTCGGTAAGATACCGCTTGGCAACATATTTTGCCATCGGCAGATTCAGATCCAGGTAATTGCCACAGGCTTCCGGCGCTGCTCCCGGAATCTCCCCTTCGTATTCGCTGATAAATGCAAACATTTCTTTGAGCAAAGGCACGATATCTGCAGATTCGTAATCGCCGGCAAGAATCAGGTAAAAGCCGGTGCGGCAGCCCATTGGGCCAAAATATACAACCTTTTCTCCCATCGTATCGTGGTTTCGTAAAAATGTCGCACCCAAATGCTCTACCGCGTGAATCTCTGCGGTATTCATAACCGGTTCAAAGTTCGGACGTGTCATGCGGATGTCAAACGTCGTCACAATGTCCGTTCCGGTGCAGTCTTTGCGGGAAACATAGACTCCCGGAAGAAGTTTTAAATGATCTACGGTAAAACTGGCAATCGTTTCCATTTCATCCTCCATTTCTAATAATTAACAAAGACCACATATCTTTCCCTGAAAAAATATGTGGTCTGGTTTCACAATGTTACGTTATTTATTTGATAACCTTAACCCATCCTTCCGGTCCTTCGATATGACCCATCTGGATGCCGGTAAGTGCGCCTGTTCCGGATACTTCCATCGGGCATGCGGCAATGACTTCACAGTTCTTGACACCGGATGTGGAAAGAGAAGTGGCGATCATATTACCGGTTACCCAGTTAAGGTTGGCAGTACGGACTTTAATTCCGCCGGACTGGGTTGGTTTTACATAAGCACAGCTTAATGTATGGGAACCGATCTGCTCCTGTGGTGCAATATTATCCAGATGATTGTGCTCATCCTGGTTGGTAACAGTTAAAATCTGAACCTGATCTGCACTTACATTAAAATATTTCATCATTGTCTGTTTCTGGGCATCGGAAAGATCTGCTCCAAGTGTTACAACCTTGGTTGCATCCGCAAATACAGGATTTACGCTTCCTGCCACAAGGCATGCGCTGCAAAGCAGGGCTGCGATCATATTTCTTTTTTTCATTGAACTTTCCCTCCTGATATATTTCTTATAAATTGGCTGTATCTGTTTACATTTTTACAGTGTAAAGCGAACATTCACCTTCTGCTTTACCATGTGTTCATGAACATGACCGTTTCATGATTTGTCGTCCATATTATATCACAGATACGATCATATTTGTAATTTATATTATATGAAAAAGCCGCTTTTGACAGCGGCTTTCTGTTTAGATCTGTTTTAATTTTCCGGATTTTTCTGCTTTTTTAAATAATTCCAGATTTTTTTTATTCATGGTCCCGAAATCTTTCAGCGGGCAGTAAACTTCTCTGCATTTTTCCATGATTTCCAATGCTCCCTGAAAAGACTCCTGGGAAATGCATTCAAATGGTTTCTCCGTGATCACTCTGGCGGCCAGTTCTTTTGCCACCTGATAATCTGCGTCGTTGGTATGGAGAACTCCCGTTGCAAAAGGAATTCCCTGGCGCTGCAGTTTCCGGTACACCGGAATTCCGCTTCCGTTTCCTCCAATTACAAACACCTGAGGTTCACCTCTGGGCGGATCCATCTCCACACATCCAAAAGCAGCATTATAGCTTCCTCTGGTAATTCCATACAACTTCCGAATATACTCAGAAGTAAAGATTTCTTCCGGAGCACCATATTTTTCTATATATTCTCCATGTACACAGATAACTTTATCAGATATTTTCTGTGCAAGATCCAACTCATGCAGCGACATGATCACTGTAAGCTGATGATCCAGCACCATCTGTTTCAAAATGGTAAGAAGTTCCAGCTTATGACGGATATCCAGAAAAGAAGTCGGCTCATCCAGTACAATGATCTCCGGCTCCTGACAGATAGCCCGGGCAAGAAGGATTCGTTGTCTCTGACCATCACTGATGGCTGTAAAATCCCTGTCTTTTAAATCCCATGCATGGACGGTTTCCATTGATTTCTTTACCTTTGTCTTATCCTCTGCGGAGAGTATTCCCAAAGTTCCTGTATAAGGATAACGCCCTGTGGCTACAATGTCTTCGCAGGTCATCAGTTCCGGACGCATACGCTCTGTGAGCACGACTGCCAGTTTCTGAGAGACCTCTTTATTGGTCATCTTTGCCATTTTCTCTTTATCCAGATAAACAGTACCGCTGATCGTGGCAAGCTGTCTGGTGATGCTTTTAAGAATAGTGGATTTTCCGGCACCGTTAGGACCGATGAGAGTGAGGATTTCTCCCTTTTTCAGCTGAATATTGATTTCTCTGATAAGAGGTTTTCCGTCATATCCCACAGTCAGCTGATCCGTACGGAAAAAATACTGTTCCTGCCGGTCTGCTTTGTTATTTTCTGTTTCCTTTATTACATCTGCTATTTTCTCTGACATATTTTTTCCTGTTTTCCTTTTTTATGCTGCATCTTATAGTAATCTGCCCGGATAACGTATTCTGCTCCTGCTTTTTATATCAATTTCTCTTCTGTCTGCGGATCATGATATAGATTACAACCGGTGCGCCAAACACTGCTGTTACGGAACTGATACTGAGTTCTGTAGGTGCAAATACGGTTCTGGCGATCAGATCACAGAAAAGACAGAATACTGCCCCTCCCAGAAAACAGGCCGGGATCACAAGGAGCGGTCTGGCTGTTTTCAGCAGGCTTTTTACAATGTGAGGCACTGCAATGCCAACAAAAGAAATTGGTCCTGCAAAAGCTGTCACACAGGCAGACAGAATACTGGATAAGAGAATCAGTCCTATGCGGAACAGCTTGATATTCACTCCCATATTCTGGGCATAAACTTCACCCAGCTGATAGGCACCGATAGGCTTAGACATAAAGAACACGATCACCATTGTGAGCAGAACTACTATTGCCATTACTTTCACATTATCCCAGGACATTCCTGAAAAACTTCCCAGTGACCAGTTGTGAAGATTGACGATATTGGAGTCATCCGCAAAGGTAACTACGAAATCTGTAACTGCAGAACAGATGTAACCGATCATGACACCGCTGATAACCAGCATGGACATGTTGTGGACTTTTTTTGCAACCAGCAGGACGAATCCCATGGAAATCATAGAACCGATAAATGCTGCAATGATCATGGCTGCAGAACCCATGGAAATAGATCTGCTCAGAAAATAAATCATCAGAAGTGCAACTACCAGCTTGGCTCCTGAAGAAATTCCAAGTACAAAGGGACCTGCAATAGGGTTATTAAAAAATGTCTGAAGAAGAAATCCGGATACAGAAAGTGCTCCTCCAAGAATGATCACTGACAGAATCCTGGGAAGACGGATTTCCCATATTATATTGTAAGCAGTCGCATCTCCCTGATGTCTGAAAATAATATTCAGAATCTCACTCACTGAAAGATGAATGCTTCCGGCATTTACATTCCAGACAAATAAAATCATCAGAAACACCGCCAGTATAAGAAATGCCATCCAGTATCTGGCTGTACGTTTTTTGTCATCCATATTTTTTGTTCCTTTTGTTTTTATATTTCCTGCTTTTGGCAGTTATGCAGAATCCCGCAAACATATTTCAGTGCCGTTCGTAAATAACTATACCAATCGCGTAGGATGCGGATTCGAGTGTGCCGAAAAGCTATAAATATCATTTTAACTTATGCATATATGCAAGTTCATCCAGCGAATCATCATCTGTAGTAAGGATTGTATGAATATCTTCGATCATGGTTCCAAGTTCGGTGGTTTCCTGGAAAAGATTTTTACCCGTACACCACACATTTCCATCCTTCACTGCCTTAAAATCTGCCAGAAGATTACTTTTTGCCAACAGTTCATCAATAGTAGAAAGTTCACCGTCGATAGTACTGTTATAGATGATATAGTCCGCATCTTTTGCTTTGGCATAAAATTCTTCCATCTGCATATTCATGGTAGACAAAGCGTTATCACTTTCTCCTGTATCTTCGGGAACATATTTGCCGCCTGCCAGCTCGATCATGTTTGAAACATAATCACCATTCTTTCGCACATTGACAGCACCTGTGGAATTAATGTAAAAGAATGCTACTGTTTTACCTGTATCTTTATCATCAGAGGTCAGAACTTTGTCAAGCTTGTCTGTCTGCTCCTTAAATGCCTTCTCAGCTACATCTTCCTTTCCGAGAAGCACAGCATAGAGTTTCATCCATTCAGTTCTTCCCAGAGGATGGCTCTCATAACTGGAACGTTCTACCATTACCGGGATACCAAACTGTTCCAGTTTCTCTTCCACCTCCGGATTATGATGGATCATAGTTGATTCAATGGCAAGACCACAGCCTTCATCCAGGATCAGTTCATAATCCGGTGCATTGTACTTGCCTGCATAAATCATTTTTCCGGATTCCATGGCATCTTTTGCTTCCTGGATATACCATCCATTCTCCTGAGTTCCTGAAAGACGAATGCTGTCAATACCGTCAATTGCGCGGAAAAGATCCATGGCAGAGGTTGCTACCAGATAGATGTTGTTCAGCGGTTGTTGAATAACTGTGATATCTTTTTCAAGCCCCTTTGGAGCCTTTTTTCCCTCTGGAACTACAAGAAACTGTCCTTCCTGATCGATAGTAATCAGAGCATAGCCATCATTGTAATAGTCTACGCTGAATTCTTCTGCGTAGGAAAGTTCCATACTGTGGTCATAGGTAAGTCCCGGGATATCCACAGGAGTTTTTGCATTGTCTTTATCTGCTGCGTATGCTGTACAGACAGTGCATATACAGATAATAAATAATGCAACTGACATAAAACCGATAAATATTGTTTTTTGCTGTTTCTTTATTATGTTTTTCATCTTCATAATTGTTTCTTTGTTTGTATGTGATTATTTTGCTGTTTTTTCTGCTTCTTTGGCAGTTGTGGAATCAAAATTTAAGGTGTAGTCAATCTCGTGAGGCTCACTCATTGCTACTGTATCTGCTGTTACCTCCATCTCTGCATCAAATACGCTGACAGGGATTTCAAAAGTGGAGTTTCCGTCTTTATTAACCGGCTCATATTTCTCACCATCCACAAGCATATAATCATAGTTCGGACTGCTCCATACGATAGTTGCTGTAGCTTTATCGCCTTCTACATTAATGGCTGCAGGAGAATCAATGGTTGCTCTTCCTGAACCGCCTGTAAGAGTTACATCCATGGTATAGTCGCCGTCTTCAAGATTCAGATCTGCCAGAGTCTTACCTTCACTTGTCTTACTGTCTTTCGCATCTTTGTCTGTGTCATCTGCTTTGGAATCTGCATCTTTATTTTCTTTATCATCTTTTTTTGCATCTGTATCATCAGATTTTACAGGATTTTTGACACTTACCTTATGGTCATACCATTTTCCTTTTGTTCCGATCAAAGCTACATCGAATTCTTCATCAATTGCGGGTACCGGGATATCAAATCCATATACTTCCTCACTCATTCCATCGCTGTATGTAACAGTATCTGTGGTTGGCTCAAGAACCTCTGCCCCGTCTTTCTGTGCATCTTCTGCCTTTCCGACGAAAAGGTTTACAATTTTCTTAGAAGCAAGGCTTACATGGATAGTCATCTTGCCCTCCTTTACTGTAAGGGTTCCTTTTCCATCGTTTGCTTCATTTACATGGAACATTCCGCTGTCTGTATCAAATTCTGCTGTGTAGGTGCCATCCTCTAATGTATCACTCTTGGATGCATCTGTTTCTTTATTATCTGTGTTTTCTGAATCAGCATCTTTTGCAGTTGTTTCTTCTTTATCAGTGGTTTCTTCTGTTGCCGTATCAGTATCTGTCTTTGCAGCAACCGGGCTTGTACCGATCAGAGTAGCTGAAATAGTAAGTGCTGACATTAATAATGTAAATGAACGTTTCTTCATGATTATTTCTTCTCCCTTATCTTCATATTTTTTATAGTTTTTTCTATCGTGCTGTTCAACCCATCTGCTGCAGAGCAACAGGCTTTTGAACAGGTGATGGCAAATATATTATAGTAATTCCAGAAAATAATGCAATTAAGACAGTTCCTCTGGATCTTTCTCAGATGTGCGCACGTTACTGTGAACGGAATGAACAGAAACGTGCGAACTGTTTGCAGTATTTTATGGAATTGCTATGACTTCTTTTTTTCTTATCATATAATATATCTGCCCGGAAACTTTTGCAAGTTCTCCGGGCAGTTTATCTTGTTTGAACAATATTTTTTATTCAGCGTCAGCCTCTGCAGTATCAGCTGTTGTCTCAGCTGCGTCATCTGCCTGTGCATCGTCTGCCTGTGCATCGTCTGCACTGTCATCTGTTGCTTTGGCATCAGTATCTTCTGCTGCTGCATCGTCAGATGCTCCAAGAGAATCAATTGCTGCTTTTGTATGAGCCACATACAGATCTTCTACTGCTGCGATTCTTCCAAGACCTGCGATCTGACAGTCAACACTGTCGAAATCACCGGATGCCTCAAACTGAGATTTCCAGGAATCTGCATCATCACCAGCCATATCATTGTTAGCGTGGTCTCCGGCAACAACCATCAGAGGACGAAGGATCACATTCTTGAATCCTGCTTCTTTTACTTTCTCGATAACCTTGTCACATGCTGTGTCTTCCGGTTCTCCCTCTACAGTTCCGATGAAAGCGTTTGTGAATCCAAGATCATCCATCTGTGTCTGCATCTGGTCATAGGTTACGTTAGCTGTATGGGATGTACCATGTCCCATGAATACAAATGCTGTGCCTGCATCTGCTGCTGCTTTCATATCATCAAATCCAGCTTCCTTGCAAGCTTCATCTGTGATTGCCTGAGCAACTGCTTTCTTGTCATCATTGATCACTGTAGCATCATCACCAACTTCACCGAGCATTGGCTCTGCAATTGCAACAGATTCAAATTTGTCTTTGTATCCATCAATTGCCTCTGTCATTTCATCATATTCTGCACCATGCATCAGATGTGTCGGCTGTACAACAAGATTCTTAACACCGTTAGCTACTGCACGGTCAAGAGCCTGCTGCATATTATCGATTACTTCATCATCTCTTGCCTGTACATGGTTGATGATGATCTGTGCTGTAAATGCACGTCTTACTGACCAGTCCGGATATGCTTTTGCAAGGGCATCCTCGATTCCTTTGATATCCTCTGCACGGCTGTCGTTGAAGGATGTACCAAAACTTACTACAAGAAGTTCATTCTCACCAATCTCATCCTGGTTACGAGGATCATCTTTGGAAGCATCACCTGTGTCACGTCCAAAGTATTCAGGGCTTGCTTCTTCACCTGTTACCAGTTCTTTCTGAGCATCTGTAAGTTTGTCCCATGCTTCTTTTGCTGCTTTGCAGTCTTCGTCAGTTGTGTCTGTTCTTTCCTGAACATAAATCTTATCGATCAGGGCACCAACTTCGTCTGCGGCTTTCTGATCATCATCAGAAGCTTCTGTTGTATCATCAGATGCTTCCTCTGTATCTGCTGCATCTGCATCGTCTGCAGCTGCTTCTGTGTCATCTGCAGCCTCTTCTGTTGCTGCATCATCAGATGCAAAAGCAACTGTACCTGTTGCTGCTGTCATGGAACAGGTCATGGATACTGCCAGTAATAAGGCTAACATGGATTTTCTTTTCATTTCGTTTTTCCTCTTTTATTTCTCGTATTTCCGGACAATTGTATGCACAAAAAAGGCAACTGCATATTCTGCAGCTACCGCTTTCCCATAAATACATGGTTTATATGTACCAGATATATCTGTAATTTCGATTCTGTCTGATTCATTTAATAAAAGAGCTATGTATCGTTATGAGAATACAGGTTCTGTATACCGCAGACCTTAAATTCTACGCCAAGGCAGTTCTCCTGACTTCGATCATCGCTGTTTCTCCCTTCCCAGTTTCCCAGTGGTTTCTGAAAAGCAGCTCCCATACACAGTGACGGTATCGCTCCGGATTCTCACCGGATTCTCTTTTGCACATCAAGTACGATGCAACCTTTGCGTTATAACATTGCACATATTCAATTCGGATATTCTTTTTTTATCACATTTTAACAAAAATGTCAATACAATTCGTGTATATTTTCCTTTAATGTTTGGCATTAGTGTTACTGTTCACTCCGTTCACAGTAACGTAGCCAAAATTCATTCCAGATTGCC
>ERZ826051.2760-NODE-2760-length-12942-cov-4.522387_pt1 | contig 12942 bp, 11 predicted proteins | sample MGYA00519928_ERZ826051 | MGnify/ENA primary metagenome ERZ826051 (study PRJEB31778, sample SAMEA3449219) | human gut metagenome | biome: human gut; feature: human-associated habitat; material: faeces | place: United Kingdom | collected 2010/2012 ...
TCCTGCGAAATGTCCACCGGACATTCCTACGGAACACTTACTGATTGACTAGGACGCCGTCCTGCACCTGTATAAGGGAGCGTTGCACTCCCTTATATATCCCCTGCTAATCTACCAGCCGGAAAGGTTATGAATGATTTATAAAAAAGAAAGAGTGGAGAAAGGAGACAAAGATTTATGCGAAAACGAAATTATACAGTAACGATACGAATGAATAAAGCAGAGTATGATCTGCTCCAAAATAAAGTAAAGGAGTCTGGACAGACTCAGCAGGCGGTTGTAATTCATGCAATAGCAGGTTTAAAAATTGCTTCTGCAGAGGAAGTGGAAGAACTGAAAACGCTGAATCAGATTCTTTCAGAGATACTTAGTCAGCTTCGTGGTGCAGCTACGAATTTGAATCAGATTGCAAGAAAAATGAATACGGATGGTTTTATGCCAAGGGAAGATATTCTGTATTATCTCAACAAAAATATTCTCAAATACAGGAAGGAGAGTGAAAAGATATGGCAGTCAATAAGACAGTTAATAAGCGGACAAATTCTCATGGAGCAATGAGAAACTGTATCGAATATGTATTGCGTCAGGACAAGACCAGTGAGCAGCTTGCCTATGTAACTGGTCCGTATTGCCACGATGAAATCAATTATGATCTGGTGTACCGCACATTTCTGGAAGAAAAGAAATTATGGAATAAAGACTCTGGAAGAATGTACGCCCACAATATTATTTCCTGGCATAAGGACGAGCAGATTACACCAGAGCAGGCATTTGAATTTGGAAAAGAGTTTGCAGAAAAATGGTTCCGGGGATTCCAGACCTTAGTGGCAGTTCACAAGGATAAAGACCATATTCATTGCCATCTGGTGACGAATTCTGTCAGTTATGAGGATGGAAAGAAACTGCATACTACGAAAAAAGATCTGGAGCAGATGAAGCAGTTTACCAACCAGATGTGCCGGGAACGTGGGCTGACGGTTGCAGAAAAAGGAAAACATTTTGATGGCAGTCAGATTGAAAAGGGCGAAATCATTGCATGGAGCAAGGATAAATATAATCTGTTCCGGCAACAAGTAAAGGACAGCTTTGTGGCTGACTGTGCAATGGCGGTGTTAAAAGCACTGGAGAATTGTATCAGTAAAGAAAAGTTTATAGAAAAAATGAAACAGCTTGGATGGAGTGTGAACTGGACAGAAAAGAGGAAGCACATCACGTTTCAGAATCAGGATGGAAAGAAAGTGCGTGACAGCAATCTGTCAAAAACCTTTCATCTGGACATCAGCAAGGAGGGGTTAGAGAATGAATTTAATGGAAATAGGGAAAAATCCAAAGTTGCAGCCGACAGAGACAGCAGATCAGACGAAGAACTCAGAAACTATTACAGAGAGCTTGACGCAGCCATTGCAGACACCAGAGGAATCACCAATCAAGCTCAAAGCGGAGAGGGATATTCTCGTACAGAGTTTCGAGAAAGCGAAAGAGTTCATGCGAACACAGAAAAAGCAGATACAGACACTGGAAGAAGAGAAACAGACGATCTTATCCGACAGGCAGAGATTGCGAGAAGAAGTTCGGAAATCAACCGTAGAAATTCAGCGTTTGACAACCGAACTGTCCGAAACGCAGAAGCTGAATCAATCGCTTCAGCAGAGCAACGACGATCTGAGGAACAGAAACGGTTTGAAGAGCAGGAGCGAGCAAGAGCAGCTCGAAGAAGAAATAAAAGACGTTCGGGACCAGAACTCTAAATTGCAGATACAGGTTAATAAATCATCTGTTGAAGCAGTAGATGAAGCACAGAAGAAACAAAAAGAAGCAGAGAAAAAGATAGAGCAGGCAGAATCCAAAGCCCGTAACGAAAAGAAACGTGCTGAGCTGGAAATTCGTAAAGCGAAAAAAGAAGTAAAGGACAGAACGGAAAGCATGAAGTCTATAGAATATTTCTGGGGAATGGGATACATTACGGTAGTCCTGTTTGCAATTCTACAGAATGGTGCTTTTCAACATGATTTCATAGATTTTTTTATGGCTCCATTCATGTGGTATGTTCGATTTTGTAAATGGCTGGTATATCCAACTTATGATAATGGATTTAACCAGAAAATAGCATATACAGGTGGGGAAGTATGGGTTATCAGGATTCTGGCAATCGTAGCTGTGCTTTTCATAGTGGGAATCTTAATGGTGATAATTATGGAAACAATAAAACAATACAAAAAAATGTGGAACGAAATTTCACAAATGTTTTTGATTGGAAGCCTTTCAGGGATAGCAGTGCTTGGGGATGTAACTAGAAAATATCTGCCGGTGAATTTGATTTTGCTATTTATACTCATTAATATGGGTATCATGCTACTCAGAATATATCTTCGGAAGAAGTTTGATTATATGTAATTTGTTATTTTAATGACCAGTGGGTGGTACTTGACAAATGATAAAGCTGTTATTATGATTGCACACCGCCTAAAAACAGTACAGAAAGCTGAACGGATTTTCGCTCTGGAGAATGGAAAACCGTACAGCAGGGAATACATGAAGAACTTGTGAGACAGGATGGGATTTATCGTCATTTTATTGTTGAAAGAAGAGAGGCAACAAAATGGAGAGTTTAGGAGTTTAAATGTCTGGTGCGGCGATATTCCAAAGGTGATACACCAAAATGCTTTTTAAACACAGAGGCAAATTTGCTCTGATTCAGATATCCGACCTGTGCTGCAATCTCAGCTACAGACAGTCGTGTTGAGGCAAGCAGTTCGCCTGCTTTATTCATACGCATTTCACGCAGATAGACAGAAATATTCTGTCCGTAAACACCGCGAAAATAATTTTTTAGACTGGTTTCGCTGATAGAAAAATATTCAGCCAATTCCCGCGCAGGATGATGCTGCCTTAGGTCTGAGGTGATGATATTTTCGACCTTTTTAGCAATATTAACCTGAGATTCAGTAAAGAAAGTGCAGGCCTGAGACTTAGGGATAGCCTCCAAATTTTGTAGTACTGAGAATAAAGCGAGCGTATATATTTTCATTTGAATGACTGCAAAAGAGGCCGGAAAATCATATAATTCCCATAGTTTTTTGAGAATTTCCTCAGTTTCGTGGGTCGCTGTCGATATATAAGTGCTTCCATGAGGACAAAACATCTCTGAGATTTTTCTGAAATCAATGCTAAATTCGTTTTGTACCCATGTATTTTCTAAAGTAAATGTATCTATATCAATAAAGAATTCAAGCCCCTCATAGATGCGCTTTGGATAAACATATTCTTTTTGGGCGAAGCATTCTGTGAGAGAAAGTTCTCTGTCTTTGATGTAGGCAAAATTTTTGTTGTTCAGGATCATTTCACAACGACCTGTCACACAATAGTTAAGAAGCAATGGACCTTTTGTGATGGAGCTGTCTGATCGAAGGTCGGGAGCCGTCCAGGTTGGAGAATTTATAAAAATATATGCCAGAGACAGACCGGGGAAAAGTGAAAAAAAGGTCATCGAACCTTTACCTTCCTTCGTATTTAATATAAGCTCCATACTATATTCAGCCTGTTTTATGGATATACCTGGTATTTTGATACATTTTTTGATCACGTCGTTAATTTTCATAGAAGATCTCCCTGATATAAGTACTTTTGCCCTGTAACAGATAATATTATAGGATTTGAAGAGAGCAGAGTCAACAATAAAACCCAATGCTGTTTGGAGCTAAAATGATATTTGGTTGTAGAGATATAACAAAACATATGGTATTTTATGGAGTAGTTAGATAGAGCTAATTATACAAGGGAGGTATTCTGTATGAATAACAAATTACAGGCGAAGGACCTGATTAATCTGGGACTTTTCACAGTCCTTTATTTTGTACTCGGATGTTGTGTGGCAATTCCGATTGGATTTGTTCCGATATTTCTTCCGATTCTTGGTGCATTGTGGACACTGATCACAGGAATTCCATTTATGTTATTCCTGACAAGGGTAAAGAAGTTTGGTATGGTAACGCTGATGGCAATTCTGAGTGGCCTTTTGATGGGACTTACCGGAATGGGATATTGGGGTGTACCTTTGGGGCTTATCTTTGGGCTGCTGGGAGATTTGATTCTGAAATTTGGCAATTATAAAAGTGCTAAAAGGAGCCTGATTGGATATGCAGTATTCAGTCTCTGGATGGTTGGTACATATATTCCAATGTACTTCATGGTAGAAGATTCAAGAGCCAGCTTCGCAGCCAGTTTTGGTAAAGAGTATGCAGATAAAGTAATGGCTGTCATGCCTATGTGGAGCATTGTTCTTGTGATTGCAGGTATCTTTATCTGCGCAATCATTGGAGGAATGATTGGAAAAGCGTTGCTCAAAAAACACTTTGTAAAAGCAGGAATCGTGTAATGGATGAGATATTATCTGCTACTGTTGACAGCAGAAATGGAATTGTTTTAGATCCTAGAACAAAATTGTTTATGCTTATAACGATTACAACATTGATGTTCAGTACCAGCAATGATGGAATCATGAATATAGTGAAACCAATACTAAGCCTTATACCATTTGCATTGATTTTGTCAGAGCACAAATTCAAAACAGCCGGTAAATATGCAGTTCTCTATGCGGTATGCTTTGTACTGGAGCGGCTGGCATTGAATGTTTGGAGTGGTATGATTTCTTTTCTGATATTGGCAGCAACATCAATTATGACGCGTTTTGCACCGGGAATTATGACAGGCGCATATCTGATTTCTTCTACATCTGTAAGTGAGTTTATCAGTGCAATGGAGCGGATGCATGTCACAGAAAAAATCATTATACCGTTGTCAGTTATTTTCCGTTTCTTTCCTACAATCAAGGAAGAATATCAGGCAATCCGGGATGCAATGAAAATGAGAAATATCCGTTTTGGTGGTAAAAATCCATTCCTTATGATTGAATACCGGCTGATACCATTGATGGTATCCGTAATAAAAATTGGTGATGAGCTGTCTGCAGCAGCTCTAACAAGGGGACTTGGTGCACCGGTCAGAAGAACCAATGTCTGCGAGATTGGCTTTCATGTACAGGATTTTAGTGCCATTGTTGTTTGCTTTGCATGCTTTATATTGTTCTTTTTGCATCAGTATATTGTTTTTTGAGGTAGTACATTATGATAAAAATAGATCATGCAACATTTACATATGGAGAAAATAATGAATATTCTGTGGGAATCCGGGATATTGATCTGGAGATAGAAGATGGTCAGGTTATTGTGCTATGTGGGGAGAGCGGTTGTGGAAAAACAACACTCACTCGAATGATCAATGGGTTGATTCCACATTATTATGAAGGAAAATTAACTGGTGAGATATGGATAAATGGGATAAATGTTTCGCAGCAGCCACTGTATGATACAGCAAAAATTGTTGGAAGTGTTTTTCAAAATCCACGGTCACAGTTTTTTAATGTAGATACAACAAGCGAGATTACTTTTGGATGTGAAAATCTTGGAATGCCAAAGGAAGAAATCAAAGATCGATTGCAGGCTACAATTCAGGAGCTGCATCTGAAAAAATTGATTGGACGCAATATTTTTCAGCTTTCAGGTGGAGAGAAGCAGAAGATTGCCTGTGCAGGGGTTTCTATTATGAAACCGGATATTTTTGTCCTGGACGAACCCTCTTCTAATCTGGATGCAGCTTCAATCATGGATCTGCGAAGAATAATCGCCCACTGGAAGGAACAGGGAAAAACGATTATTATATCGGAGCATCGCCTGTATTATCTGCGTGGGCTGGCGGATCGGTTTATTTATATGAAAGAGGGACAGATTATTCAGGATTATTCAGCCACAGAGTTTGAAAATCTGACAGAAGAAAAGCGAGAAGAGATGGGACTGCGGGCTTATGTTCTGGAAAATCTCCTTATGCCAGAGATGTTGATATCAGAAAGAACCACAATGGAACTTCATGATTTTAATTTTGCATATAAGAATGGTCCACAGATTTTATATATCAGAGAATGTGAGATTCCGGCAAATCGGATTGTCGCAATTACGGGCAATAATGGAGCTGGAAAATCTACTTTTTCCCGTTGTTTCTGTGGTTTGGAAAAACAATGTGGCACAATCATCTGGAATGGAAAAACTTACAGACCAAAAGAAAGGCTGAAAGCCTGTTATATGGTTATGCAGGAAGTGAATCATCAGCTTTTTACAGAGACAATACAGGATGAAGTTATGATTAGCATGAAAGAAGAAAATGAGAAAGAAGCAGACAAATTTCTTGATATGCTGGATCTGATAAAAGTCAAAGACCGTCATCCAATGTCACTTTCCGGAGGTCAGAAGCAGCGGGCGGCTATCGCATCTGCAATTGCCTCCGGGCGCTCTGTGCTGTTTTTGGATGAACCAACCAGTGGTCTTGATCATAAGCATATGCTGGAGGTTGCAGAGGTTCTAAGAGAAGTGTGGGATACCGGAATTTCGGTTTATGTGATCACACATGATTTGGAACTGATTATAGAGTGTTGCACTGATGTCATTCATTTTGAAAATGGAACTATTGCAGATCAGTATCAGATGGATGCAGAAGGAATGGAGAAGATAAGAAAATATTTTATCCAGGAAAAGTGTTGTGGCAAGTGGAGTAAATCTGACTGATGGCAAAGGATATTGTAAATAGTTTTGGAAAGTAGATGAATGATAATTATGAGCAAATATAATCCTTTATGGAAGTGAATCAATAAAAATAAAACAGACGATTTCAAGTTGACTTTTGCTGAAATTGAAAACATTGCCGGAGTGCCTATAGATCATTCGTTCCTTACATTCAAAAAGGAACTTTTGCAGTATGGTTTTAAGGTGGTAAAAATTTCTATGAAGGAACTGACAGTAGATTTTGAAAAAGTCGAAGAGGAGGCTTAAACATGGAATCAAAGAAATAGAACTTGTAGTTGCATCTTCGATTGGTGCAGATCTTGCCATGGCATTTCTGACATAGGCAAAAATACCGTTAAAGCATGTATTTTTTGATGGTGGACAGTTTGTACAAATTGGAAAGGCAACACGCAGAATCATGGTTCCGTTCTTATATATAGCAATGAAAAGTTTATATTGGTCAAAAGGAAAGATGCTGAAGAGAATCATGTGGTGTGACGACGGCAAAATCAAACTACAGATGCATCTGCTAAGTGAAAATTGAATACACGGGAAAATAAAAAATCGAAACAGCAGACTTGACAAATTCCTGTAATGAGTTAAAATATAACAGTGCTATATAGCACTGTTATATTTTTGGAAAGAACTTTAGAGGATACGAAAAGAATGTCGACAAAAGCAGAAGATACACAAAAAAATATATTAAATACAGCCAGAAAACATTTCCTGAAAGATGGTCTGACCGGAGCATCTTTAAGAAACATTGTAAAAGATGCCGGACTTACTACTGGTGCATTTTACAAATATTATCCGACGAAAGAGGCACTTTTTGATGCACTGACAGATCCCTATATGGAACACATTTATCAGATTTATGATCAGATCGTTGAGGAGTTTGAAAAGCTTTCGGCCAGTGATCAGACAAGGAATATGTCGTATACATCCAGTGATGGAATGGAGCAGATGGTTGATTATATTTATGATCATTATGATAATTTCAGATTATTGTTGAAATGTGGAGACAGTGGAAAATTTGAACTATTCATACACAATATGGTAGAACGGGAAATGAAGTCCAGCCTGAAATATATGGAAAAGATGAAAGAGAACGGTGTGAAAATACCGATTGTAGAGGAAAGCCTTATGCATATGATCTATACGGGATTTTTTTCATCAGTATTTCAGATCATTGAGCATGATATAGACAGGGAGACTGCAAAGAAAAATGTGCATCAGCTGAAAGAATTCAATACAGGTGGCTGGGAACGATTGTGGAATATTGAATTCCCGGTATAACTAATGTAAGTCAGGTGGCTAATGCCAGTAAGCCACCTATTTTATTATATATGAGTTAGAATAAACTAATGAAAGAAACAACAATAAAACCAAAGTAAGGAGTGAACGAATGTGAAAGAAAAAAAGAAGTCGGCAATCAGCTGGATCCTGACATGGGCCGGACAAAAAAGAATTGCCTATGTATGGAGTGTGTTACTTGCAATCGGAAATGTGATTTTTAAGATTTTGCCGTATTTTATTATTGCAGATGTAGTAAAGCTGTTTTTAAATGGTGAAAAGGAGTTTGAAATATATCTTGCAAAAGCGGTTCTGATTGCATTATCGTTTATCATTGCAGAACTGCTTCATTCACTTTCGACAGCATTGTCACATAAAGCAACGTTTGCAGTACTTGCAAATATAAGAAAATCCTGCTGTGACAAGCTGGCGCGGGTACCTCTTGGCTATGTGAAAGACACACCTTCCGGTACATTTAAAAATATTATGGTGGAAAGAATCGACAGTATCGAGACAACACTGGCGCATATTGTCCCGGAATTCACGTCCAATCTGCTGGCACCGATTGTGATTTTGATTTATTTCTTCCTGACAGACTGGAGACTGGCACTCTGGTCATTGGTGCCGGTTATAGTGGGATTTCTTTCCTATTTTGGAATGATGCTGGATTATAAACCAAGCTTCGAGAGAACGGTTCAGACAACAAAAGATCTGAATGATGCGGCAGTGGAATATATTGACGGAATCGAAGTGATCAAGGCATTTGGAAAGACAGAAAGTTCTTATGCCAAATTTACAAAGGCGGCTTTTGAATATGCAGATTCCTTTATTTCCTGGATGAAACGGTGCTCGATCTTTCATGGACTGATGATGGTGGTCACACCTTATACGCTTCTTACGGTATTGCCGTTTGGGGCACATTATGTAGCCAATGGAACACTTGCGATTTCAGATTTTGTCATCTGCATTATTTTATCACTTGGAATCGTTGGACCGTTGATCACAGTGGGTTCCTATACAGATGATCTTGGCAAGATCGGAGTGATTGTTGGTGAAGTGGCAGGAATTCTGGAACAGCCGGAGCTTGAACGTCCAGAGAAAAGTAAAAGTGTTCCAAAAGATAACTCCGTTACACTTGAAAATGTCAGGTTTGGTTATCACGACAAAGAGATTCTGCATGGAGTAACTATGGAGCTGAAAGCAGGAACGGTAAATGCAATCGTAGGACCTTCCGGAAGCGGCAAGTCGACCATCGCAAAGCTGATTGCGTCCTTGTGGGATGTGGATTCCGGAAGTATTAAAATCGGTGGAGTTGATGTCAAAGAAATGTCGCTTGCAGATTTTAATCGGAAAATTGCATATGTTGCACAGGATAATTATCTGTTCAATGAAACGGTACGTGAAAATATTAGACAGGGAAATCCGGAGGCTACAGATGAACAGATCATCGAGGTGACAAAGAAAAGCGGATGCTATGAATTTATCATGCAGCTTGAGAACGGATTTGATACGGTTGTAGGAGGTGCAGGAGGACATCTGTCAGGAGGAGAGAGGCAGCGTATCTCCATTGCAAGGGCAATGCTGAAGGATGCTCCGATTGTAATTCTTGATGAGGCAACTGCTTATACGGATCCGGAAAATGAGGCGATTCTGCAGAATTCTATTGCAAAACTGGTAGCAGGGAAGACACTGATCGTAATCGCACACAGGCTTTCTACCGTTAAGGACAGTGATCAGATCTTTGTCGTAAATGATGGAAATGTAACAGCACATGGTACACATGAGGAACTACTGATGTTATGCCCGCTTTATAAGGAAATGTGGGATGCCCATATTTCTGTAAAAGATACGGTGAAGGAGGGAGAATGATATGTTTGGAATTCTGGCAAAATTCTTTCGTTTTTCAGGCAGGGAAAATGGTAATAAATTTAAACTGTCGATAGTGATCGGACTTATAGAGGCTCTCGCTTCAGCAATGAAGATACCGGCTATTATGTACATATTGATTGGTTTGATGAGTGGAAAACCAATAGGAAAATATATTGGTGGTTCAATTGCGATCATGGTGATTGCAATTGTAGTTGATGTCATCTGTAAGAGATACTCTACAGTGCTTCAGACAGAAGGCGGATATAATGCGAGTGCTTTTATGAGAATCAAGATTGCAGAGCATCTGCGTTATCTGCCGATGGGATATTTTAATGCCAACAGCATCGGGGAAATTTCTTCTATTACGACGAATACAATGGAAACACTTGGCGATGTAGCTGCGAGAGTGGTTATGCTGACCATGCAGGGAATTCTGGAAACATCCATGATCATTCTTATGCTGTTTCTTTTTGACTGGAGAATTGGACTGACAGCTGCAGCAGGAGTGCTTATTTTCTTTGGTGTAAATGCTGTGATGCAGAATGCAGGGAAAAACGATTCAGAGCAAAAAGTGGTATGCGATACAGAGCTTGTAAATCAGATCATGGAGTATCTGCAGGGAATATCAGAAGTAAAATCATACAACCTGCTTGGAAAACAGGCAAAAAGATTAAATGATGCAAATGAAGCATGCGAAAAGATTAATACAAAGATGGAGATGTTGTTTGTCCCTTATCATTTTCTGCAAAGCGTCATAACAAAAACCACAGGTGCAGTAATCGTAGCATGCAGTGCATATTTTTATATTAATGGAACTATGAGTGCGGTCTATGCAATTGGTATGACAATCTCAGCATTTATGCTTTATGCCAGTCTGGAATGTGCAGGAAATTATTCATCTCTTTTACATGTGGTAAGCGTATGTGTAGATAAAGCAAATGCAATATTGGAGCTGGATACCATGGATATCGACGGTAAAGAAATACAGCCGGAAAATTACGATATTAGACTTTCTAATGTTTCGTTTTCTTATGACAAACGGAAGATCATTGATGATATATCGCTCTCTATTCCGCAGAAAACGACGACAGCAATCGTTGGACCATCTGGTGGAGGAAAATCAACACTTTGCAATCTGATTGCCAGGTTCTGGGATGTGGATTCCGGGGAAGTGACACTTGGAGGTGTGAATGTAAAAGACTACAGCATGAACAGTCTGATGCGTAATTTTTCATTTGTATTTCAGTCGGTGTATTTGTTCGCAGACACCATTGAGAATAATATTAAATTCGGACGTCAGGATGCAAGTCATGAGGAAGTGGTGGAAGCGGCGAAGAAAGCATGTTGTCATGATTTCATCAGCAAACTTCCGAATGGATATGACACAGTGATCGGAGAAGGAGGAGCCACACTTTCCGGTGGTGAGAAACAGCGTATTTCGATAGCCAGAGCGATTATGAAGGATGCGCCAATCGTCATATTGGATGAAGCAACGGCAAATGTTGATCCAGAGAATGAAAAGGAGCTGATGGATGCAGTAGATGCACTTACAAAGGAAAAAACGATTATTATGATTGCCCACAGATTAAAAACGGTCAGACATGCAGACCAGATTGTGGTTGTTGACAAAGGAAGAATTGTACAGCAGGGAACACATGAGCAATTAATGAAACAGGAAGGTATTTATAAGAGATTTGTGGATGCAAGGCAGCAGGCAGTAAGCTGGAAACTGGTCCACTGAGAAATAATCCACAGTTGGTGAATATCCAAATTGAATTGTCTGAAAGAGATTTAATTTAAGTTTCTCTAAGTTTCACTTGTATAGGTGGAATGAGGAAAATTCAATAGAGCAATATGAAAAAAGCACTGAAAACCGTTGGACTGATGGTTTTCAGTGCTTTTTTCTTTGGTTAAAGAGAAAAAACATAATAAATTTAAGTTTTGCTAAGTTTCACTAAGTTCTGCATTTGCAGATCGCCATTGCCTTTTCGGCTCATATTTCCCACACCCATCACAGGTCTGTGGCCAGTTGATTTTCCATTCAAAATATTCATCTCTGGTAATTTCACCAAAGTTCAGTTCTTCTTTTCTGAGAACCCATTCTTTCATAAAATCATTGAGAACTCCATAATTGAACCACATACCAACAGGTGGATGAGCCGGCCAGTTATCAGAATCATGATAACGGACAGCGGTACCCTCACTGGAATTGCATTTTTTACCCGGATAGGTTTCTAACTGAAAGAGATTAATAGCTGCTGGGTTAAATTCATCAATCCAGAATAGGATTTCTATAAGTTCAGATGCATCCATAGTAGTCGGTTCGTGTAGTGCCAGTGGATTTACATCCAGAATCTTAGCCATTTCAGTTACCAGATCTTTGCGGGGAACCCGGTAATTCGTTTCATATTGGGCAAGACGATTTGCACCTTTATCGCCCCAACCGAGGGCAGCACCAAGTTCTGCCTGTGTCATATTCCGGAATGTCCGGATTTTTTTTATTTTATCACCGATTGTCATATCAGATTTCCCACTTTCTTTTTGATAAATCCATTTTACTACCAAAAACAGTGAATGTAAACAGAAAGATTCGCATTGAAGCGAACAAAACACTTGACATTCGCATGAATGCGAATTAAAATAACAGTACGATAAAGGTTCGCATGAAAGCGAATGTACAGATGAGGATAAATACTTTTTGCAAATTATTGCAAAATGAGGTTGGTAAAATCCTTCTGTCAGGCTTTATTAGTGAGAGGATTTTTTTGAAGTGAACAACATTTTGGTGTTTCCAGGCTGTAATAAGTGAAAGGATATTCAAAAAAACTCTTTTGTACCTTGAAAATTACATGAGCTGTATAATCTGATCTCACAGATGCCATAACCCTGTAAATGATTTTATGGGCGAGCGTCGAAGATACTCCGGAAACGGCTGGTAAGTTTGCGAAGAAGCTGCCAGCATTCAGAAATATTCTGATAGAGGTTGGATGTAACGCTGACAACAGATTATACGAATGGAAGCCAACACGCCGAACAGAATATGCAATGCCATAGTAATAGATAAAATTTGAGAACAAAATGCGAAAGGTAAGGTGATGTGATTGAGAAAATTGTAGGTATAGGACAACTGATACAAAGAATATGTTGGAAAAGAGGTGAGCATCATGGT
>ERZ826051.2765-NODE-2765-length-12922-cov-22.589959_pt1 | contig 12922 bp, 7 predicted proteins | sample MGYA00519928_ERZ826051 | MGnify/ENA primary metagenome ERZ826051 (study PRJEB31778, sample SAMEA3449219) | human gut metagenome | biome: human gut; feature: human-associated habitat; material: faeces | place: United Kingdom | collected 2010/2012 ...
CGCCACTTCCTGCAACCGGAACTGTCGTACACGATAAACCGTTGCAACATCACCTTCGAGAAGCCGCTGCCCGAAGACGCGCCCGAAAGCAGCATACCCGAAATGGCCTCTATCACCTCGTCTATCCACAGCTTTGAGATTCCCGTAATCTATGGATACAACATCATTAAGGAAGGGCCTTACAGCCTTGCCGTATTCGGCGGACCGAAAATACGCTACATCTGGGACAGGCAGAGCAAGGTCACTTTCGAGAATTTCGACCAGCGGGACATCGAGGAGGAACTCTATCCGCTGAACGTCAGCCTCACCGCCGGCGTTGCCGTAACGATTTCCCGCATCTTCTTCGATTTCCGCTACGACATCGGACTGCACAACATTTCAAAGCGTATCAGCTACAAGCCGGTCTATGACGAAAATGCCGGTGAGGAAGTGCCTCTTGCCAACCAGATACGTTTCCACAGGCGGGAGAATGTTCTGAGTTTTTCGCTTGGAGTGTTCTTTTGACAGGAAATTTCTTACTTTTCTTACAGTTTATTCATTTTTTTCTTCTAAATTTGTACGTTGTACGCTTAATAAGAGAATATAGTATTATCAAACCTATCTAATAAGCAAGAATGAAAAGAGACGATTTAATTTTCGATATCATCGAAAAAGAGCATCAACGTCAGCTCAAAGGTATTGAACTGATTGCATCAGAGAACTTCGTAAGTGATCAGGTTATGCAGGCAATGGGTTCCTGCCTCACCAACAAGTATGCAGAAGGTTATCCCGGCAAGCGCTACTACGGCGGTTGCGAAGTCGTAGACCAAAGCGAACAGATTGCCATCGACCGCCTGAAACAGATTTTCGGCGCAGAATGGGCAAACGTACAGCCGCACTCAGGTGCACAGGCCAACGCTGCCGTATTCCTCGCAGTGCTGAACCCGGGCGACAAATTCATGGGCCTCAACCTTGCACACGGCGGTCACCTTTCTCACGGTTCGTCAGTGAATACTTCCGGCATTATCTACACCCCCTGCGAGTACAACCTCAATAAGGAAACAGGACGTGTGGACTATGACCAGATGGAAGAAGTGGCCCTGCGCGAGAAACCGAAAATGATTATCGGCGGCGGTTCTGCCTATTCACGCGAATGGGACTACAAACGCATGCGCGAAATAGCCGACAAGATAGGTGCTATCCTGATGGTAGACATGGCACACCCTGCCGGACTGATTGCCGCAGGCGAACTGGACAACCCCGTGAAATATGCCCATATCGTGACCTCTACCACTCATAAGACGTTGCGCGGTCCTCGTGGCGGTGTCATCATGATGGGCAAGGACTTCCCCAACCCCTGGGGCAAGAAAACACCGAAGGGCGAAATCAAGATGATGTCCCAATTGCTCGACTCTGCCGTATTCCCCGGCATTCAGGGCGGCCCGCTGGAACATGTCATCGCTGCGAAAGCCGTTGCCTTCGGCGAAATTCTGCAACCGGAATGGAAAGAATATGCCAAACAGGTGAAGAAGAATGCTGCTACGCTGGCACAAGCCCTGATAGACCGTGGCTTTACCATCGTTTCCGGCGGTACGGACAACCACTCCATGCTGGTAGACCTGCGTAGCAAATATCCCGACCTGACAGGTAAGGTAGCCGAAAAGGCATTGGTATCTGCCGACATCACCGTGAACAAGAACATGGTTCCGTTCGATACCCGCTCCGCATTCCAGACCTCCGGTATCCGTCTGGGTACTCCCGCCATCACAACCCGCGGCGCCAAAGAAGACCTGATGCTGGAAATCGCTGAAATGATTGAGACCGTTCTCTCCAACGTAGAAAACGAACAGGTCATTGCCGACGTCCGCGCACGCGTAAATGCCAAGATGAAGGAATATCCGCTGTTCGCTTACTGATTATGAAATCGGGAAATAATAGTTTCTACAATAAAAAGTAAAAAAGATAAGCTGCGCAGTTCAAACGAACCTTGCGCAGCTTATTTTTTAATTCTCTATTTTCAATTCTCTATTTAAGAAGGTTCAGGAAAGCCCCTCTATATTGCCGTCCACTATGTCGATGTGCTCCGCTTGCGGCACTTTGGGCAGCCCCGGCATTCGGAGTATCTCACCGGCAATGGCAACGAGCATTTCCGCACCGTTGTTGATAACGATGTCCTTGATGTGGAACTCGAAGTTATTGACAGCGCCGTATATTTTGGGGTCGGCAGAGAAAGAATACTGCGTCTTGGCTATGCAGACGGGATAATGTGCAATACCCATTTCTTCGATAAGCTTCATCATCTTGCGTGAAGCGCTGCTGTAGGTCACTACACTTGCGCCATAAAGGTTGCATGCCACTTTCTCTATCTTCTGCTGTACGGTATCGTTTTCCCCGTAAGTATATTGCAACGGGGCGGATGGCTTCTTTTCGATTGTTTCCACAACGAGGTTAGCCAAATCCACCGCACCTTCCCCACCCTCGGCAAAGGCATTGTTAATGGCGAAGCCCACTTTCAAATCCTCTTCGCAATGACGGCGGATAGCTTCTACTTCTTCGTCCGTATCGCTGGCAAAACGGTTGAAGGCAACCACAACGGTCTGCCCGAAATAGCGCAGGTTACGGATGTGTTTGTCAAGATTGCCGAAGCCTTCCTTCAGTCCTTCCATGTTCGGCTCCTTAATGCGGTCGAGGCTGACACCACCGTGCATCTTCAATCCCTGTGCAGTGGCGACGATAACGGTCAGCTTGGGTTGCAGACCGCTTTTGCGGCATTTGATATTATAGAACTTCTCCGCTCCCAAGTCCGCACCGAAGCCGGCTTCGGTCACTACGTAATCGCCGAAGGTCATAGCCATTTTGGTAGCGAGAATGGAGTTGCAGCCATGCGCTATATTTGCGAACGGACCGCCATGCACAAAAGCGGCTGTTCCTTCGGTGGTCTGTACCAGGTTGGGATGGATGGCATCTTTCAGCAGTACGGTGACGGCGCCTGCCACACCTAAATCTTTCACTGTAAACGGCTTGCCCTCATAGTCAAAACCAAGTATGATATTCTCGATGCGTCTGCGGAGGTCTTCCGTATCCTTTGCCAGACAGAGAATTGCCATAATCTCCGATGCAGGTGTAATGTCGAAACCGGACTCCAGGGTAACCCCGTTGGTACGTGGTCCAAGTCCGGTAACAATGCTGCGCAGGGAGCGGTCGTTCACATCGAGCACACGCCGCCAGATGATTTCTTTCAGGCCGAATCCGTCCGCCTGATGCTGGTAGATATAGTTATCCAGCAAAGCGGAAATCATATTGTGAGCGGAAGTGATGGCATGGAAATCTCCTGTGAAATGTAAGTTTATCTTCTCCATAGGAAGTACCTGCGCGTAGCCGCCGCCTGCCGCTCCGCCTTTCATGCCGAAGCACGGACCCAGCGAGGGTTCGCGCAAGGCTACGATGGCTTTCTTGCCTATCTTGTTCAGTCCCAATGCCAGGCCGATAGAGACCGTGGTTTTGCCAATGCCTGCCTTTGTGGCCGTAATGGCGGTTACCAGAATCAGGTTGCTCTGCTTTACCTTCTCCTCGTCAATCAGGTGTTCGGGAATCTTGGCAATGTAGCGGCCGTAGTTCTCTACTTCTTCACGGGGAATGCCGACACTTTCGGCAACCTGCTTTATTTTCTTCAGTTCAATGCTGCGTGCTATTTCGATATCCGATTTCATATATAGGGTCTTTTCTTTAAATAACAACTTTGTTTTTTTTGAAAGCTGCAAAAGTACAAAAAAGAAAGGAAAATGCAGGTATATGAAAAAGAATTTAGTATCAGCTTAACTACCCGAACAGGATTGGTTATCAAACAATCATTTGAACCGCGACGTATCCACTCCTTCCCTCTTCTTTTCCTTATAACCGCCGAACTTGTATGTGAACGATACGCCCAACTCGCGGAAACAAGAGTAATGGTTGGTTACATTCTGCGTCTGGAAGCGGATGCGCGGAGAAATCTGCCCGGTCTCGAATATATCGTTGCAATACAGATTCAGGACGGCCTTTCCCTTGGCAAAGCCATAGCGCAAGGCGGCATTTACATTGCCGGAAACTGGCAGGTCGTAAATTCCCTGAATCGCTTTGCTGTGCACAAATCCGGTGACGGTCAGCTTCAGGTCGGGCTTGGTGGAAAGGGTGAAGGTGTTGTTCATTTGGGCGATGCCGTAACACTGTTTGCGGTCGAAGGGGATATCCCAAAAGTCGCTGTCTTTCTCGCGATGCCAGATGCCGATAAAGGTCAGGCGGGAATTCAACCAGTTCTTTACCTTAAAGGGCACTGATGCCTGTATGCCAAACTGTTGACGGTAGTCAAAGTTCAGGTATTTATAGATTTCAACCAGCCGTTGCGAGGACTGGTAAAGCGTCTGTACCGAGTAGTCCTTGGTGTGGCTGAACCAGGTGCTGAAGATGTACTTGCCCTTTAAGATATAGTTCATTTGAAACTCATAGCTTTGCGCAGGTTTCAGCAGAGGGTTGCCGTGAATCTCGGAATATCCGCCGCCGATATAGGAAACGGCATCCTGCACGGCCCAATAGTCGGGATAGTGCTTATCGCTGCTCAGCGCAAGTTGCAGGATATGTCCGGGGGCAGGCATATAGTTCAGGTTGACGGTGGGATACCAATCCCACTGGTTCCAAACGGGCGTTTTATAACGCTCCACAGCCAGCGAGGCATCCAGCGAGAGCTTATCGCCGAAACTCTTGCTGAAACCTGCATAGATGTTCAGCGTCTCTTCCCGTTTGCGGGATTTCATATTAGTGAAGTTACCGGCGGAATTATCACCGGCTGCCAACGAAGTTGTATTTTCATCTCCCAACTGTTCGCCGGTCTCCGGGTCGTAGTAATATTGGTAACTGTTGTCGATGCCGGTGGTATAGACAATACCGTAATTCAGTCCCCAGCCCTTGCCCAGGCTGTGTTCCTGCGCCAGAAACATTTTCCAGCGGTTAATGCGCTGGCAGTCCTGTGTAAAGAAGTCAAGCTCGTCGTTTTCCAGCAGGCGGCTGTTCAGCAACTGGTCGGACGGAGAACGGTAGTAAGTGAACTCCACACCGGCTTTCATGCCGAAAGGCGTGGAATAGTCCAGCCGGCCGTTGTGAAGCCAGTCGGTGCTGTTGCTCAACGTGGCGGACTGCTGCGAACCGTTGATATTCATCCGGTTGTGAGACGTTGTATAGTTACCGTTATAAACAAAGCTCAACTGATGGTCTTTAGCGATAGCATAATCGGCTCCCACCCGGAAACTATGCGTATGCGAACGGCCGCGGCGTACCTCATCGGTTGCCATCGGGTACACCGAGCCATCCGCCAAAGCGTGCATAGCATCTTTGTCCGTCGTAGTGTAAGTACGGCCGTGTTTGTGCGAGTAAAGAAAATCCGTTGAGAATTTATTTCCGTTATATAAAAGGCTGGCGCGCTCTTCAAAACCTTCGTAATGCTTCTGATTGTATTTGCCGTAGAGTTCGCCCTGCCAGGAAGAGGGACCGTCCGCGGTTTGCTTCAGTTGCACGTTGATAAGTGCGCCGCGCACCTGGTAGCGGGCGGGTGCGTTGTACATCACTTCGGCTTTTTCTATCCGGCTTGCGGGGATACTCCGCAACAGTGTGTAAAGCTGTTCGACGCTGAGGGTGGTCACTTTTCCGTTCAGAATGACGGTGACACCCTGCCCTGCCAGTTGCAAGCCGCCGTTCATCTCGGTTACGCCGGGAAGCTCCTTTACGGCATCGTAGGCATTGTCCACGGGCAGGTCGCGGATAAGCCGCGGCAAGTCATACACCAGTTTGCCTTGCGAGGCTTTGACTACGGGGCGTTCGCCGGTAATCATCACTTCGGGCAGGCTTTGGTAGATACTGTCCAGGCGGGCATCCGAGGTAATGATGCTGTCGGCGCTGAGGGTACGTTCTCCGCCGGTGATTTCCTGGGCGGAGATACCGGCACTAAAAAGGCTGATTACAGATAACAGATAAAATCGTTTCATACGTATTCGATGTTTTAATTTATCGTATTTGATGTTTTAATTCGTTTTCACACCGCAAAGTACGGCATTACCCGCCCGACTTTGTGTTATCGCCTGCTTACCAAGTGTTATCTACTGTTACCGGAAGTGTTATTTAGTCTTATCGCACGATACACCGCACACCATAACTCCTTATCTTTGCCTGCACAAATATCAAGGAACCACCATGAAACTGCCTTTGAAATACATTGCCATACTCGTTATCCTGTCTTTGGCGGGTATCTTCTCCTACCAGGCCTACTGGCTCGGCGGGCTGTACCGCACCATGCGCAACGACCTGGAACGCAACATCATAGAAGCCATGCGCATGAGCGACTATAACGAAATGATGCTGCGTGTGGAAAGGATGCGCAAGGACAGTGCCGACCATGGGACAGTGAGCGTATCCGCCGGATTCGAGAAAGACGGAACGCAAAACAAAACCTATGTACACAGCACCACCAGCATAGACCGCAACGGCCGGAAAGAAGAAACCTCCGACCAGCAGGTCATTCATCAAAAGAGCGACACCCTTTTGATGAGTATCTCGGACAATTCCTCCGTACAGGCTATTATCACCCGTGATGGCATCGCCGTCCCGGACTCCGACGATGTACTTTTCATAGAACGGAACAAAGACCGGAACAAGGCTCAATGGCTGAATGCCGATTCAGCCCAAAAGAAGCTGGAAGCCGCCATAAAAGACACCGATGTTCCGCCCCAGGCCGCACTGAGGGCAAACAGCGGGCTGGATGTTATTCTGCGCGACCAGAACAGCATGCTGGAACTCGCCACATATTTCCAGCGCGGCCTGCACTCCGGTCTGGATGTCATTTCCGACCCTGATGTCCTTGTATACGACAGCCTGCTCACCTTTCAGCTCAAAGACCGGGGCATCACGCTGCCCCATCGCCTGGAGCATATCTATACAAACGACAAAGCATCTCCCCATACGTTTACAGACACGCTTGCCGTGGCCGGTACTCCCGGATACGTTCCAAGCCCCGAAGCCAAGCTATACGAGTACGCTTTCGACATCAGTACCCATCAGAGCTACCGCCTTTGGATGGAACCCGTTACCCCGTTGGTGCTGAAGCAGATGTCGGGCATTCTGACTACCTCGTTCGTTATCCTCATCATCCTCTGCTTCGCGTTCTGGATACTTATCCGCACCATCTTGCAGCAAAAGACGCTGGAGGAGATGAAAAGCGACTTTACCAACAACATCACCCACGAACTGAAAACCCCTATCGCCGTAGCCTATGCCGCCAACGATGCCCTGCTGAACTTTAACCAGGCGGAAGAAAAGGCACAACGCGACAAGTATCTGCGCATCTGCCAGGAGCAGTTGCAACGGCTCAGCGGACTTGTCGAGCAGATACTCTCCATGAGCATGGAACGCCGCAAGACCTTCCGCCTGCATCCGGAACCGCTGTCCATGGAAAGCATTCTCGAACCGCTTATCGAGCAGCATAAATTGAAGGCGGAGAAGCCCGTGCATATCTCTACGGACATCGAGCCTGCCGGACTTACCCTCACGGCAGACCGTACGCACTTCAGCAACATCATCAGCAACCTGATTGACAATGCCATAAAATACTCGCCCGAAGCAGCGGACGTAAACATCCGTTGCCGGCAAACCGCCTCTGCCGGACAAGGAGAGTTTGTTGAAATCGCCATCAGCGACCGTGGAACAGGTATCGCTCCCGAAAAGCAGAGCCACATATTCGATAAGTTCTACCGCGTTCCCACCGGCAATCTGCACAACGTGAAGGGCTACGGCCTCGGTCTGTTCTATGTCAAGACCATGACCGAAAAGCACGGCGGAAACGTAACGGTAAAGAGCGAACCAGGCAAAGGAAGCACGTTCACTCTGAGGTTTCCGAACGGATAAAAGGAGTACCCGCCCGTTTCCCCCGCAAGAAACTCCGGTTTCCCTTAAGGGGAACGCGCGTTTCCTTTAAAGGGAACTGTCGTTTCCCCTAATGGGAACGGAAGTTTCTCCTAATGGGAACGGAAGTTTACTTAGGAGAAACAGGAATATATCCCCGGAGTACATACAGATATTATATAATAAACAAGAATAACAAGAAAGACAAGGATGTCATGGATAAAATAAAAGTATTGCTGGTTGAGGATGAAGAGACCCTCGCCATGATTATAAAGGACACGCTGGAAGGGCAAAGTTTCATTATCCACACCGCTGCCGACGGCGAAGAGGGGTTGCGCCTGTTCTTCGACCTGCGCCCCGATGTGCTGGTGGCAGACGTCATGATGCCCCGTATGGACGGCTTCGAAATGGTACGCCGCATCCGCCAGACCGACAAGCACACGCCGGTGCTTTTCCTCACTGCACGCTCTGCCATCAATGACGTTGTAGAGGGCTTTGAACTCGGCGCCAACGATTATCTGAAGAAACCTTTCGGCATGCAGGAACTGATTATCCGTATCAAAGCGCTGGCGGGCAAGGCTTTCAACTTTACGGAACCTGCTCCCAAAGAGGCCACCGACTTTGAAATAGGCAATTACCGGTTCAACCCTGTCACACAACGGCTGTCGTATACAGGAACCGATGCTGCTCCGCACGCCGATACGGAAATGGAACTCTCACACCGCGAATCGGAAATACTGAAGCGCCTCTGCGAGAACCGCAATCAGGTGGTCAATACCCAGAATGTACTGCTCGACCTTTGGGGAGACGACAGCTTCTTCAACTCCCGCAGCCTGCATGTATTCATAACGAAGCTGCGCCACAAGCTGGCGCAAGACGACCGCATACGCATCGTAAACGTGCGGGGGATAGGCTATAAACTGATAGTATAAAGAATGAGAAATAATATAAAGAAGTTTCAGAAAATTGACGGAAAGGATTATCTTTGTCTGAGAAGAAAACAATAACCGTGCCCAATCATGAAACAAGTTTGTTTTTTTATCATCGCCCTGCTGGCAAGCGCCGTTTCACTGCACGCCCAAACCGAAGTGAAGGGCGACAGCATACGCTCCCATAGCCTGCCCGACGGTACGCCGCCCGAAGGGACATTCCTGCCTGAAACGAAGAATTATGACGGCTTTCTCCTGGACATGAGCCTCATGAGAATGGAAGCTCCCCGCCTGCCCCGGTTTACGTTGGAAATACCGGATGCAAGCAAAGACTACAGCCGGATATTCCGTCTCAACCCGGACGCGACCTACTCGCAGGGGCTTTCAAATGTGTTCTCGCTCACCAACGCCACCGTTTACAGCATGAATCCGTTTGGGCTGACGGGCTTCTGGTCATCGCCGGAGAACCTGCAAATGGGCAGCTTCAAACTGAAGAACGGAATGCGTATTAATACATACGGCGAGTACGACAAGGACGGCTGGAAAGTTCCCAACCGTTCGGCATTGCCGTGGGAGAAGAACAACTTCAAGGGAGCATTTGAAATGAAATCCGCCAACGGTGCATTCGGCATACGCATCGAAGTACAGCAGGGCAACCGGACGCCGTTCTAACCGTAAACATCACAGACTGATATAATCAGATACAGCGGTTCGACCCTAACTAAAGCATAAGCTCCGGCTCTGCCAATCCTTTCTCCTTGCAGTACGCATATACTATTTCCAGAATGGTGTCTCCGTACTTCTCTACCCCTTTCTTTCCGAAATAAGGGATGCGGACAAGCATGTCCTTATCGGCAGGCAGCAGGTTGCTGATGCCCAAAATGGCCTTTTGCTGGATGACCGTGTAGACCGGCAGCCCCAAACGGGCTGCTTCCGTATTTCTCCATGCCGCCAGGCGGTCGTATAGTTCGGGATGCAGTACGTCCGAAGGCACTTGAACGGAAGATGCCGCTGTTTCTTTCCTCTTGCGGTCCTGCATGTTCTTCTCCACCGTATCCGGCATGCCTCTCCGCTTCAGGTCCTCTTTGCCGGAGACAGCATGCTCGCCGATAGACAGTATGGCTTTCCGCTTCAAATACCCGGCTGTGCGGAATCCGTGTTCCGCTATGTATGCCAGCAGCCCGTCTTTCAACAGGAAAAGAGTATTCAGTTCCTCTTTGGCTGCATTCAGTTGCTTCTTCAGCACCTTATTATCCGTGGCAAGAGCGCGTGGCCCTATCAATACGGGATACAAAAGTGCCATTTCATCTTTAAAGTAACCGGCTCCCGCAACAATCCGCTCCTGCAGGGTTTCGTCCGCAGCATAATCCTGTGCGGCGTCAATCAGGCGGTTGTACTGTATGCCGAACCTCTGCGCCACTTTTACCACCTTTTCGCGGAAACGCTCCGCCGCCTCTTTGTAGGCGGCAAGCTGCTTGGGATAGAGTTTATAAAGATGTTCATCGACCAGCCGTACATAGTGCTGCAACGCTTGTGCCAGCGGCAGGAAATCAAACAGTTCCGACAGCAGCCCGTGAAAATAGGCACGTTGCAGTGAATGGAAGCGGTTTTCGTCCGGTTCGTTCCGGCGGGCTTCTTCCGTAAACCGGTCTACGGCACGGTCGCTGATAACAGCCTTTGCCGAAAGCGGTGCGCTGAGCACCAGGCCTTCCAGCGTCTTGCAACGGCTCAGTGCCACATACGTCTGCCCATGTGCAAAGGATGCGCTGGCGTCGATAATGGCACGCTCAAACGTAAGCCCCTGACTCTTGTGGATTGTAATGGCCCATGCCAGTTTCAGGGGAAACTGCCGGAAAGTGCCTTCAATATCTTCTACAATCTCCCTGCTGTCTTCGTCCAAGACGTATTTTGCATTCGTCCACTCCTCTTCCTGCAGCAGGAAAGTATCCCCGCTGTCTTTGGCGCGTACCTCGATACTGCCGGAGGAAACGGAGGTTACCTCACCAATCATACCGTTGTAGTAGCGGTGCTCGCCGGAAGAGTCGTTCTTCACGAACATCACCTGAGCGCCTTCTTTCAGTTCGAGAACTTCGTCCGTGGGATATGAATATTCGGGAAACTTCCCCTCGACAGTAGCGCGAAACGCATAGGTACGTCCCGGAAGCTGTTCCAGCTCGTAGCTGTTGATACGTTGCGCCTGATAGTTATGGGTGACCAGACGGATATATCCTTCCTCTTTCCGAGGCTGGAAGCCGGGGAGATAGCGGCGGTTCAGCGTTTCCAGCACCTGCGGGTCGCAATGGTTCTCACGGATGCGGTTCAGCAGTTCCAGGAAGTCTCCGTCATTCTGCCGGTATACGGTCTTAAGCTCGATGGTGCAATATTCCGTCTGCTTCAGCGCGCGGCTGGAGAAGAAATAGGGAGTGTCGTAGTACTTGCTGAGCATCTGCCATTCCTCGTCTTTCACCACGGGAGCCAACTGCTGCAGGTCGCCAATCATCAGCAACTGCACACCGCCAAACGGTTTGTAGGGGTCGCGGTAGCGGCGGAGCATTTCATCTACCGCATCCAGCAAGTCAGCGCGTACCATACTGATTTCATCAATCACCAGCAGATCCATGCTGCGTATGATATTGATTTTCTCCTTACCGAAACGGAAGCGGTAGCTTGCCTTTCCATTCGTACTGAACGAGCTTTCGGGCACATAAGGTGCAAACGGAATCTGAAAGAACGAATGGATGGTAACACCGCCGGCATTGATGGCCGCTATGCCGGTGGGCGCAACGACTACCATACGCTTGGGACTTTCCTGCTTAAGCTTGTGCAAAAAAGTGGTTTTACCGGTTCCGGCTTTGCCTGTCAGAAAAAGATGAGTACCTGTGCTTTCGATGAATTGCCACGCAAGCGCTGATTCGGGGTTCTGCTCCATTGTTCTTTCGGTTTATTTTAGAACGGTAAAGGTAGTACAAATAAACCAAGGAAAAGAAAAACCGACCGAATGTTTTTTGCCGCACGGACGGCATCCGTAAAAAAAGAGAATGTGTGTCAAAACTAAAGTCCGCTTACTATTGGTTTCTTTTTTAGGCACGGATTACACGGAAAACACGGATTTCACAGAAAAAGAATAAAGAAAATCTGTGAAATCCGTGTTTTCCGTGTAATCCGTGCCTAAAAGAAACCGTCAAGTGTATTTTGACACATCTCCTTGTTTCCTGCCGGAAAAATTATTTCATACTTCCGCCAATGATGTCCAGCAGCTCATTCGTAATCGCCTGCTGGCGGCTCTTGTTGTATTGCTTCGTCAAATCCTGAATCAGCTCATTGGCATTGTCCGTGGCAGCCTGCATGGCAAGCATACGTGCCGCGTGCTCGGAAGTGTTCGAATCCAACAAGACCGTATAAATCTTCTGGCTCAACACTTTAGGAAGAAGCTCGGCCACCAGTTGGGAAGCAGAGGGCTCTACAATGTAATCATTGTTGAAACTGCTTTTCCCGACAGTCCCGGTTGCTTCTTCGGCTACCTTGCCCAAGTCGATGGGCAGATAGTTGTCTCTCGTCAGCACTTGCGAGCCCATAGACTTGAAATGATGATAAATCAGCTCCACCTTGTCGATGCGCCCTTCAAGGAACTCTTTCATCAGGTGCCCGGCAAGCTCATAAGCCTGCACATACGAAGGTTTGTCGGCCATTTCCTGATAACTGCCTTGCGGCTCATATCCCAATTTCTTTACGGCTTCTTCCACTTTCTTGCCTACGGGATACACCAGGATATTCTCCTTGCCCAGCGACCGGTAGTCTTCCAATGTACGCTCCAGCATCTTTGCCACGTTGGAGTTGAAAGCGCCGCATAAAGATGAATTGGACGAGAATGCCACAATTGCCACCTTCCCTACCGGACGCTCCTCGGTATAGGGAGATTCTACCGTAACATCCGTACTCAGGAAGTTTGTCAGAATCTCGTTCAGCTTCCGTTGATAGGGCAGCATATTCTCAATCCGCCCCTGTGCCTTATGCAGCTTGGCGGACGCCACCATCTTCATCGCCGAAGTTATCTGACGCGTACTCTTGACGGAGCTTATTCTATTTTTTAC
>ERZ826051.2766-NODE-2766-length-12922-cov-3.216523_pt1 | contig 12922 bp, 11 predicted proteins | sample MGYA00519928_ERZ826051 | MGnify/ENA primary metagenome ERZ826051 (study PRJEB31778, sample SAMEA3449219) | human gut metagenome | biome: human gut; feature: human-associated habitat; material: faeces | place: United Kingdom | collected 2010/2012 ...
TGGAAGATACGGTTTTTGATGAAGTGGCGTATGGGCCGAGGGCTAAAAAGCTGACGGCAGAAACGATCAAAAAGCAGGTGGAGGCAGCTTTGGCGGCTACAGGGCTGGCCGAGCTGGCGGGCGCGTATCCGCGTCTGCTGTCCTTTGGGCAGAAGCGGCGTTTGGGTGTGGCTTCGGCGCTGGCGCTCAATCCGCGTACTTTGATCTTAGACGAGATCACCAACGGTCAGGATGCGATCGAGAAAGAGCGGATGATGCAGTATTTGCAGACGCTGAACGAAGAAAAGGGGATCACGATCGTGTTGATCTCGCATGATATGGACGTGGTGCGCCGTTATGCGAAGCGGGCCATTGTCCTGAAGGACGGCGACCTGGTGTATGACGGTACGCCGACGGAGCTGTTCGGCGGTGCGTATGTTGTGGAAGAATGGGGCCTGCGCCGGCCGACGGCGGCTGCTTTGGCGGGCAGTCTGGGTTTTACGGCGGCGACACCCGAGGAGTTCTGCCGCCTGTTGGTGCGGAAAGGAGCTGAGGACTGATGCGGATCAGTGCGTTTACTCAAATCATTGTCACTGTCGCTGTGACGGCGTGGGTCTTTATCCTGCCGGTCAAGGCGGTGGCGACGATCCTGGTTTTTGAGCTGGCTTTACTGCTGTCGATCAAGCGCGACCGCATGACGATGGCGGCGATCGGAGGTTTGGCGGTGTTCACTGGGCTGATGATCCTGTTCCAGCTGCTGTTCGGTTCGCCGCTGGAGGTGGCGCTGACGGGCGGCCTGCGGATGCTGGTCATGACGATGGCGTTTTTGTGTATGCTGGCGGCGACGCGTATCCAGGATATTGCCCAGACACTGGTGGACCGTTTCCACCTGCCCTGTGAATATGCTTTTATGCTGACGACGGCGCTGCGTTTCGTGCCTAATTTTCTGGCTGACAGCGAGATCACGCTGGATGCTCAGTCCTGCCGCGGTTATTCCAACCGGGGCAACTGCGTGAAACGCCTGCTTTCGTATGTCGTGGTCATCAGGCCGCTGGTCATGCGGGCGGTGGCCAAGTCCGAAACTCTGGCGCTGAGTATGGAGCTGAAGGGTTTCGGCAGCAATACTTATAAAAATATGCCGCGCGAGCCGCTGGGAGCCGCCGATTTTATCGTGCTGGGGCTGGTCGTGGTCCTGAGCACCTATCCGTTCTGGAAATGATGCCCGGCTGAAAATTTAAAATCATCCTGCAAGCAGCTGCTGCCTTAGAAAGGGAGCGGCTGCTTTTTTTTGAGTAATATAATAATTTTATTGCCTAAAAGAATATAAATTACAGTTGATAAAAATAATAAATATGATAGAATAAAATCAGCAAAGTATATAAAAATATCGAACTATTTTAAATGTATGGATAGAAGGTGGCTGCAATGGTACAATCGGGTGATACTCTCGTTTTATCTTTAGCTGAATTACTGGGCGGCAAGCAGGTGGATACCGGAGTCATCGACAGGGCTCTGGCGGAGCTCTGTTCTGCTTTTGATTTTGACGGCGGGCTGATCTATGAATTGGACCAGTACAACCATCTGCATCTGAAAGAACGCTGTCTGCGTAAGGAACTGCCTTTGCGGGGCAGCTTTCCGATCGATGCGGTCGACGCTGCTTATCGCAGCTATTTGGCTCAGGAAACCTTTGTCTGGCTGGAGGGTGGACAAAAGAACAGTGCGGCTGAAAATGCTTTGCTGGAGCTGTTTGCGGCGCAGTCGCTGGTAGTGGCTTCAGTAGTCGATGAAACGCTGCAGATCTACGGGCTGCTGGTATTTGTACAGCAGTCGGCCCGGCCGGTGCCGCCGGCAGGCACGCAGCAGCTGCTGAAGACAGTGCTGTCGATGTTTGGCCGGTATATCGGGGTGCGGGTCTATCAGAACAAGCTGACTTTTGCCAAAAATTCGCTGGAAAGCATTTTGGATAATACAGGTATAGATATTTATGTCAACGATTTCCATACCCATGATATTTTATATGCCAACCGTTCTATGGCGGCCCCGTACGGCGGTATTTCGCAGTTTTTGGGACGCAAGTGCTGGGAGGTGCTGTTCCCGGGTCAAAACGGGCCTTGTGCTTTCTGCCCGCAGCAAAAGCTGATCGATGAGAACGGCGAACCGACGAAGATCTATTCCTGGGATTATCAGCGGCCTTTCGACGGTTCCTGGTTCAGGGTGTTCAGCGCGGCGTTCCGCTGGGTGGACGGCAGACTGGCCCATGTGGTGAGCAGTGCCGATATCACTGACAATAAGCGCAACGAAGCTTTGGTCGAGTATCTGGCCAATTATGATTCGCTGACGAACCTGCCGAACCGCCGGATGCTGGTGAAGGAGTGCGAGCGCCGGATCGACAAAACACAGGAGGGCGGCGAAGGTTATCTGCTGTTTTTTGACATCGACGGCTTTAAAAAGATCAACGATACCTTTGGTCACGAAGCGGGGGACGAGTTCTTAGTGCAGCTGGGACAGTTCTTTTCCGGTATCCCGCTGCTGCATGACGCTATTTACCGCAACGGCGGCGATGAGTTCATCGCGATCATCGACGGCGATAAAACGGAAGCCAATATCCGGAATCTGGCCAGCTTTATCCATCGGCGGTTTGCCCAGCCCTGGCGGCTGAAAAGGGGCGAGGTGTTCTGCAATGTCAGTATCGGCGTGGCGCGTTATCCCGAGGACGGGAGGACGGCGGAGGAGCTGCTGCTCAAAGCTGATCAGGCCATGTACAAGGTGAAGAAAGCCGGCGGTAAGGGTGTCCTGTTTGGGTACGAGCTGTAAATCGTAATAATAAAAGCCTTTATGACTTTGTCATAAAGGCTTTTTTATGCGCAGATCCTGATGATCAGGGCGGTCAGTCTTGGCTGCCGCCAGGTAAAAGTCCAAAAACAGCTGGGCGGTGGCGCTTAGCCGGTCTTTTTTGGACCAGAACAGCGTTTGCTCAAAATACAGTTCATCATCAGCCAGCTGCTGCTGCAGCAACCCTTGGGGGAAGTCGTCCCTGCCGCCGGCGGAAACGATGGCGATGCCGCTGCCGTCCTGCACGAAGGCGAGCGCGGCAGTATTGGTGGTAGCGATAAAGCGGATCTTGGGCATGAAGCCGTGCTTGAGGCAGGCTTTGCGCAGCAGGCTGTAGCAGCCGAAGTTACAGCAGACAGGGATATTCTGTAATTGTTTCGGCGTCAGCGGTTGCTGTGGGTCAAGGCCGCAGTTTGCCTGCGGGCTGTAAACGGCGTAAAAATATTCTTTCTGCGTTTTGTGGGCGGCAAACAGCTGCGGTGACGGCAGCGGCGCGTTGGCAAAGGCAAAATCACTGCTGTTTTCCGCAATATGTCTGGTCTGGGCGCTGACGGCTTCTTCCCGGAACTGGAAGCAGATTTCGGGATAGGCGGCCGCAAAGGGACGCAGATAGGTGTTGATGAAAAAGGTGCTTTTGGCAGGCGAAACGCTGAAGCGCAGTGTGCCGGAAGCTTTTTTATTGAAGCTCTGCATATCTAAAAGGATGGTTTCTTCGGTGCGGCAGATCTGGCGGGCCTTGCCCAGAAAGGCTTCCCCGGCTTCGGTCAGGGTCAGCTGGCGTTTGCCGCGCGCAGTCTGGATCAGCTTGGCGCCGTAATAGTGCTCCAGCGTTTTGATCTGGGCGCTGAGGGCCGGCTGGGCCAGGGCCAGTTTTTTGGAAGCTGTGGTCAGGTTCCCTGTTTCGGCGACGGTGATAAAATTACGGTAAAATTCAAAATCCATAGCTCACCTCTAAAAAATATAAGAAATTCTTATTATAATAACAAAGAAATAGTATTTTACTTTTTTATACCACCATTCTACAATAAAAATAGTTTGAGAGCAAGAAGGGGATGGGGTTATGTACGGAAGTAAACGCAAGCGCCGCCTGCACAGCGTAGCGGTATTGCTGGGACCGCTCAGCTTCGGCTTGACGATACTGCTGCTGGAATGGTTCTTTGGCTTCAAAGCGGCTGCGGCGCTGGGGACGACGGTCTGGATGGCGCTGTGGTGGATATTGCGGCCGGTCAATATTTCGGTGACGGCGTTCATGCCGATCGGTGTCAACGCATTGTTTGACCTGATCCCGATGCAGCACGTTATCAGTCAGTATTTTTCTGAGATCATCGTGCTGCTGTTTGGCGCTGATCTGGTCTGCCTGACCTGGGCGACGACGGGGCTCGACAAGCGGCTGGCGATCAAGACCCTGTGCTGTATCGGCACGTCACTGCGGCAGCAGATAGCAGTCTGGCTGCTGGTAGCGACGGTACTGTCCATCTTTCTGCCGAATGTGGTCGTCTGTACGATCCTGGTACCGGTAGCGGTATCCATGCTGCAGTTTATTGGCGAGGAAAACATCAAAAACAGCAAGCTGGCAGTGCCGATCCTGCTGGCGATCGTCTGGGGCGCGGGCATCGGCGGCTTCGGCTCGCCTTTGGGCGGGGCGGCGAACCTGGTGGCGATCAGCTATCTGGAAAAGCTGACAGGACAGGAATTTATGTATATCGACTGGGTGGTGCGTTTTCTGCCACTTTTGGTACTGGTCCTGCTGCTGAATCTGTTTTTCCTGTTCCATTTGCCGGTGCCGGTAAAGCGCTTGGCTGGTACCAGCGAATATTTTAAGGAAATGTACGCGCAGCTGGGCACGATACGGCTGGGCGAAAAAATCAGCATGGTGCTGTTTGTCGCGGCGACACTGCTGGCTTTTATCCGGCCGCTGTACGCCGGGTGGCTGCCGGCGCTGAAGCCTGCGTATGTCTTTCTGATCATGGGGCTGCTGGCCTTCACCTTCGAGGATGAGGACGGCAAGGCTCTGCTGACCTGGGAATTTGCGGAAAAGGGCGTTATGTGGGGCATGCTGTTTTTATTTGCCGGCGGCCTGGCTTTGGGCAGTCTGGTGACGGAAACCGGCGCGGCCCTGAAAATGGCTGAGGCGATCACGCTGCTGCCGCTGACTGGCGGTCTGGAAACGGTGTTTGCTTTTACGCTGTTTTCGACGGTGCTGACCGAGATTTCCAGCAATACGGCGGCGGCCGCCATTGCCGTGCCTGTAGTGCAGAGTATTGCGCAGGCGCTGGGGCTGAACCCGATCCCGTATTTGTTCGTGGCGATCGTCGCCTTCAACAGCGCCTATGTGCTGCCGGTATCGATCAGGGCTATCCCGGTCAGCTATGGGCTGGACCCGGCCGAGCTGTTTAAAAACGGGCTGCTGCTGTCGCTGTGCAGCGTACTGCTGATCACAGTCGTCGGTTATTTGTTCATCAGGTACTGGCCGTTGTTCTCGACGGTCTGAAAAGGGTCTGTCGCTCCCACTGCTGCATGGCGGTGGGATTTTTTTGTGCGGGCGCTGGCGGCACAAGGTTTGGGAAAGTATGAGCCGGAAAAAGAGTTCACCAAAAACAAGTATTTATTTAATATTACAATTTAAAGATTGCCAGTAAAAATCTTTTAGAATATAATAAAAATAGTAACTTAATATAATGATTGTATTTATTATAGAAAATAACGGAAAATAGAAGGCAGCTGGCAATGAAAAATAATATCTTATTAAAAACTAATTTACTCGTCAGTGTGATTTTGCTGGTTGGTTTCGCCCTGATCGCGACTTTGAGCTACCGCGCTAATTATAATGCTTCACTGGTGAAGATCAAACAGGTCTCCTCGCTGGCCTCGGAAGGTATTTATTACCGTTTGTCGACGATGCTGACCAAGCCGGTGAATATCTCGCAGACGATGGCGCATGACAGCCTGCTGATCAAGCTGCTGGAGGAAGAGGGCAGCCGTTATCAGGAGGCCGGTTATCAGGAAACGATCAGGAAGTATCTGGATACCTATAAAAATAAATATGCCTATGATTCGGTGTTCCTGGTTTCGGCGTCCACCAATAATTATTATAATTTCAACGGTCTGGACCGCAATCTTGTCAGGGGCGAGGATGAAAACGTCTGGTATTATAATTTTCTGCAAAGCGGCGAAGAATACAGCCTTAATATCGATAATGATGAAGTTGCTGGTGCGGCCAATAAGATCACTCTGTTTGTAAACTGCAGGATCAGGGATGCGTTCGGCCGGGTGATCGGTGTAGTGGGCGTCGGCGTGAATGTCGATTATATCAAAGGCCTGCTGCAGGAATATGAAAAGGAATACGACGTTGCGACATATCTGATCAATGAAAAAGGCGAGATCGAAGTTTCCAGCCTTTATAACGGTCATCAGACGGCGGACTGGTTCAAGGTCAATGACAGCGAAGATATCCGCAGCGAGATCCTGGAATGGAAAAACGGCAGGACCAACTGGGATATCTGGATGCCGGGCGATGTGCAGAATAACGAAAAAAGCTATCTGGTCGTCCGCTATATCCCCGATCTGTCGTGGTATCTGCTGGTAAAGCAGGATACTGGAGCCTTACTGGCCGAGCTGAATGAAAAGATGCTGGAAACGGTAGTTTTGATTTCGGTGGTGATCCTGCTGATCATTCTGACTATCACTTCGGTGATCAGAAAGTTCAACGTGCGGATGACGAAGCTGCTGGAAGAACGGCAGGAGCTGTTCAAGGAAGCGACCGAGCAGATCTACGATAATATTTATGAATTGAACATCACTAAAAACAGGGCAGCCAGCAAAAAGACCGAGCTGTATTTTGAGGCGATGGGAGCTAAAGACCTGCCCTATGAGGAATTTCTGCAGGCTGTGGCCGACAGGCAGCTGCTGGAAGAATACCGGGCCGGCTATGTGGCGACGTTCAGTATTGAAAACGTGATGCGGCACTTTAAGGCCGGCAATAATTATCTGCAGTATGAATTTATGATCACAGAAAACGGCAGTGATTATTTCTGGATGCGGATCGACGCTTATATTTTTTATTCGGAAGCTGATAAGTCAGTGCATATGTTTACTTATCGTAAAAATATCGACGAGGAGAAACGCAAGGAGCTGGAAACACAAAGAAAGGCTTCCACAGATGAGATGACCGGCGTTTATACGAAAAAGGCGACGGAAAGGATCATCGACGGGGTTTTGTGCGGCAAGCTGCAGGGCAGCTACAGCTTTTTTATCATCGATATTGATAATTTTAAGCAGGCCAATGATCTGCACGGCCATATTTTCGGCGATTATTGTATCCGGGAGTTCGTGGAACGGCTGAAAAAATTCTGCCGTGAGGACGATATCATCGGCCGTATCGGCGGTGACGAGTTCGTGGTTTTTGGGACGATATCGGATGAGGAAGGCGCCCGCCGCAAAGCGGCCCGCCTGTGCCAGAAGCTTGACACTATCTGTGAGGACAGCGGCAGTTGCTGGAAAATGTCTGTCAGCGTAGGGATAGCTTTAGCGCCGCAGCATGGCAGAAGCTTTGCCAAGCTGTATGAAAAAGCAGATAAGGCTTTGTATCAGACAAAGGACAAAGGCAAGAACGGTTATACGGTCTATGAGGAAAAGGAATAAAGCGGAATATAAATAAAAAGCCTGCGTTTCATTAGAAACGCAGGCTTTTTGGATGTGAGGAAAGGATTTTTTACGTAAGTTTTTGATATTTACCAGGGGCAGTTGGAATTAGGGCATTCGGTGCGGCCGTCGCCATAATAGCCGCCTCTGTGCTCGCCGCGGTATTCACCTTTATGGTGGCGGTATTTGCGGTGGCCTTCATAGTAATGGCCGCCGCCTGCATGGTAATAGCTGCGGAAATGCTCGCGGGCAGCGTCTTTTTCGGCATCACTCATGCTGTCCCATTTGGCGCGTGCTTCTTCACGGGCTTTCTGGCGTTCTTCAGGAGTCATTTTACGCCATTCTTCACGCTGTTTTTCACGTTGTTCAAAGCGTTCTTTTTCTTCGGGCGTCATATTTTTCATGCGTTCTTCACGCCATTTGGAATATTTTTCTTCGTGTGCCTTCTGACGTTCTTCCGGGGTCATTTTTTCCCATTCAGCGCGTCTGGCTTCACGTTCCTTGACCTGCTCGTCAGTCAGCTGCGGACCGGGGTGCATGGGGCCGCCCCAGTGACGGCCGCGTTCCATATGGTAGGGACGGTCGGGATAATTGTCGCCTTCGTCGTGGTGCAGGATCGTGCCGACACGCTCGCGCATGCTGGGTTTGGTATCGGCCTGCTCGGCCGCAAAAGCAGCGGAAGCACACAGGGCGGTGAGGACACCGGCGATAACAAGGGATTTTTTCCAGGAAGTTTTTATCATAACAACATCTCCTTTAAGATTGTGATTTGAGGTTCGTTTGACCTTGTATGCTTATTGTAGAGTAAACTTATGTCAAAATTATGACGATTTACAGACTTTTTTCTGACATTTTTATTTTAGCATGTTTGGCAGGAAGAAAGCAATTTAGCTCTTTTCAAGGAATGCTTACAGATTTTTCCATGCATTTTTCCAGAAGCAGCTGCGCCTGGCAGCAGGCTTTACGGGTCAATGGAAAATATTTTTGAATTATGTAAATAAAGTAATTGATAATTAAAATCAATTTAGACTTGTTTTTATAAAGAGAGTAGTGTATAATCAAATCAAAGGTTAGCCAGAGCTAACTAAAACGAAAATAAACTGCGATGAGCCAAAGCTTTTGGCCAAAGGAGGATCTATATGTATAAACAATATCAGCTGCCTTATGATTATGAGGCATTAGAACCGCATATCGATGCATTGACGATGGAAACACATTATTCCAAGCATCATGCGGCGTATACTAAAAACCTGAATGACGCAGCCGAAAAAGCCGGCGTGGCAGGACGGGACATCACCGAGCTGCTGGCAAACTTGGACAGTATCGCTGACAGCGGTCTGCGTAAAGCTATCAGAAACAACGGCGGCGGTTATTATAACCACAACCTGTATTTTTCGACTATCAGCCCTGACGGCGGCGGTGAACCGGAAGGCGCGCTGGCGCAGGCACTGACCAGAGAATTCGGCGGCTTTGCCGCTTTTAAGGAACAGCTCAGCGCGCTGGCGTTAGGGCAGTTCGGTTCAGGCTGGGCCTGGCTGTCTGCGGCTGCCGGCGGCAAACTGCTGCTGTCTGCCAGCCCGAACCAGGACAACCCGATAATCGAAGGCAGCGGCTTCGTGCCGATCCTGGGCATCGATGTCTGGGAACACGCTTACTACCTGAAATATAAAAATCTGCGCGCCGATTATGTGCAGGCTTTCTATAATGTTATCGACTGGAAAGCGGTAGCGGCTAATTACGAGCAGGTCCAAAACGGCTTATTATTCGGTCGATACTGAAAATAACAGAATTTATAAATCTTGAGGAGGAATCTATCATGTCTAAAAAATTATATGAAAAAATGAATCTTTATCTTGCCAATCAGGAAGTCGCTTATATCAAGCTCCATAATCTGCACTGGTATGTGAAGGGGCGCAGCTTCTTCACTCTGCATGCAAAGCTTGAGGAGCTGTATGACCAGACTGCCGAGATCATCGACGCGGTAGCTGAACGGCTTCTGGCAGTTGGTCAGGCGCCGGTCGCCAATATGAAAGAGGCTTTGGCGCTGGCGACGATCAAGGAACTGGCAGATAAGCCGATTTCTTCGGAAGAAACTGTGCAGGGGCTGATCGCCGATGTGGAATACTGGATCAGGGATACCAAAGAGATCGTGGAGCTGGCAGATGCTGCCGGCGACGGTGTGACTGCGGACCAGTTCAATGATTATTTAGGGGAATATCAAAAACTGCTGTGGATGCTCAAATCCTACATTGCCTGAAACTGAACGGATAAACTGCAACCCTCGCTGCCATAAGGCGGCGGGGGTTTTGCTATGCCCGCAGATAAATTTTGCGGATAAACATTTTTTTGACACATCTTTGTGTTATATTGATTGCAGACAAGTGCGGACCTTATAATATACTTACAGGGAGCTGAGCTGTGCGGAGAATAATTTATCCCCGTACGCCAAAATAAGTATATAATGGTAATAATACATTTACGAGGTGCAGCGATGAATAAAATTTTGATTGCTGACGATAATCAGCAGATAACTTCTATTTTAGCAAATTATGCCCGCAAAGAGGGTTTCGAGCCGTTGGTGGCTCTGGATGGACAGCAGGCGCTGGAGCTGTTTGAGCAGCATGAAAAAAATATCGACGTGGTACTGCTGGACGTGATGATGCCGAAGCTGGACGGGTTCGAGGTCTGCCGTGAGCTGCGCCGCCGGTCGATGGTGCCGATCATTATGGTCACGGCCCGCGGTGAAGATTTTGAACGGATTATGGGGCTGGATATCGGCGCTGATGATTATATCCTGAAACCTTTTTCAGCAGGCGAGGTCATGGCGCGTGTCCGCGCTATCCTGCGCCGGGTCCAGCCGCGCGAAGCCGAGCAGCAGAATCTGTACAGCGTCGGCAATCTTGTGATCGATCTGGACAAATATCTGGTCACGATCGGCGGCGCGGACGTAACGCTGACGAAAAAGGAAGTAGAGCTGCTGTGGACTTTGGCTAAAAACAGCAGTAAGGTGTTTTCGCGTGAGAACCTGCTGGACAGTATCTGGGGTTATGATTATTTCGGCGACAGTCGGACTGTGGATTCACATATCAAGCGCCTGCGGGCCAAGGTGGATAAGTTTGAACACGAGGAGTGGGAGATCAAGACCATTTGGGGCGTAGGCTACCGTTTCGAGGAGAAAGAGCATGCGCAATAAAATCGCCTGGAAGCTGACGCTGTATTTTGCAGCGGTACTGCTGATTTTTGCTTTGGTCGTGGGCGGCACCTTTATGCATTTTTTCGGTAAGCATACGCTGGATCTGAAAAAGAAAGAGATGCAGGTGCGGGCAACGAAGATTGCCGAGGTACTGCAGGATAATATGTCGCGGCTGCAGAACCGTTACGGCGGTATCGGCAGCAGCCGTTTCATCCGTTATATCGACAATATCACGATGGAAAACGTGTGGGTGGTCGATGAGAATAAAAATGTCAAAATGCACCGTGAGGACGCCGGCGCGCTGCCCGAACAGCACGGGATGATGCACGGACATAAGCGGATGCTGATGCGTCAGCAGGAGGATATAGCCGAACCTGCCAGTGATTTTGACTATAACGCTCTGTCGCCGGAAATCAAAAGAGCGGTGGAACAGGGCTTTACCGGACAGAACTTTGTCATGGAGGAGATCAATCCCGTACTGGGCGAGCTGGTGGTCACGGTAGGCGTGCCTGTCAGCGATGCCGGCGGCAAAGTCAGAGCTGTGGTGCTGCTGCATTCACCGGTGCAGGGCATGCGCGAAGCTGCCTGGGAGGGGATCAGGATCCTGATTTTATCGTGCGTCGTGGCGATGGTTCTGGTGTTTGTCCTGAGTATGCTTTTTTCGTGGAAGTTTACCAAACCGCTCAATAAGATGCGGCTGGTCGCTGAAAAGATGTCGGAGCATGATTATACGGAGCGCTGCAATATCGACCAGAAGGATGAGATCGGGCAGCTGGCCCAAACGCTGGACGGACTGGGCGAAAGACTGCTGGAAGCAGATCAGGCCAGTAAAAAGCTGGAGCAGCTGCGCCGTGATTTTATCGCGAATATTTCCCATGAGCTGCGGACGCCGGTGACGGTCATCCGCGGTTCGCTGGAAGCGCTGTGTGACAGGATAGTCACCGAGCCGCAGGAGGTCGAGGATTACCACCGGCAGATGCTGGCGGAAACTTTGTTCCTGCAGCGGCTGATCAACGATCTGCTGGATCTGTCACGGCTGCAGAATACGGATTTTCCGATCGAAAAGGAACCTGTGAATTTATGCGATGTGGTGCAGGACGTAGTTCGCAGCAGCCAGCGGCTGGGACAGCAGAAAAATATTACTATCCAACTGTCCTTGGACACGCCTGTCTATATCATTGAAGGCGATTATGGACGGCTGCGGCAGATGCTGCTGATCTTTTTGGACAACAGCATCAAATTTTCACCGGAACAGAGTAAAATCGAAGTTACTCTGCTCGGCAGCAGGCTGACGGTAACTGACCACGGCTGCGGCGTGAAGCAGGAAGAGCTGCCCCATGTGTTCGACCGTTTTTATAAAACGCGGGGTGAAACGAATAAGAGCGGCAGCGGTCTGGGGCTGGCGATCTCGAAGCAGATCAGCGAACGTCACGGTATCGGACTGACAATGACAAGTATACCCGGCGAGGCGACCAGCGTAGTGCTGCAGCTGCCGCCGGCTCTGAAGAAAGGAAGTACAGATTAATGAACTATGGTTGTGAAGGCAAGGTCGCCTTTATCAGCGGCGGTACGTCGGGCATCGGCAAGGCTGTGGCCGAGCTGCTGCTGAAAGACGGCGCCGAGGTGTGGCTGCTGGGACGTGATGCCGAAAAGGGTACAGAAGCGGCGGTCACGCTGAGCGCTTATGGCAAAGTGCATTATGTGCAGGGCGACGTTAAAGATCTGGAAGCCTGCCGCAGTGCGGCGCAGAACGTGCGCCGAATGTGGGTGGTACCGCGGAACCGTTTGTCTTTCGTCCCTCTTTGTGGATGAAGGGCTTTTTTATACCCATTCCGCCGTGACAAACAGCAAATACCACCTATATAAAGGAGATACACAACATGATCATCATTATGAAGCAGGGCACGACCCATGAGCACGTTGAGGAGCTGTCCCAGCATATCGAGCGCTGGAACGTAAAGGCGAACCCGATCTACGGCGAGGGCACCATCGTTATCGGTCTGGTCGGCGACACCGGCGCTGTTGACAAGGACGCACTCATGCTTGACCCGCAGGTCGAGAACATCATCAAGGTTCAGGAGCCGTTCAAGCTCGCAAACCGCAAGTTCCATCCGGACAACTCTGTCGTTGAGATTGCACCGGGCGTTGTTGTCGGCGGCAAGAAGCTGGTCGTTATGGCAGGTCCGTGCTCGGTCGAGAACGAGGCGCAGATCGTCGAGTGCGCGGAGCGCGTCAAGGCAGCCGGCGCATCCTTCCTGCGCGGAGGTGCGTTCAAGC
>ERZ826051.2770-NODE-2770-length-12914-cov-2.744692_pt1 | contig 12914 bp, 10 predicted proteins | sample MGYA00519928_ERZ826051 | MGnify/ENA primary metagenome ERZ826051 (study PRJEB31778, sample SAMEA3449219) | human gut metagenome | biome: human gut; feature: human-associated habitat; material: faeces | place: United Kingdom | collected 2010/2012 ...
AGGCTTGCCTGTATGCCTTCAACACCCTGAAGGCTACCATGGTCGAGTATGACAAGAACTCCACCGTCATCGTCGGCAACATCACCATCAAGGAGCAGTCCGACGCCAAGGAGATGGCCAACACCGGCAAGACCGATGGCAACATCGACAAGGACGGCAAGATGCAGTTCGCCGAGAAGTATTTCGAGGATCTGAAGGGCGCAGACACTACCGATGAGTTCGAGCGTCCCGCTACCGAGTGGAAGGTCAAGACCAAGAGCGTTGGTACTTATGCTGACACTCCCGATGCTTCCTACACCAAGGGCACCAAGATCAGCGTGATCTATGCTGACCTGGGCCTGTCTGACGGCATCTCTAAGAAGGACGTCACCGAGTATGTTGACGGTCGCAATGCGGGTGCCTTTGCTCAGGACATTGTCAAGGGCAACACCAAGAAGGTCGGCGGCAACGGCATCCAGCTGGACGTCTACTACGATGATGACGCTGAGACCATCACCTTCGTTGAGGTCAACACCTATGTTGCAAAGATCGCCTCTGTTTACAAGGCTACCTCTACCAAGGACGCTTATGTGACCCTGAACACCTCTGACGACGGCTTCACCACTCCCGGCGTGACTGTCGGCTCCTTCGAGACCGAGGACTTCTCCAAGGATCAGATCGTTGGTTACACCTACTCCTTCAAGACCGGTGAGAACTGCATCGAGTCCATGGTTGCTCTGGAGAAGGTTTCCGGCGCTATGAGCGCTTACACCACCGAGGGTTCCGTCACTGTGGGCGGCACCAAGTATGACGCCAACAAGGCTTCTGAGGCTGAGATCCTGAATATGTCCCAGACCGTTGACAAGGGCACCGACGTCACCGTCTATCTGGACGCAAACGGCTATGCTCTGTATGTGGACGCTGACACCAACGATGAGTACGCTGTCATTCTGGACTACGCTGAGCCTTACGGCCTGAACAACGCCCGCGTGAAGCTGCTGTTCACCGACGGCACCACCAAGAAGGTCGACCTGGATAAAGCTAAGACCACAATCGCTGGTACTGACTCTCCTGCCTCTAACTTCTATAGTGATGTGGCATCTAAGATCAACCAGTATGACGTTGTTTCCTACACCGTCAACAGCGATGGTGAGTACACTCTCGAGCTGGTTGCCGATAGCCAGACTGCTAACGCTGGCGGCAGCTTCGTTCTGAAGAACGGCGCTACCTCCTTCAGCCTGATTTCCGGCAATGCTGCCAACATTGGCGGCAACACCCACTATGCTGATGGCGAGACCATCTTCCTGGTGGCTGATACCTCCGATCCCAGCGATGTCAGCTACAGCGCATACACTGGCATCTCCAACATGCCCACTGTGACTCACAACGGCGGTACCGCTGGTGTCGCTACTGTCTTCGCTGAGGACGGCAATGGCAAGCCTGCGACTGTTGTCTTCGTTGAGAAGAACAGCAAGATGAGCATGACCAGCAACAACAAGGACATTGTCTTTGTCAAGGGCAACAGCGACAAGACCAGCTACACCAAGGATCTGGGTACTTTCTATGAGTACACCGCTTATGTCAACGGCGAGAAGACCACCATCAAGGTGGACACCAATCACCGCATGACCAGCAAGACCCTGGTTTATGGCCCCACCTACAATGATAAGGGCATCCTGACCAACTATGAGGCCATGGCCTATGCTGACACTTCTAACAACCACTTCAATTCCGTCTACTTCACCACCGTCACCAAGGCTTCTGTCAACGGTGTGATCACCCTGGGCGGCACTCCCTATGCTTATGCTAAGGACTGCAAGACCTATCTGATGGATGTTGACGGCAACCTGAGCCAGATCGATGTGACTTCCATCGGCGACGATGCCAATGACAACGTCTGGTTCAAGCTGGATAGCGACGGCATCATCACCGATCTGTATGTTGAGACCGTTGATGTCCCCGAGGCTGTCACTCCCGGCACCGGTGCGCTGGCCAGCGTGACTGTGAAGAACGACGTTACTGGCAACATCACCGCTGATGTTAAGCTGAGCAGCACTGTTAGTGCTCTGGCTAACACCACTGTCAGCGTTGAGAAGTATATGGAAGCCACTGACAAGTGGGTTACCGTTGCTTCCAATGTAACTGTTGCTATCGGTGCTGGCTATGATCACTCTGGTGATGTAGTTGTCCTGGCCGACGGCGCTGTTGTTGCTGGCGCCACCTATCGTGTGGTTGTTTCCTACAATGGCGGCAAGCTGACTTCCGACAACTTCACTTCTATCTAAGTGATACAAACCGATCAAAACTCACTTGAGTTGAGATAGCGAAAGACCCGCTCCGAAAGGAGCGGGTCTTTCTTACTTTTTTAGGCCGTAGATCTGTACCGCGGAGCCCTTCAGGAGCCGATAGGAGCTGTTGTCGAACCAGAAGCCCAGCGTGTTCAGATGCGTCACGCCGCTTGCCAGAATGGGGCCGTTGTATCCACCAAAGCTGGGTTTTGAAGAGGAAACGTTGGAAGTGGTTCCAATTTGCATCAGATACAGTTTAGGTAATTCGATGAGCAGAGAATATTCGCACATACCGAAGTTCTGGCGAGTGGGGTCATTGACCATAGGCACGTTTCCGTATTCGGAAGCTGTGTCATCGAAGTGGATGTATACCCACTGGTTGTTGTCTCCCAACAGGTGCGGATAAATGACCAGCTTCTGGTATTTGGTCAGGTCGATGCCGCTGAGGTCAATGTTCCATTTCTGCGTGTTCTCCTGCAAGGTCATGTCCAACAGCTTAACGTAGCTGTTTGCCGCCTCCCGCGCGGCCGTCTCCGCCGCCACGCCGTCGGCATTGCCTTTCAGCGCCGTGTCGATCTTGTCCCAGTTGTCATTGAATTCCTCCATCAGAATGCGGTCCGTCCCCGCCCAGCGGGACAGCCGGTAGTTGGGTGTCTGTTGACTTGCCATATGCCTAAACCTATCCTTTCCTTTAACGTTATTGTTGCATAACAAAATACGAAATCAAACATATTTTCTCAGAATTGGATGTTGCATATGGATTTTTACGATTCTAACGAATCCGACAGAACCTTCTACCGTTCCCCAAAAGAAATGTTGCACGGACTGTCTCCGGAGCGCCCCTTGACGGCCCTCCGGAGACCTGTTATCATGACCCTGAGAACAACACCGGGAGGGGCCTATGATTTTTCAGAAATCCGCCTGCATCGAGACACTGTACACGGAGCTGCCCTTTTTAGAGCGGTTTCGCGCCGCCAAGGCCGACGGCTTCGATTTTGTAGAATTCTGGAGCTGGACCGACAAGGATCTCGCCGCCGTAAAGGCCGCCGCGGACGATGCGGGGGTCGGCATTTCCGGTTTCAACGGCGACGCGGAGCTGTCCCTCATCGACCCTGCCCAGAAAACGGCCTACAAGGCCTTTCTGCGGCGTTCTCTGGACGCCGCTATGGAGATAGGGGCAAGGTCCGTCACGGTCCACTCAAACGGTCTGGGGGAGGGAGGAAGGGTCCTTTGCCCCTATGACGACCTCAGCGACGCCGTGAAGCTCTGCACCATGTTCGACACGCTGAAAATCGCGGCGGAATGGGCGGAAGCTTGCGGCATCCGGATCAATCTGGAGCCGCTGAACGTCACCACGGACCATCCCGGCAATTTCCTCCGCCACACCCGCACGGCGGCGGAACTGACCCGGCTCATCGGCTCCCCAAACTTGAAGGTGCTGTACGATGTGTACCACATGCAGCTCAACGAGGGCAGCCTGTGCGACCATATCCGCGCTTACGCCGACCAGTTCGGCCACATCCACGTGGCGGACGCGCCGGGCCGCCACGAGCCGGGCACCGGGGAAATTCACTACCCGGCGGTGTTCGCCGCCTTGGAGCAGGCGGGCTACCGGGGGCTGATCGGCTACGAGCTGTTCCCCAAAACCGACACGAAAACCGCCGTCCGGGCTATCATGGCGGACTGACCGCCTATTGCAGAAGGAGAGGACCTTATGTCAGATTACAGCGCCTTTTTCTTAATGAAGCCGGAGGATGTGAAGCGGTACGCCGTGGAAGTGCTCCATTTTTTCCAGCCGGAGGAGGAAACCGATTGCGTTGAGATCGGCGACGGCAACATCAACTATGTGTTTCAGGTGCGCTCCCAGCGGGACGGCCGCTCCGTCATCGTGAAGCAGGCGGACAAGCTGCTGCGGTCCTCCGGCCGCCCGCTGGACCTCTACCGCAACAAAATTGAAGCGGAGACCCTGAAATTGGAGAGCCGTCTGGCCCCCAACTTCATCCCGGAGGTCTATCATTACGATGAGACCATGGCCGCCCTCTCTATGGAGGACATTTCCGCCTATAAAAATCTCCGCAAGGAGCTGGCGGCGGGCCGGGTCTACGGCCATCTCAGCGAAAATCTCTCCGATTTTCTGGCCCAGTCCCTGCTGCCCACCACGGATCTGGTGATGGACCGGCAGAAAAAGAAGAAGCAGGTCAAATTCTTCACCAATCCGGAGCTGTGCGACATCACGGAGGATCTGGTGCTGACGGAGCCGTATCTGGCCCAGCCCATGAACCCCCGGAACAAGAATATCGTCACCCCCGGCAACGAGGACTTCGTGCGGGAGCATCTCTATGAGGACGCGGCCCTCCACGCCGAAGTCGCCGCCCTGCGGAACGGCTTCATGAACAACGCCCAGGCCCTGATCCACGGCGACCTCCATTCCGGCTCTATTTTTGCCAACGAGCAGGGCATCAAGGTCATCGACCCGGAGTTCGCCTTCTACGGCCCCATGGGCTATGACATCGGCAACGTCATCGGCAACCTGTTTTTCGCGTGGGCCAACAAGGCCTATACCGGCGGCAGCGCCGAAACGCAGACCGCTCTGGAGCAAACCATCCGGGAGACCTGCGACAAGACGGCGGAAAAGCTGGCGGCGGAATATGACAAGCTGGTGACCTTCCCGCTGTACCGCGCCCCCGCCTTCCGCAAGGCCTATCTGGACGGCGTGATGGCGGATTCCTACGGCTACGCCGGTACGGAGATCATCCGCCGGGTGGTGGGTGATTCTAAGGTGATGGAGGTCACCTCCGTCACCGACCCGGCCCAGCGGCTCCCCATGGAGCGCGCCCTCATCCAACTGGGCATCTATCTCATCAAAAACCATGCCGGCGGCCTCAACGGGGCGGCTGTGACGGAGGAATTCCGTAAGATCTTGGCAGAAGGGAGGGGCACACATGGTCAGAATGGATGAAAATATGCCGTTTCTGCTGCAATATGAAAATGTTGCGTGGTACGAAAACGGCAAGGTCCGCATTTTAGACCGGCGGATCTATCCCACGGAGGTCCGGTTCGTGGAGTGCGTCACCTATCAGGAGGTGGTGCAGGCCATCGCGGACATGGTGACCCAGAGCGCCGGCCCCTACACCGCCGTTGGCATGGGCATGGCCCTGGCTGCGTGGCAGGTCCGGGACAAGGGCGCTGCGGAGCAGGATGCCTTTTTGCAGCAGGCGGCTTATGATCTGGCCCACGCCCGCCCCACCACCGCCAACCGCTACGGCCAGATCACCTACCGCTGCGCCGAGGTAGCCAAGGAGGCGCTGGCGGCAGGGAAGGACCCCGTGGAGGCCATCGTGGAGAACACGGTGGAGTCCCTGAACCGCCGGTATTCCACCATGCAGATCGTGGGCGACCATCTGGCAGAGCTGATCCCGCAGGGGGGTACGATTTTGACCCAGTGCTTCGGCGAGACCATCATCGGCACCGTGATCCGGGCCGCCCGCCGTCAGAACAAGGACTTCAAGGTGTTCTGCGCCGAGACCAGGCCTTATCTGCAAGGGGCGCGGCTCACCTCCGGCTGCTTCGCCCAGATGGGCTTTGATACCACGGTCATCACCGACAACATGGTGGCCTACGCCATGGAGCGGGAGGGCATCGACCTGTTCACCTCCGCGGCGGACACCATCGCCCGGGACGGCCACATCGCCAACAAGATCGGCACCTTCCAGATCGCGATTCTGGCCAAGTATTTTGGTATTCCGTATTACGTCACCGGCATCCCCGATCAGGATAAGCGCAGTAAGGATGACATCGTCATCGAGATGCGGGACCCCCAGCAGGTCCTCAGCTATCGGGGCATCCCCAACACCGTGCCGGAGGTCAAGGCCATCTATCCCTCCTTCGACGTGGTGCCGCCTCACCTCATTTCCGGCGTGGTCACGGATAAAGGTGTCTATGTGCCCTATCTGCTGGATCACTATTTTGATTCTGATGTCAAGAAGTTCTATTAAGACCGGAAGGAGAGACTTGCTATGCTGATGCAGGAAGAGAGAGAACTGGTCGTTGAATACGGCAAAAAGATGAGCGCCGCCCGGCTGAGCACCGGAACCAGCGGAAACATTAGCATTTACAATGCTGAAAAAGGTCTGGTGGCTTTGAGCCCCTCCGGCATGGATTATTTTTCCACCACCCCGGAGGATGTTGTGATCCTGGATCTGGACGGCAAGGTGGTGGACGGTAAGCGGAAACCCTCCAGCGAGTGGGCTCTGCACACAACGTTCTATAAGCATAAGCCCCACGCAAGAGCCGTTGTCCACACCCACTCCGTCTACTGCACGACGCTGGCAGTACTGGGTGAGCCCATCCGGGCGGTACACTATGTGATCGGTGACGCAGGCGCGGCGGAAGTTCCCTGTGCCCCCTATCAGCTGTTTGGCACAGAGGCTCTGGCGGAGGCGGCTATGGAGGTCTGCGGCAAGAGCAACGCCGTACTGCTTGGAAATCACGGTCTCGTGTGCTGCGGCAAGGATATCAAGGGTGCTTACGGCCTCGCCTGCAATCTGGAATATGTGGCGGAACTGCAATACCGGGCCATGAGCATCGGCAAGCCCAATGTTTTGACGGAGGAGCAGATGGCGGAGGTCATGGTGAAATTCCAGTCCTACGGTCAGCCCGGTGCGAAAAAGACCGGATATTGAGGGGAGCGTTACAATGCGGAACTTTGATTTTTACAGCCCTACCTACTTCGTGTTCGGAAAGGACCGGGAGACGGAAACCGGCAGGTATATCAAGCGCTTCGGCGGCAGCCGGGTGCTGGTGGTCTACGGCGGGCAGTCCGCCAAACGCTCCGGCCTGCTGGACCGGATCATGGCCTGCCTGAAGGAAGAAAACCTGTACGCCGTGGAACTGGGGGGCGTGAAGCCCAATCCCCGCAGCGGCCTTGTCTATGAGGGCATCGAGCTGTGCCGCCGGGAGAAGATCGACTTCATTCTGGCCGTGGGCGGCGGCAGCGTCATCGACACCGCCAAGGCCATTGCCATCGGTGTGCCTTATGACGGTGATTTCTGGGACTTTTTCTCCGGGAAGGTGCCGGAGCAGGCTCTGCCTGTGGGCACTGTCCTGACCATTGCCGCCTCCGGCAGCGAAGGCTCTCCGGATTCCATCATCACCAACGAGAAGACGCTGGAGAAAAACGGCGCGGAGGCCGACTGCCTCCGTCCCTGCTTCTCCGTGCTGGACCCTGCCCTCACGGAAAGCCTGCCCGCTTATCAGACGGCCTGCGGCATCACGGACATCATGGCCCACACCTTTGAGCGCTATTTCACCAATACGCCGGACGTGGAGGTCACGGACCGGATGCTGGAGGGCGTTTTGCTGGCCATGCTCCATGAGGGCCGCCGGGTCATGGAGGACCCTCACAACTACGAGGCCCGGGCGAACATCATGTGGGCCGGAATGGTCTGCCACAACGACATCATGGGCGTGGGCCGTCAGCAGGACTGGAACAGCCACCATCTGGAGCATGTGCTCTCCGCCAAGTACGACTGCGCCCACGGCGCGGGTCTGGCGGTCATCATGCCGGCGTGGATGCGCTACTGCGCGGAGCACGGCGGCGAAAAGCGTCTGGCCCAGATGGCCGTCCGGGTTTTCGGCTGCCAGATGGACTTCGACGATCCCAAGCGCACGGCGCTGGAGGGTATCGAGGCCTTCCGGGCATTCCTGCGATCCATCGGGATGCCCCTGACCTTCGCGGAGATCGGTGCAGACCCGGCAGATATCCCGGAGCTGGTGGAGATGAACCACATCGGCGACGGCAAGACCGGCGGCTATATCGGCCTGGACAAGCAGGCCCACTTCGATATCTACAATCTTGCCGCCGGAAGCTGTGTTCCCGAGACTTGAATGGATATGACATAAGTGCTGCGGGGGCGCTCCTGTCAGGAGCGCCCTCGCGGGGTTCTCTGTTCCTGCTGCTTTGTGACCGCTAAAGCTAATGTATAAGGTATACAAGGTCCGGGTTACTTACCGTTTACAAGCTATTAGCGTATACACAAATCAGAAAAGTGTGTTCGTTGCGAAGCTGATGAACGGATCATCCTCGCAGCTTTGGCGGTCCCAATGAGCCATGTTCCATAAAGAAGCGGAAGACCTTGTATCGTAAGGCTTTCCGCAAAAGCGCCGCCCGTGCTTTGGTAAAAAATCCGAAGCATGGGCGGTGTTAAATTTTGTCAAAATTTATCTTGACATCTAACCGTGATCAGAGTACCATAAAAACAACTTTTTTGGATTTAACTCTTTAATCCGAAAAAGCGTACGTCATGTAAGGAGAGACGAGAGGAGAAACACTATGTACAATTTTGCACTCGCGTTTGTGATCTGCGGCGTCGTGTATTTCATCGGCGAAGCAGTCTCAAACCTGACGAAGGCCTGGATCCCATCGGTTTTCGTCACTGCCGCCGTACTTCTGGTAGGCTTCTGGACTGTTATTCCCACCACCGTTGTAAGCGACTCCATGCTGATTCCCTTTGGCAGCACCATTGGCATTTACCTGCTTATCACCCACATGGGCACGGTCATTTCCATCAAGCAGCTGCTATCCCAGTGGAAGACCATCGTCGTGTGCCTGGCCGGTCTTGCCGGTATGTGCGCGCTGTGCCTGGTCATTCTGCCCGGCGTGATCGGCCGTGACCTGGTGGTTGCCGGTCTGCCTCCGCTGACCGGCGGCATCATCGCTGCCACCACCATGAAGACAGCTGCGGAGGCTAATGGCCTTACCGAAGCCGCCATCTTCGCCATCGCTATGTACTGCGTGCAGGGCTTTGCCGGCTATCCCCTTACCGCTGTCTGCCTCCAGCTGGAGGGCAAGAAGCTGATCAAGGGCTATCGCGCCGGCGAGTACAAGCTGGAAAGCGCCGTCAGCGATGTGGACGCCGTCAACGGCAAGCTCAACAACGGCACTGCTGAGGAGCACAAGAAGCTGATTCCTCCTCTGCCCGCCAACTGGAACGGCCCTGTGGTCATCCTGCTGAAGCTGGGTATCGTGGCTTGGCTCGCAACCCAGCTGGGCTCTATCGTGATCCCTGTCATCAACATGAAGATCAGCGGCGCTGTGTACGCTCTGATTCTGGGCGTCATCTTCACCAGCATCGGCTTCCTGGATGAAAACGCCATCAATAAGGCCAACTCCTATGGCATCATCATGTTCGCTCTGATGATGTATGTGTTCGACGGTCTGAAGGACTGCACCCCCGAGATGCTCAGCAGCATCATCGGTCCCATGATCCTCCTGATCGTGGTGGGCGTTATCGGCATGGTCATTCTGTGCTTCATCGCGTCCAAGATTCTGAAGGTCTCCTTCCTGATGGCCACCGCCACGGCGTTGACCGCACTCTACGGTTTCCCGCCCAATGCCATCATCACCGAGGCCACCTGCACCGCTCTGGCGCAGACCCCGGAGGAGAAGGAATTCCTGATGAGCAAGATGTTCCCGCCCATGATCGTGGGTGGCTTCACCACTGTGACCATCACCTCCGTGGTAATCGCCGGCATCTTTGCCGAAATGTTCTGATCCAGTCATCCGCAAAGCTGTCCGGCTCTTTCCGCCGGACAGCTTTGTTCATAAAATCAGTCTTGCACATTCAGAAAAAACCGCTACAATAAAGCTATCAGATTGTATACAGAAAGGATCGTGTATATTATGGATATCAAATCTCTTGCGGAACAGTACAATGATTACATCATCGATCGCCGCCGGTATTATCACACCTGCCCGGAGCTCTCCGGCGAGGAGAAGAACACCCGCGCCCATCTGAAGGAGGATCTGGAGGCACTGGGCATCACCGACATTCACGAGATGGAGACCTGCTACGGCCTGACCGCCACCATTCACGGCGGCAAGCCCGGCAAGACCGTGGCGCTGCGCGCCGACATCGACGCACTGCCCGTCAAGGAGGAGACCGGCCTGCCCTTCGCCTCCCACAACGAGGGCAAGATGCATGCCTGCGGCCATGACAACCACATGGCCATGTTGCTGGGCGCCGCCAAGATCCTCAACGAGGTGAAGGACGAGCTTTCCGGCGACGTGCGCCTGGTGTTCCAGCCTGCGGAGGAGACCGCCGTGGGCGCTCTGCGGATGATGGAGGAACACGCGCTGGACGGTGTGAACGCCATTTACGGCGTGCATGTCTGGGGTACCTATGACGCCCCGGGTATCGCTTTCCCCGCCGGCAACCTCATGGCCTGCTGCCACGGCTTCACCATTGAGGTGGAGGGCAAGTCCGCCCACGCTTCCGCCCCTCACGAGGGTGTGGACGCCGTGATGGTGGCAAGCTCCATTCTCCAGTCCATCCAGCAGCTGGTCTCCCGGATGAACGATCCTCTCAACCCGCTGGTCATCACCGTGGGCAAGGTCACCGCCGGCAACCGCTGGAACGTGCTGGCCGGCCACGCCACGCTGGAGGGCACCGTGCGTACCTTCCTCACCGGCACGCAGGTGGAGGACGCGCTGCGTAAGGTGGCCGAGTGTACCGCTGCAGCCTTCGGCGCCAAGGCGACCCTGAGCTATCAGTACATGACGGAGCCTGTCATCAACAGCGACGAGCAGCTCAACCGCATCGCCCAGACCGCCGTTACCAAGCTTTACGGTAAGGAATCCCTCATTACCCCCGCACCTCTGATGGGCAGCGAGGACTTCTCCTGGTTCGGCAAGGACGGCATCCCCTATATCTACGGCTTTGTGGCCAGCCACAATAAGGACTGGGATTATATGTACGGCAACCATCACGAGAAGTACGACGTGGACGAGACGATCCTCCACCGCGGCGCCGCAGTGGCCGCACAGTTCGCCGCTGACTACCTCGCTGAGACCGCACAGCAGTAATTCAGCTGAGGAAGGAGCGGACAATGGACATCAAGGCATTGGCACAGGACGCTGCCCCTTATGTGGTGGAGCGTCGGCATTACTACCATCAGCATCCGGAGCTGACCGGGGAGGAGAAGAACACCCGGGACTCCATCCACCGGGATCTGGAGGCGCTGGGGATCACCGATATCCGGGATATGGTCAATTGCTATGGCCTGGTTGCCACCATCCACGGCGGCAAGCCAGGCAAGACCGTGGGCCTGCGGGCAGACACGGACGCGCTGTCCTTCCAGGAGGAGACGGGACTGCCCTTCGCCTCCTGCGAGCCTGGGAAAATGCACGCCTGCGGCCACGATACCCACATTGCCATGCTGCTGGGCGCCGCCAAGCTCCTTCAGGAGCACCGGGAGGAGCTGCGGGGCGATGTGCGGCTCATCTTCCAGCCGGCGGAGGAGCACGTCATCGGCTCTAAGGCTATGATCGCAGAGGGTGCGCTGGACGGGGTGGACGCCATCTTCGGTCAGCATGTCTGGGGCACGCTGGATATTCCCTATATTGACGTTACCGCCGGTCCCCGCATGGCCTACTCCGGCCGCTTCACGGTGGATGTGCTGGGTACCTCCTCCCATGCGGCCACGCCCCATCTGGGCGCGGATGCCATCACCGGCGCTGCGGCGATCATCAATAACCTCCAGCAGTATGTCTCCCGCATGAGCAACCCCCTGGACCCCGTGGTGCTCACCATCGGAACCATCTCCGGCGGCAATCGCTACAACGCGATCGCCAATCATGTCACCATGGAGGGCGTCACTCGTGCCTACTTCCTGGATAAGCACGAGGAGGCCATGCGGCAGATCGTGGAGAACACGGCGGAGGGTCTGGGCATGAAGGCTGTGCTCAAGTATGCCCATGTGGTGCATCCCGTGATCAACGATGACGATGACCTCACAGAGATCGCCCAGAAGGCCGTGGTCAAGCTCTTCGGCGAGGAGACGCTCTGCCATATGCCCGCCATGATGGGCAGCGAGGACTTCGCCAACTACGCCGCGGAAATTCCCGCCGTGTTCGGCTTCATCGGCTGCCGGGACGAGGCCAACGGCATGATCTACAACAACCACCACGAAAAGTTTACGGTCAACGAGTCTCTGCTTCCCAAGGGGACTGCGCTGATGGCGCAGTTTGCCGTGGATTATCTGGCCGGCAACGCGTAACAAAGGGCAAACAGCAGGGAGGAGGGACCCTTTCCGAATGGACCCGCTCCCCGCCAAAAGACGGCGAAAGAATATAAATTACGGCCAGCAGCCGAAGCGCTGCTGGCCGTTTTTTATGCGGCACGGCGGGGAGAAAAGACTTTTTCGACACGATAAGAGGGGAGGCTGTCGATAAAGAGGTAGATTCTCCGCGACGGTAAGGAAGGGTGTGCGCGGGAAACCCAAGAAGGGATACACCGTCGGCTCAAGCCAAACAGCGAATCCTGCGTATCCAGCGTGAACGCATCCTTCGTGACGTTTTGCAGTCCGATGCGCTCCATTTCCGCCTTGAGCATATCGCCGGTGGCAAGCTCCGCGTCGGAGCCTGCTGTCCGGTAGCCAAGCGTTTCGTTGCTGCGGATGTCCTCCAGCTTCAGCGCCAGATCATAGGCGTAATCCACGTTTACCGTGTCGAGATAGGCTTGTGTGGGGTCAGCCGCGGGCTGTGCGGCGTCCGCAGCGGGCTGCTTGCCGCAGGCAGTCGCGGATACCAGCAGAAATCCTGCCAGCAGTGCACTCACGATTCTCTTTTTCATGTTTTTTCCTCCTTCT
>ERZ826051.2777-NODE-2777-length-12881-cov-2.882504_pt1 | contig 12881 bp, 9 predicted proteins | sample MGYA00519928_ERZ826051 | MGnify/ENA primary metagenome ERZ826051 (study PRJEB31778, sample SAMEA3449219) | human gut metagenome | biome: human gut; feature: human-associated habitat; material: faeces | place: United Kingdom | collected 2010/2012 ...
TTACAGATATCAACTACGCGGTAGCAAGCAAAGTAGATAAAGAAACCATGTTTCTGGAATATATGGACTTATTAAATTCGTTCGATTGCGGTGGAACAACAAAAATAACAATCAACAATCGCCGCTTGAATAAGGTGGATTTTGAAAAAGCAATTCTGATTCCGATGCAGGAGGACGGACTGGATTTATATCGGAAAGAGTACAACAACATGCTTTTAGATAAGGCAACCAGTTCCAACAGCATGGTGCAGGAAAAATATGTGACAGTATCCTGCTATAAGAAAACAATCGAAGAAGCCAGAACGTATTTTGCACGAGTGACAACAGAGCTGAACAGCCATTTTGCAAGATTGGGTTCCAAATGTGCAGAGGTAAATGGAGAAGATAAGTTACGGATTCTGCATGATTTTTACCGTCCAGGAGAAGAATCTGGTTTTCATTTTGATATTCAGGAGAATATGAGAAAAGGACACAGCTTCAAAGACTGGATCTGCCCGGACACGATGGAATTCCATAACGACCATTTCAAGCTGGGCGAGCAGTACGGCAGAGTCCTTTTTATGGAAGATTACGCCAGCTATGTAAAGGATGAGATGATCTCCGAACTGTGCAGCCTTGGCAGGAATCTGATGCTGTCTATTGACATCATCCCGGTACCAACAGATGAAGCAGTGCGTGAGATCCAGAATCGACTGCTGGGCGTAGAGACCAACGTAACGAACTGGCAGAGACGCCAGAATGCAAACAATAATTTTTCCGCCGTGGTTCCCTATGATATGGAGCTTCAGAGAAAAGAAACCAAGGAGATGCTGGACGACTTGACTACCAGGGACCAGAGGATGATGTTCGGTATCCTGACAATGGTACATATGGCAGAAAGCAAGAAACAACTGGATTCTGATACGGAAACCCTGTATTCCATTGCAAGAAAACACCTCTGCCAGATGGCAACCCTGAAATGGCAACAGGTCGATGGACTGAATACCGTCCTGCCGTATGGTCTGCGGAAGATCGATGCGGTGCGTACCCTTACCACAGAGTCCACTGCCGTCTTGATTCCGTTCCATACACAGGAGATCATGCAGCCGGGCGGCATTTATTATGGGCAGAATGCAGTCAGCAAAAATATGCTGGTGGCAGACCGAAGAAAGCTGTTAAATGGAAATTCCTTCCGACTGGGAGTCAGCGGTTCTGGAAAAAGTTTCTCGGCAAAAGAAGAGATCGTAGACCTTGCCCTTTCCACGGAAGATGACATCCTTATCCTCGATCCGGAGTCCGAGTTTGCTTCACTAGTGGAAGCCTTAAACGGCGAGGTCATCCGGATCTCGGCAACGTCCGATACCCATCTGAATGCACTGGACATGGACTCCGCCTATGGAAATGACCGTAACCCTCTGATTGAAAAGTCCGAATTCATCCTGTCCCTGTTTGAGCAGCTCGTAGGAGCCGGGAACCTTTCGGCAAAGGAGAAATCCATTCTCGACCGCTGCACCGCAGACGTGTACCGGGATTATATGAGGGGCGGATACCAAGGGCAGGTGCCGACCCTAAAGGATCTGTACCGACAGCTCATGCTCCAGCCGGAGGAAGAAGCCAGAGGGCTGGCTCTGTCTTCGGAACTGTTTATCAATGGCAGTCTGAACACCTTTGCCCAGGAAACCAATGTCAACACGAAGAGCCGTATCATCGACTATGACATCCGGGAGCTGGGCGAACAGCTGATGCCCCTTGGCATGCTGGTCACACTGGATTCGATTTTTAACCGTGTGATCCAGAACTGGAAGAAGGGAAAAACGACATGGATCTTTGCGGATGAGTTTTATCTGCTGTTCCGCTATGAATACAGTGCAGACTTTTTCTACCGCCTGTACAAGCGTATCCGTAAGTATTCGGGATTTGTGACCGGGCTTACCCAGAATGTAGAGGAACTTCTGAAATCCGATACCGCCCGCCTGATGCTGGCAAACAGTGAGTTCCTGATCCTTTTGAATCAGGCAACCACCGACCGGGACGAGCTTGCGGCACTTCTGAATATCTCGGATAACCAGTTATCCTACATCACCAATGTGGGTGCCGGCCACGGACTGATCCGCTGCTCCGGGAATCTGGTGCCGTTTGAAAATTCGTTCCCAAGAAATACAAAGCTGTACCGTCTGATGACGACCAAGCCGGGCGAAGCGTAAGAGCAGTACAGACCGGGACTGGAGGTGAGAGATGAAGGATATCAAAACCAAAGAAGTTACAACAAAACCAAAGACCAAAAATCCTGCCTCCAGAATCCCCAAGGAGCTGATGCGGACGGCCATACTGGAGAGCAAGGAAAAGTCCCAGACCATCGCAAATGCCAGGGATAATGACATGGAGGAACAGTCCCCATCCGAGTATGCCAGTGGAAAAGTCGCATCCGCAGAGGAATGGGCTGCCAGAAAGTCTGGCAGAACTGTAACCAGCGCCGGAAAGACAGCAGCACAGACTTCCTACGAGAAGATCAAACTGAGAGCCGCTGGCAGAAAAGAAGCGGAGGAAGAAGCCGCCAGAGGAACAGGGGACACACAGGCTCCCGATCCGGTCAGTCGGGAAGCACCAGAGCAAAAGAACCGGGAACAGACATCTGAGAACGTGAAGATTAAAAGCCGGGAAGCTCAGGAAGCACAGATCAAAGATGTCCAGATCCAGAAAGCCAAGCGGCAAAAGGCGGTTTCAGATGCTGTCAAAACAAAAGAACAGAAGATTCGGGTAGCCAGAGAGACACCGAGAATCCAGAATGGACAGGAACTATCAGGAACGAAGCAGTTCTCCATCCGAGACCAGAGCCGGAAAAAGGCAGCCGCAGATACTGCAAGACAGAATGCCATCCGCCAGAAACAGCCGGAAACCATCCGGATCAAGGAAAAGCCACGGAAACAGTTGGAGCCGAAGACCATACAGCGGCGTACTATTAAGACCGCCCCTCCATCTGCGAAGATTAGCATCCAGCCAGAGCAGAAGCTCCGTGTAGCCAGTTCCAATGCCCTGACAACCCGGATGCAGAAGCAGATGGAACGAAGGGCAGCGAAACAGGCGGCGAAGAAAGCAGCTTTGCAGACTTCTGATGGAATCCGTCGGATACAGAAAACGGCAAGGGCAGGGGAGAATACATTCAAGGCAGCTAGGGCCGCCGTGGAAGTGGCAGCGAAAACCGTGCAGTCCATGATAGCTGCACTGGGAGCGGCCGGAGCGGTCATGGTTCTGCTTCTGGTTATCATGGTCGGGATCATTGGCGGTGCGGCATTCTCTGGAAGCTCAGAGAGCAACGAAGCACTCAGCCAGGAAGTACTTTCCTATACGGCAACCATCCAGAAATACGCCAACCAGTATGGAATCCCCGAATACGTTTCCGTGATACAGGCAATCATGATGCAGGAATCTGGCGGCCGGGGGACCGATCCCATGCAGAGCAGTGAGTGCCCATACAACACCCGGTATTCCAACAGCCCGAATGCCATCCAGGATGCGGACTACTCCATACAGGTAGGAATCCAGTATTATGCGGACTGCCTAAGAGAAGCCGGATGCACCAGCCCACAGGACATGGACAAGCTGAAGCTGTCCCTGCAAGGGTATAACTACGGAAACGGGTACATAACGTGGGCGATTCAGAAATATGGCGGCTACAGTGCAGAAAATGCCCTGCAGTTTTCCAATGAGCAGGCTGCTTCGCATGGCTGGAGTGCCTATGGTGATCCAGAATACGTCCCTCACGTTCTGCGGTATTATTCCAGCGGCGGATTGTTTGCCGGCTTGTTTGGAGGCAACGGCCAGATCGTATCCGTGGCACTTACCCAGCTTGGAAATGAAGGAGGCCAGAAGTTCTGGTCATGGTATGGATTTGACAACCATGTGGCGTGGTGTGCCTGCTTTGCCAGCTGGTGTGGGGATCAGGCAGGACTGATCGAGAGCGGCAAGATGCCGAAGTTCTCCCTGTGCGATGACGGAATCGCATGGTTCCAGAGCAAGGGGAAATGGAAGAGCAGAGGATACTCGCCAGCACCCGGAACCCTGATCTTCTTTGACTGGAACGGGGACGGAACCTCAGACCATGTGGGAATCGTGGAGAAAACAGAAGGCAGTACCGTATACACCGTAGAAGGAAACTCCAGCAATGCCGTGAACCAGAGAAGCTATAATATTAATAACGGAACAATCATGGGATATGGTATACTTTGAAAATAAAAATATAAGTTATAACCTATGAAGAGAAATTTGATATGTACAAGTTGACTTTTTTATTTGATTGAAATTTTAATTTTATATGAAATGAAAAGAACCAGTGAGAGAATCGTTAAATTTCACTCACTGGCTCAATTCGTTTCAAATTTCTCGGACAATCGAGTTTGTCTTTGGCAATCCATGATAATGAGGGGGAGTTTGTGCTGCAAGTAAAAAAGAATTGCCCGGCACTTTATGAGGAAGTGATGGAACTGTTTAACGGGCTGTCAGAAGAACAGGAAAATGACAAAAAAGGATTTCTGGATAAATATGGCGATCATTACAGCGAGATTGAGACCTCGGAAAAGAACCGGGAGAGATATGAATACAGGAAATGTCAGTCATACAGCGATCCGGACGGGATAAAAGGACTTCAGGAAGAACCCCCTCATGTTGCAAGTGTAGGAAGGATGTTTCAGGTGCGTATCATGCAGGTCCAGGATGAATTTGGGAATGATATCACACCGTGCCTGACGGATTTTTGGAGAAAGGGAGCAGGAAACAGCAAAAGCCAAAAGCCGGGGATGAACTGGGGAATGACATACAATGGGCAGGCCTTGTGTCAAGCAGATCGTTGACAGCAGAAGAAATGCTGGAATACAAAAGACAGCATTGGACTGTAGAGAACCGACTTCACTATGTATTGGATGAAACATTTGGTGAGGATAAAAGTACGATAAAAAAGGGGAAAAATACAATGTCTACCTTGCGCAAATGTAGCTACAACATAGTACGGCTGCTTCAAATGAAAGATCAGAAAGGAAGGGAATATGTACCAGATATTATTGACGATATCTGCGATGATTTAGAAATTGACTTAAGAATGATCTTCAGTCCGATACCAAGCTTCTACTGATATTGAACATTGACAGCAAAACCCCAAAAACGGATCAACAGGGATTTTATGCCCTTTTTTAGATAGAAAATACAAACAATGCATTGTATTAATGAGAATTAAATATGACATCAGGTTCAATTCTTTCGTGAAACAGCCCTAAAAGAGAAAAGTAGCCTCTTGACAAATAAATCTTCTCTGCTATAATAAAAACAGTGTTTTCGATACGATGTTTTAAAAACAATGTTTTGATAAGAAGGGGAGATGAAAGATGGCAAGCAGGGTTGAAGGATTTGACGAAAAAATTCTTGCCTGCGCGAAAGAAGAATTTTTAGAAAAAGGCTATACGGATGCTTCAATACGGACGATTGCCCAAAATGCTGGTGTCAGCACCAGCACAATATATACGCGGTATTCAGATAAAGAGGGATTATTTCGATTTCTTGTGGAACCAGCAGCTAACGGGCTGAAAGAGTTGCTGCGGCAGTCATTAAATGGTTTTTCTTCTTTGACGGAGTGCGAGCAGAACGAAAAAATTATGGAATACTCAGATCGTGGGTTTGAAGGTGTGATTGCATATATCTATGAGTATTTTTCTGAATTTAAGCTGCTGATTACCAGAGCACCGGGAAACTACTATCAGGATTTTTTAGAAGGATTAGTAGAACTGGATACGGGCTGCACAAAAAAATTCTTGATTCAAGCTGGAAGTAAAGCTCTGGCAGAGGGACGCATTACAGATGGATTTTTACACGTTGTTTCCAGTGCTTTTTACTCCGGCATCTTTGAGGTAGTAATCCATGATATGCCGATGGAAGAAGCAAAGAAGTATATCAATGAATTGCGCTCTTTTTATGGGAATGGCTGGAAAGAATATTATCGAAAATAGGAAAGAAGGTGTGAAGGAAATGCAGAAAACAAAAGACTTTTGTGTGGACGAAAGCGGATGGATACACTGCCCTTTTTGTAAATGCAGAACGCGGACAAAGATACGAGCAGACACTTCACTAAAGAACTTTCCAATATTTTGTCCCAAATGCAAACAGGAATGTTTGATAGATGCTGACAATATGAAAATACGATTATCAGTAGTGCCAGACGCTAAGACGCAGAGCCGATAATTTGTTTGTGTAAATCACATGACAGATTATCGGCTTATTCTTTTGAATAAGAGTTAGCAAAATCTAACCGAAGGAGGGATTTATATGAATCAGTCGCAGGGCGGCAATCCATTTGGCAGGCTTGTAGAGTTTGCAAGACCGCATAAGACTGGCTACATCGTTTCTGTTGTTCTTGCTGTGTTGGGAGTTGCCTTTGGCATTGTTCCCTATTTTGCAACAGCCAGAATGACGATTGAGTTGCTCTCCGGGAATCGGGATTTATCATTTTATATGATGTGGTGTTTGATTTCCGGCGGTGGCTTTATCCTAAAAGCGATATTGATGGGGATTTCCACAAGGGCATCCCATGAAGCAACCTTTGCAGTGCTGTCCGAGGCAAGGAGGAAAATTGCCTCAAAACTTACCAGAGTGCCGATGGGCTATATTCTCAATACTCCGTCCGGGCAACTAAAAAATGGCATGGTGGAACGAATTGAACAGTTAGAGGTTCCCCTTGCTCATGTAATTCCGGAAATGACCTCAAATCTTCTCGTACCAATCGCAATCATCATTTATCTGTTCATTCTGGACTGGAGAATGGCGTTGGTATCGCTGATTACCATTCCTGTTGGAATGATGTGCTACATGGGAATGATGAAAGAATATCCCAAGAAGTATGGGGAAGTTGTAAAAGCCGGAAATCACATGAGCGCAACAACGGTAGAATACATCGGCGGTATTGAAGTCATTAAGGCGTTTAATCAGGCGGATAATTCCTATCAGAAATTTACAGATGCCGTCCATGCAAACGCAGACCTGATTTTAGACTGGATGAAAGACACACAAAAATATTCGGCAATTATGATGAGTGTATGGCCTGCGGCGCTGATTAGTGTACTTCCAGTTGGATGCCTGTTTTACATGAATGGTTCCCTGTCATCCGCTACCTTTATTACGGTTATTGTCCTGTCATTGGGAATTGCAGGCCCGCTTGTAGCCGCGATGTTTTTTACTGATGATATTGCAAAAATAGGCACCGTAATGGGCGAGATTGACGGGATATTAAACCAGCCGGAGCTTGTCCGGCCAGAGGGAAAATACGATTTGCCAAACCTTGATATTTCTCTGGAAAATGTCTATTTTGCATACGACGAAAAAGAGGTCTTGAAAGGAATTAATCTGACAATTCCCCAAGGAAAGATTACAGCTTTTGTAGGACCGTCCGGCAGCGGAAAATCAACGATTGCAAAATTGATCGCGTCCTTTTGGGATGTGACCGGGGGATTGATTACGATTGGGGGTAAAAGCGTAAAAGAAATTTCTACCGACCAACTGAACGATTTAATTTCCTATGTATCGCAGGATAATTATCTGTTTAACGACACGGTGCGTAACAATATCCGTATGGGCAAACCGGAGGCAAGCGATTCCGAAGTGGAGCAGATTGCAAAGGCTTCCGGCTGCCACGAGTTTATTATGAATCTTGAACATGGATATGAAACCGTGGTTGGCGGTGCCGGAGGGCACTTGTCCGGTGGAGAACGCCAGAGAATTGCGATTGCCAGAGCTATGCTAAAAAACGCCCCGATTGTGATTCTTGATGAAGCAACTTCCTATACTGACCCAGAAAATGAAGCGGTAATACAGGAGGCCATCAGCCGACTGACAAAGGGCAAAACATTGTAATTGCTCACCGTCTGTCCACAATAACGGATGCTGACCGGATCGTTGTTGTAAAGGATGGGACAATCCAAGCGAAGGGAACGCATGAGGAATTACTAAAAGAGTGCAGTCTTTATCATACGATGTGGACAGCCCATATGGGTGCAAAGGAGGTGAAAACAGTATGATACATTCTTTTAGAAAATTTTTTGAATTTGCGGGCCGCCAGAGCCGAAACTGGTATTTAGGACTCTTTTATGAAATCATACGGTGCATTTTAGAGGCTCTGCAATTTGCCGCCCTTCTGGTAGTGCTGGACGGATTAGTCCATGATAATATCACCGCACAGACTGCGCTTCAAGCCTTCGGTATTATGCTGATCAGTGTGATCGGCACCGCTATTTTCTGGTATCTGGCGCATGGAAAAGAAGGCGAAGGCAGCTACCGAATGTGTGAGGATAAGAGGATTCAAATTGGCAACCGTATGAAATATATGCCGATGGGTTATTTCAATAGCCATAGTCTGGGCAACCTCACATCCGTTTCAACAGCGACTATGAGCGACCTTGAAAGCATGTCCTTTGCTGTTATCGTACGGACTTTGGTTGGTGTAATCCACGCAAGTATCTTTTCTGTTGCCATGAGCTATTTTAGCTGGAAGATCAGTTTGATTTTTTTAACTGGCGTAATTTTGTTCATGGTAATTAACACAATGCTCCTGCGCTGCTCCAAAAGATTATCTCCCATACGGTTAGATGCACAAACAGAATTTATGGACGCTGTACTAGAATACATACAGGGAATGAACGTTGTGCGAGCGTTCCACATGGCAAAGCAATCAAATACTACACTGGAAAAGTCTATTGACGAAACACAGAGGAAAAACCAGCTTATTGAAAGACAGCGGATTCCCTATATAGCTGCCGAGCAGGTTGTCCTTCGGATTGCCAGTGCCACCGCTGCTTTCTGTTCTATCGCGCTTTTTATAAATGGTACGTTGGAATTAACATATTGTCTGATCATTTTGGTATCGGCGTTCATGGTATATAGCCAGTTGGAAAGCGCGGGAGAAATGTTCTTTATGCTTTCCATGATCGACGCTTCTATTGATCGTGTGGAGGAAATCAACCAGAGCCCTCAGATTGACATTGACGGCAAAGAGCAGACCCCAGACCGGCTGGATATTGAAATGCAGGATATAAGTTTTTCCTATGGGGATAAAAAAGTGATTGACCATGTATCGCTTACAATCCCACAAGGAACCACAACGGCGATTGTCGGTCCGTCGGGTTCTGGAAAAACAACACTGGTAAATCTAATCGCACGCTTTTGGGATGTTGACAGTGGAAGTGTTCGTATCGGCGGCATTGATGTTAAAGATTACAAGCTGGACAGCTTAATGAAAAATATCAGCATGGTATTCCAGAATGTGTATCTGTTCCCAGATACGATTGAGAACAATATCAAATTCGGTTCCCCTAACGCCACCCATGAAGAGGTAGTGAAGGCAGCAAAGGCGGCAAGGTGTCATGACTTCATTTCAGCATTGCCGAAGGGCTACCAGACGGTAATCGGAGAAAGCGGTGCGACTATTTCCGGCGGCGAAAAGCAGAGGATTTCTATTGCAAGAGCGATTATGAAAGATGCGCCCATCATTATTCTTGACGAGGCCACAGCAAATGTCGATCCTGAAAATGAAGCAGAGCTTCAGAAGGCGATTGAAGCACTGACTCAGGGAAAAACAATTATTATGATCGCCCATCGCTTGAAAACCGTAAAAAATGCGGATCAAATCATCGTTATCGACCGGGGTAAAATCTCTCAGCAAGGTACGCATGATGAGCTTATCAAACAAGCAGGTATTTATGCGGATTTTGTTGGCATGAGAGAAAAAGCTATCGGTTGGAAAATCAAGGCAGACAGCCTTGCATAAAAGAAAGGAGTTCATACAATGGACAAGAAAAAATTGAATGCAAAAGACTTTATCAACATTGGTATCTTTACTGTCATCTACTTTGTTATGTTTTTCATTACGGGTATGATGGGTTATATTCCTATCTTTGCAGTGATTATACCACTGGTTCTAGGAATACTGGGCGGTATCCCGTTCATGCTGTTTCTGACAAAGACCGGGAAATTCGGTGCGGCAACTATTATGGGTACGCTGGTCAGCGTCCTCTGCTTTCTGATGGGACAAAGCTGGATTTCTATTCCGTTTGGAATCGTATTCGGTTTCCTTGCTGATTTAATTTTCAAGGCTGGCGAATATAAAAGCTGGAAACATACTGTACTGGGATATTGCGTGTTTACTGAATGGGTAATCGGTTCCATGCTGCCTATGTGGATTATGAGAGATACTTTCTTTGAGGCGTACAGAAGCAGAGGCGGTACAGACGAATACATCAATGCCATTATGGGCCTTACTGCTAACTGGATGCTTCCGGTAGTCATTGTTTTAGGCATTGTTGGCGGAGTGATCGGCGCATATTTAGGAAAGGCAATTTTGAAGAAGCATTTTGTAAAGGCGGGCATTGTTTAATGAAACCAGAATTATTACTGTCAGTTGATTCGGAGCGACGTTTCTGGCTTGATCCAAGAACAAAGCTATATATGCTGGTAATATTCAGTATTGTAATGATTGACGGAAAAACGGACGGTATTAGTTTCTGGTTAAAGCCGATTCTGGCATTGGTACCCTTTTTCCTCCTGCTTTCGGGCAGTAGGAAAAAGGTTGCCATCATCTATCTGATTGTTTTTGTTGTTTCATGGACGGTGAACATATTTCTTGTTTCGTATATGGGACTAATAGGAACAATTATAATATCGCTGCTGGCTCAATTTGGAACACGATGGTTTCCAAGCGCCATGATGGGCTATTATCTTCTCGACTACAAAGGTTAGTGAATTTGTCCTTGCTATGCAGCGTATGCATATACCAGAAGCATTCATTATCCCGTTTTCTGTTATGTTCCGGTTCTTCCCTACAATTTCCGAAGAAGCGGGATCTATTGGAAACGCTATGCGTATGAGAGGAATCACGGGGAAAAATTTTTTCAAGAATCCACAAGCAGTATTAGAATATCGAATTGTCCCTCTTATGATGTCTGTACAATAGGGAATGACCTGTCTGCGGCAGCTTTGACGAGAGGATTAGGAAACGGAAAAAAGCGTACAAGCATTTGTAAGATCGGTTTCCATTGGAAAGATTTTGCGCTTATGATTATTGTTACTGCTGCCCTGTTGGTGTTCCTGCTTTTTTAGGAGGGCTGAAATGATAGAGTTTAAGGATGTAGCCTTTCAATATGAGCAAGGCAGTTCAAAAGGAAAAATCGAAAATATAAATTTGACTATCCATGACGGAGAGGTTGTTTTGATCTGCGGAGAATCCGGTTGCGGAAAGACTACACTCACACGTTTAATAAATGGGCTTATCCCGCATTATTACGAAGGAACGCTTACCGGGCAGACGATTGTGGAAGGGATAGATGTAAAAAATGTATCCCTTTATGCTTTGTCTGGTGTGGTTGGTTCTGTTTTTCAAAATCCAAGGACACAATTTTTTACAGTGGATACTACCAGTGAAATTGCATTTGGATGTGAGAATTTGGCAATCGACGCAGACGAAATCAATTTGCGGATAGAAAAAACGGTAGGGGCGTTAAAAATCGAAGATTTACTGAATAGGAGCTTATTTGCACTGTCCGGTGGCGAAAAACAGAAAATTGCCTGTGCGTCCGTTTCCGCAATGGAACCGGATATATTTGTACTGGACGAGCCATCTTCCAATTTGGATATTAAATCAATCAGAGAATTAAAAGATGTATTGCGGAAATGGAAAGCACAGGGGAAAACGATTGTGATTGCGGAACATCGCCTGTATTACCTGATGGATATTGCAGATCGCGTTCTATATATGCAGGGCGGGCAAATAAAAGAAAACCTTTCCATCTCCGACTTCAAAAAGAAATCTACAGGCGAATTGCACGCGCTGGGTCTTAGAACTTTACAGTCTGAAGATTTTAGTAAAATGCAGAGCACAGTGTGTGCGACAAAGCAGCTATATATCAGGGACTTTGAAGTTTCTTATAAAAATGCTTCCGGAGGTAAGAAGAAAAAGCGGAAGGTGCTGGATATATCAGATTTGATGATTCCGCAAGGTTCGGTGGTTGGAGTAGTCGGCAACAATGGAGCCGGGAAAACGACTTTTGCTAACAATTTATGCGGATTGCTCAAAACCGCAAAAGGCTGTATGAGCATGAATGGAAAAACTTATATGGCAAATCAGAGAATTAAGACCTGCTATATGGTTATGCAGGACGTAAACCACCAACTTTTTACGGAAAGTGTAATGGATGAAATCTTGCTTAGTCTGGATAATTCAGATGAAGAAAAAGTGGCGCATGAGGCAGAAAGTATTATGGAAAGTCTGCACATTTCAGAATTTAGAGACGCCCATCCTATGTCGTTGTCCGGCGGACAGAAACAGAGGGTAGCGATTGCCAGCGCGATTGCGTCTGATAAACAGGTTATTGTTTTTGACGAGCCTACAAGCGGATTGGATTATCGGCACATGAAAAAAGTGGCAGAGAATTTGCGGGAATTGAGTTCGTTGGGGAAAACCTTGTTTATTGTTACTCATGACCCGGAGCTGATTGCGGAGTGCTGCAATTACTTTGTCTTTATAGAAAACGGAAAAGTGCTATGGAGTGATGGATGGAACAGAATAAGCCGGGAACGGTTGCAAAAGTTCTTTGCCTTTGAGGATGACTAAAGATGAAGATTCATGCATCTGGGGAGGACTATCTGGAAGCTGTATTGGTACTTCAAAAGAAGCTCGGTATGGTGCGTTCGGTGGATGTTGCCCGGTACATGGAGGTTTCAAAACCCAGCGTATGTTATGCAGTAGGAACTTTGCGAGAGGGCGGTTTTTTGACAATGGATGAAAAGCATTATCTGCACCTGACAGAACTTGGCCGGGATATGGCTGAAAAAATTTACGAACGCCATTGTTTTTTTACTCATCAACTTATATCCGT
>ERZ826051.2779-NODE-2779-length-12875-cov-5.021607_pt1 | contig 12875 bp, 9 predicted proteins | sample MGYA00519928_ERZ826051 | MGnify/ENA primary metagenome ERZ826051 (study PRJEB31778, sample SAMEA3449219) | human gut metagenome | biome: human gut; feature: human-associated habitat; material: faeces | place: United Kingdom | collected 2010/2012 ...
CCATGTTATCGATCAGAGCGCCGCCTGCCTTGACCAGCAGGAAGCCAACGGTGTATGCTGCACCGGAAGTTGCTGCACCGGGAACGCCCATAACGCCCGGAGCGAGGGCATAGCCAAGACCCATCAGGATGCCGCAGATCGGCAGCACAGCGACGGGAAGCATCAGTGCCTTGCCCAGTTTCTGGAGATACTTCATCATAAGACACATTCCTCCTTAAGAAATGTTTGTGTTTACAGACAGTCTCTGGTTGTAAGCCGTCCATAATTCCGTAATAGAATATTAACATACTTTTGCAAAAAAAGAAAGTCCCTTCCGCGATAAGTCTATCAAATTGCGTCAAAAGTCCTTATTTGCGTATTTTGCGTGAACATTTTTTGGTTTTCGTGCACAATCCTCGGCTTTATGTTGAAAAATCTTTTCTTTTCTCCGACATTTTGCCCAAAGGCTTGCATCCCAGACGGGAATCGGGTACTATACTATTATAAGGAAATACAGAATTTTGAAGGAGGTTTTCCCCATGGAATGGACCGACATCCGCCTGACCGTGGCCAAGTCCGACGCCGACAACGCCGAAGCCGTTGCCACCATGATCGCCGAGGGCGGCATCTATATCGAAGATTACAGCGACATCGAGCAGCAGGTGGCCGAGATCGCCCATGTGGACCTGATCGAGCAGGAGCTGCTGGACAAGCCCCGCGACCGGGTCATCATCCACATGTATCTGGAGCCGGGCGCTTCCCCCGTGGAGACCCTGGCCCTGATCTCTGCCCGCATGGAGGCTGCCGGCATCGCCTACACCGTGGAGACCGAGGGGGTAGAGCAGGAGGACTGGCAGAACGGCTGGCGCAAGTATTACCACCCGTTGGAGATCGGCAAGCGGCTGGCCGTGGTGCCCTCCTGGCAGGAGTACGACACCGACCGCGTCAAGCTGGTGCTGGACCCCGGCCTTGCCTTCGGCACCGGCGGCCACGAGACCACCAGCCTGTGCATGGAAGCGCTGGACGAGCGGGTCCAGGGCGGTGAACGGGTGCTGGACATCGGCACCGGCAGCGGCATCCTGGCCATTGCAGCCCTGAAGCTGGGTGCCGCCGTGGCCGAGGGCGTGGACATCGACCCCGTGGCGGTGCGCACCGCCGGGGAGAACGCCGCCCTGAACGGCGTGCAGGATAAGCTGACCGTGCTGGTGGGCGACCTGTCCGACAAGGCCAGCGGCAAATACAACATCATCACCGCCAACATCGTGGCCAACGCCATCCTCAGCCTGGCCCCCGCCGTACCCGGCCTGATGGCCGACGGTGCCACCTTTATTGCCAGCGGCATCATTGACAGTCGCAAGGACGAGGTGATCGCCGGGCTGGAAGCCGCCGGCCTTGCCGTCGTGGAAGTAAAGGAGAAGCGCGGCTGGGAGTGCATCGTCTGCAAGAAGGCATAAGGAGGAACTATGCCGCACCGTTATTTTACCACTGAGATCGCCGACGGCACGGCTGTGCTGCGCGGCACCGATGCCCATCATCTGGCCCGCGTGATGCGTGCCCGCATGGGCGATACTGTCATTCTATGCGACGGCAGCGCCGTGGAATACACCGCCACCATCACCGGCTTCGGGGATGACTGCGTGGAATTCTCGGTAGAGCCGGGCTACCCCAGCGCCGCCGAGCCCAGCGTGGAGGTCACCCTGCTGGCCGGTTACCCCAAACAGGACAAGCTGGAGCAGATCATCAAGCACGGCGTGGAGCTGGGTGCCGCCCATGTGGTGCCCTTCTTCAGCCGGTATTGCGTGGCCGCCCCCAAAAAAGAGGAGCAGAAGAATGAGCGCTACAACCGCATCGCGCTGGAAGCCGCCAAGCAGTGCGGCCGGGGCGTGCTGCCGGACGTGGCCCTGCCGCTGCCCAACTTCGGGGCCGTGTGCCGCACCTTTGACCAGTACGACCTGGTGCTGTTCTGCTACGAGTGCGGCGGTGCGCCGGTGCGCCAGCTGCTGGCCGAGGCCGCACCCGCCGACGGCAAAAAGCGGAAGATCGCCATCGTGACCGGGGCCGAGGGCGGCTTTGCCGCCGAGGAGGCCGAAATGGCCGCCAAAGCCGGAGCCAAAACGGTTGGCCTTGGCCCCCGCATCCTGCGGTGCGAGACCGCCCCGCTGGCCGTGCTCGCCGCCGTGATGACCCTGACCGGCAATCTGGAATAACCGGGGCTCCGGGCGGCGCACCTTCCACAAAAGAAAAATTCCGACCCACGGGTTCGGGAAAGTCTGCAGGCTTTCCCGGGCCCATTTTTTATTTTTTGCCCCGTATAAAAATCTCCCGGATTTTTGTGCAGGTTTGCCCTGTCATTCTGTCGCAAATTTTCGGCTTATTTTGTGCTCGTTCCACAAAATTGCCTACCCCCCCCCCGAAAATTCAGCATTTTGCCTTGACATTCTCCATGGCACAGTACTATACTTGCGCCACAAAGAGACGCCGGGCATGAAAATGCACGGCTATGTGTTTTTCTGCCCCGAAGTTCCGGTTTTTTGCCGGTTTTCGGCATCGTTCCCGGTAACGTTTACGTCTCTGTAAGTTTTTTGTTTGGAGGGTTTTGCAATGCGGAAAAATGTGAAACAACAGTTTGCCTTGCGGGTGCTGTCCACAGCGGCTCTGATGGCCATGGTCTCGTCCATCGCCACGGCGGCGTTTGCGGACACTTACGATTTGAACAAGGGCAGTGTGGACATCCTTGCCGAGGGCGGCGAACAGCGTATCACCCAGTGGGAGGATAAGGACAACAACCTCTGCGTGAAGGATGGCGAGGGAAAAGAGATTCGTAACCGTCTGGATGATGACATCACCCTGACCACCAAAGACGAGACCACCGGCGAGACCAAGACCACTTCCAACACCGTCACCATTGACGCCAAAGACGGCAATACCGCCAATGTGACCCTGGAGAATGTGCACATTGAAGTTGATACCACCGATGCCAAGTCCGGTGCGATCGAAATAAAGGGCGATGGCGACACCAACCTTGAGCTGAACGGCGACAATACCGTTTTGGTTAAGAACAATTGGAGTGAAGAACACGCCGCCATCGAAAAAGCGGACAAATACGGCAAGGGCACCCTGACCATCACGGACGATAAGAACGATGATGGTTCTGTCAAAGACAAGGACGAAAACGGAAATGCCGCTGGCGGGGACACCGGCAAGCTGGTGGCAGGCGGTTACCATGATGCTGCCGCAATCGGCGGCGGTAAGGGGAAAGACCTTCGTGATACATCCAACATTACCATCACCGGTGGTGATATCACTGCCAACGGCGGTACTTACGGCGCCGGTATCGGCGGCGGTTACTCTGGAGATGCATCAAATATCCGCATTGAGGGCAATGCCCATGTTACCGCCTTTGGAGGCAGTGGTGCTGCCATTGGATCCAGTTATCATTCGACAGGCAACAGTGATATTACCATCACCGATCATGCCACTGTGGAGGCTGCTAGCCTAGATGCCTGTGCCATCGGTGGCGGTCAGGATGCTGATGGTAAAGTCACTGTCACAATTTCTGGTCATGCATCGGTAAACGCCCAAACCAGAAACCCTCCAGCAGCCATTGGCAGTGACAGGTCTTCTGCTACGGTTAACATCGAAGATCATGCTGACGTTACTGCCGTTGGTGGTGGTGTTGCCATCGGCACCGGTTATGGCCATGAAGGCACCTCCACTGTGATCAATATTACCGGTGGAACAGTAAATGCCGTCACCCGTGACGACTCCAGACCCGCTATTGGCACAGTTTATGGCAATTTGGACCTTACGATCAACAGCTCTACCGGAAAAACGACCGTAAATACCTACACGACCAGCAGTGACCCCCTATCTTTAAATATCGGCACCGGTCATTACGACGATTCTGCACATAAATATAGAACCAGCCCATCTGAGGGCGCAGAATACAACGAGGATGGCTCTTCCCATCTGGGCGAAGACAATGCTGCCATCATCAATTTCTACCGCAACACTCCTTTGGGCACTGACAAATATAAAGCGCCCAAAACACTTGATGATGCTGCATTTCATCCCACTTATGAATTTCAGGGCACTCTCTACAATGCGAAGTACACCCTCTCTGACAAAGACAAAGGTGACCTCTACAAGGTCGTCCACAACCGCAAGTACATGGAAGAGCACCCCGAAGAAATTGTTGACATCACCAAGCTGAAGGACGAGGACCTGCACGACTGGCAGCTGGTGGGCAAGGTCGTGGAGCCTACGCTGGAAAAGGACGGCTATGCAGATTACATCTGCAGCATTGACAAGTGCGGCCAGACCAAGCGTGTGAAGCTGCCCAAACTGACCCCGGAACCCAGTGAACCGGATACGCCCAACAAGCCGGACACCCCCAACAAGCCGGATACGCCCGACACCCCGGACACGCCCAGCACCCCGGACGTCCCGTCCACCCCGGAGGTGACCCCGGCAGACCCCGCCGTGACCCCGGATGCCCCTGCACAGGACGGCACTGCACCGGCTGACACGCCCGCCGCAGACACCACCGCAGCCGCACAGAACGTGGCGCAGAATGCAGAGCCGAAAGCCGCTGCTCCTGCCGCCGCTCTGCCCCAGACCGGTGCAAACTGGCTGGCGGTGGTGGGCACTGCCCTCAGCGGCCTGTTCCTGCTGGCCGCAGGCTTTGTGCTGGACCGCAAGAACCGCCGCATGAACTGAGGAACCATTTTTATAAAAGCCATCTCCCCCTGCTGTGCATTCCGCAATCTGCACAGCAGGTTCCCCAAACAAAGGGGGCTGCTGCACAGCGTGCAGCAGCCCCTTTCTTTTATCGCTTTATTCCAGCTCGGTGTCGTCCGGGTGGGCGTCGGCTTCCAGCAGGGTCTTTTTGGTACGCAGCAGGTTCTGCGGGCTCACCGAGAAGCTGCGCAGGCCCATTTGCAGGTACTGCACCGTGTTCACCGGGTTGCCCACGGCCAGGCCGCAGATGGTCACCGGCACGTTGCCGGCCTTTGCCGTCTCCATGACCATGGCGATGAGCTTTTTCATGGCCGGGCTGGCGGGGCGGTAATACCGCTCCGCGCTGGCCAGCTCCCGGTCGGCCGCGTGGGTGTACTGGGTCAGGTCGTTGGTGCCGATGACCAGAAAATCGCACCCGTGGGCCACGAATTCCTCCGCGGTCAGGCAGGCCGACGGCACGCTGAGCATGACGCCGAAGGGGGTCTTTTCGTTGAAGGGCACGCCCCGCTCCCGCAGGCTCTGGCGGCAGTGCTCCACGATGTGCATGGCGGCGTCCCAGTCCTCCACGTCGGTCACCATGGGGAACATCACCCGCAGCGGGCCCCGGTGGGCGGCCCGCAGCAGGGCACAGATCTGGGTTTCAAACTGGCGGGGCTGGCGCAGGCTGTTGCGGATGCCCCGCAGCCCCAGCTTGGAGGACTGCACCCCCTGATAGGCGTCCGCCATGGTGCGGTCGGCGCCAAAATCGAAGGTGCGCACGGTCACAGGGCAGCCCTGTGCCGCTGCAAGGCAGGAAGAATAGAAGTAGAACTGCTCCTGCTCGTCCAGAATGCGGCCGGGCAGCATCATGTAGCTGCTGCGCAGCAGGCCCACGCCCCGGGCACCGGACTGCATGGCGGTGTCGATATCCTCGGGGCCAAAGCAGTTGGCCAGCAGCTCAAAGGCGGCACCGTCCCGGGTGTAGCCGGGCTGGCGGCCCAGCACCCGCATTTCTTCGTTTTCACGCTGCAGCTCACAGATGCGGGCTTCTGCCTGCTGGCGGGCCACAGCGTCCGGGTCCAGGATGCACTCGCCCTTGGTGGCATCCAGGATCACGGTGCGGCCGTCGCAGTCGTCCAGGAACTCCGGCCCCACCTGCACGATGCCGGGGATGTTCATGGCCCGCGCGATGATGGCGGCATGGCTCTGGCCGCTGCCCTCGGTGGTGACGACGCCCAGGATCATGCCGGAGGGCACACTGAACAGGTCGGTGGGCATCAGGCGGTCGGCGGCCAGGATCACCGGGTGGTCCAGTGCCAGCCACATGCGGGGCCGGTTGCCCAGAATGTTGATCACCCGGCTGGTGGCGTCCAGAATGTCCACGCTGCGCAGCTGCATGTAGGGGTTGTCCTTCATGTTGGCCAGCTGGTCGGCGTAACGCTGGCCCACCTTATCCATGGCGGCGGCGGCGCTGATGCCTGCCTTGATGCAGAACCGCACCTCGTTCATCATGCCTTCGTCGTCCAGCATCATGCTCTGGAACTGCAGGATGGCCTGCTCGGTGGAAGCGGCCCGCTCTGCCATGGAGTCCAGCTCGCTCTGGGCGGTGCGCACCGCATCTTCCAGCTGGCGCAGCTCCCGTTCCGGGTCAAAGGGCCCGGTGCTGAACGTTTCCACATGGCGTTCCAACCGGCTCACCTGCCCCAGCACAAGGCCCGGGGACGCAGAAACACCTTTACAGATCTTCATGTTCGGTCACCTCCGGCAGTTCCGGCGCGGTCAGGGCCTGCCAGACCAGCGCCTGCAAGAATGTATTGGGCAGCAGGGCTGCCAGCGCCGCCCGGCCCGCGTCCGCGCTGCCTGCAAACAACGGGGCGAACCCGGCCATGCGCGCACGGTCGCATTTGTCCAGGAACGCCTGCCCCAGCGTCCGGGTGGTGTAGTACACCGTGGGGTCTACCCCCACGTCCTCGGCCACGGTTTCCAGCGGGGCAAGCTCGGCGTCCTTCATCCGGGCCAGCAGCAGGGCCGCGTCTGCGGTAAGGGTCACGGGGTATTTCTCCCGCACGGCCTTCTGCACCGCGTCGAACCGTGCCCGGAACGCGGCAGCATCGGCGCTGCTGTCCGGGCCGTTGTCCACGGCATAGGCGCAGCCCCGCACCCGGCCAAAGGCCCGCAGGGTGTCGTAATAACCCAGCTCCACATTGCGGCGGGCGGTATCGGGGTCAAAGTGCAGGATGTCGCCCAGCTCCCAGTAGCTGCGCACCATGGTGGTGGGCAGACCGGTGAGGTTGGGGCGGGTGATGCCCACCCCCTCCAGGTCCACGCACACCAGCTCGTCAGCCCCCATCTTTTTGGCAAGGCCGGTGGGCATGTTGTCGCTGTAGCCGCCGTCCAGGAACTTGACCCCGTCGATCTCCCGCGCCCGCAGGGCAGGGAAGCAGGCCGCCGAGGCCATGAGATAATCCTTCACGCGGCCCTGCGGGATCTCGTCCAGCGTCAGCTCCCGGGGCTTCAGGCCCCGCTGCTCCACCGTGACAAGGCCAAAGCGGATGTTGGCGCGGCGCAGCGCGTCCTCGTCCAGCACCCGTTCCACGATCTCTTCCAGCGGCGAGACGTCCATACCGCCGGCCTTCACCACGCTGCGCAGAAAACTGTGCAGGGCCGACAGGTCGGCGTTTTCTTCGGGCAGCTCCATCACGTCCTTGCTGCGGATGGTCAGCCACATATCCCGCGCCACCTCGTACAGGTCCAGCACGAACATGGCACCGTTCAGGCTGCCCACACTGGTGCCGGTGATGATCTGCGGGTGCCAGTCCAGCTCCATCAGAGCCTTCCACACGCCCACCTGATAGCTGCCGCGTGCTCCACCGCCGGCCAGCACCAGCGCTTTGCACGGAGCGGTTTGGTTCTCCATACTACCTGCCTCCCTGTCTGTCTTTGCTGAAATTATACCATATTTTCCGGAAAATTTCTCCCCGTTTTTTGGTTCCTCACGGCTTTTATACGGCTAAGATCCGTGGTATACTGGGCAGGAATCATCTTGAAGGAGGAACTTTGCCCCATGCGCTGCAAGCAATGGATCTTTGATATGGACGGCACCCTCACCGACAGCATGACCGTGGTGTGGCGGGGTGCCCCGCTGGCGCTGCTGCAGCGCTATGGCCGCACGCCCAAAGCAGACCTGAACGACGTGCTGCTGACCATGGGCATGGCCGACGGTGCCCGCTACCTCATCCGAGAATACGACCTGCCCCTGACCGAGGCGGAATATTACGACGTGATGCGGGACGTGATCGCCCAGCTGTACGAAACGGTGGACCTGAAGCCCGGTGTGCGCACCCTGCTGGCAAAGCTGCAGGCCGAGGGGGCCCGGCTGTGCCTGTGCTCCAACACCTGGTCCGACCAGTGCCGCACCGTGCTCACCCGGCTGGGCATCGCGGACTATTTTTCCTTCATCGTGGAGGCGCAGGGCGTGCTGCACAAGAGCCGCCCGGAGGTGTTCTTCGAGTGCATGCACCGGCTGGGCGGGGCCGACCCCGCCGCCTGCGCCGTGTGCGAGGACGCCATTTACGCCGCTTCCACTGCCCACAAGGCCGGGTTCACCGTGCTGGGCGTGCAGGACGCCGCCAGTGCCGACGATGCCCCTGCCATGGCGCAGGTGTGCGACCAGTTCCTGCCGGACTGGACCGCACTGGACTGGACAACGATCTGAGAAATTTTTTTGCAAAAAACACGCCGGTGTTCCCGCTGTGGGAGCACCGGCGTGCTGTTATTTCAGGCTGTATTTCTGCTGCTGCACCCATTGCTGGAAGGCGTCCCGCACGGCACCCTCCCGCCCGCGGGGGATGGAGATGCGGGCCCCGCTGCGCATGCGCAGCTCCCCGGCAGAAAGCAGGTCCGCCTCGGCCAGATTGACCACATAGGAGCGGTGGGGCTGCAAAAAGCGCCCATCCGCCAGCAGAGGCTGTGCCACCGCAGAAAACGGCACCCGCAGCGACAGGGTGGGCACGTCCTCCCCGCTGGTGAGGTGGAAGTGCACGATGTGGTGGGTGCACTCCAGATATTCGATGCCCGCATAGGGCAGCGCCCGCAGGCCCTCGGCGGTGTTCACCGTGACGGACGGGCCGTATTCCGGCTCGGTGGCGCGGGCCAGCAGGGCCGAAAGCTCCCGCTGGCGCACCGGCAGCAGCAGATATTGCAGCGCATCCACCTTGTAGGCGCTGTAAGCGTGGGCCGTGGTGCGGGCCACAAAGGCCAGCGGGGCCCGGCGGCCCCGGCGGCGCAGCTCCCCGGCAGCCGCCAGTCCCACCGGTGCAGCCGAGCCGGAAAGCTCCAGCAGGTACAGGTCGTACCGCACACCCTCCCCGTCCTTCCGCAGCAGGGCGTCGGTGTCCGGCAGGTGTTCCACGATGCAGGCGTCCGCTCGCCGGGCAAAAAATTCCATGCACTGGCGTTCCAGCCCGCTGCGCAGGCCCGCGTCCGGGCTGCACACCGCAATGTGAAAGATCACAGGATCCCTCCTCTTCAAACCCGCCCTTGCATTTTGCGCGGTGCGGGGGTATAGTAATCAAAAAACAACAAAGGAGACGCCGCCATGTCAAAGCCCCTTGTCAGCATCATTCTGCCCGTGTACAACGCCCAGAACCACATCGCCCGCTGTCTGGAGAGCATCTGCGCCCAGAGCTGGCAGAACATCGAGGTCATCGTGCTGAACGATGGCTCCAAGGATCAGAGCCTGCCCGTGTGCGAAGCGTTCCACGCAAAGGACGAGCGCATCGTGCTGGTGGACAAGGCCAACTCCGGCGTGTCCGACACCCGCAACCTGGGCCTGAAGCTGGCCAGCGGCAAGTATGTGCAGTTCGTGGACAGCGACGACTATATCGACCCGGACTTCACCGAGCATCTGGTCACCGCTGCCGAACAGAACAACGCCGACCTGGTCATCGCACCTTACAAGATGGTGATCCCCGCCGGGGCCAGCAAGCCGGAACAGGTGCTGGACAAGCTCCAGGACGAGCTGGGGGTCATGACCGTGGCCCGGCCCCCGGAGGTACGGGAGTACGGCTTTCTGCCTGCCGGGGTCTACACCCAGGACGAGTTTGCCCGGCATCTGATGGACAAGCCTGCCTCTTATTTTTACGGGGTGCTGTGGAACAAGCTGTACCGCCGGGACCTGCTGGTGGACCACCAGATCCAGTTTACCAGCGAGGTGCGGTGGGCCGAGGACCTGGTGTTCAATATGCAGTACCTGGAGTACGCCAACGTGCTGGTGTCCATCCCGGAGGCAGGGTACTACTATGTCCAGAACCCCCAGAGTATCTGCCACACCCAGATCAACGCCGCCTCTCTGGTGCAGAACAAGATCCAGGTGTTCCACTACTACACCGAGCTGTACACCCGGCTTGGCATCTACGAGGAGGTACGGCCCCAGCTGTACAAATTCCTGGTGGACATTGCCGAGAGCACCTATCCTTCCGGCCCCTTCAAGGAGGTCATCGACGAGGCCAAGGCCTACTGGAAGGATGCCCGCGAGGACGTGCAGACCCGCACCGCCGAAGCGCGCGAGCGCTGGAACGGCATGCGGGAGGAGCTGCGGGAAACGGCGCAGGAACGCAGTGCCGAGTGGAAGGCCCGGCACGACAGCGACCCCAAAGAATAAGCAAAAACAACAAACGGGAAGCCGCAGGAGCTTGCACGCTCCGGCACGGCTTCCCGCTTTTTTATGCGATGTTCAGCGGCCGGGTGCTCAGCAGCCGATGGCGGCGCACTTCTTGGCCAGCCACTCGCGCTCCTCGTCGTTCAGGCGGGGTGCCAGCTTCTCGAACACCTGACGGTGGTAGTTGTTCAGCCAGTCCAGCTCGTCCTTGGTCAGCACACCGGGCACGATGGGAGAAGTGGCGATGGGCACGAACATGATCGGCTCAAAGCCCAGGAAGGTGCCGTACTGGTTGTCGGCCTTGTGCACGCACACCAGCTCGTTCTCGATGCGGATGCCCACCAGATCGGTCTCGTACACGCCAGGCTCGTCGGTCACAATCATGCCCGGGCGCATCAGGGTGGTGTTGCGGCCGTTCAGGGCGTGGGGGCCTTCGTGGACGTTGCCCACAAAGCTGACGCTGTGGCCGGTGCCGCAGCGGTAGTTGATCAGGTGCTGCCACAGCGGTTCACGGGCGATGGTGTCGATCATATGGCAGTCGCAGTAGTCCAGCCAGACCGCCTTGGCGATGTCGATGTGGCACTGCAGGGTCCAGGTGTAGAACTTGCGCTCGTCCTCGGTCAGCTCACCCAGCGGGTAGGTGCGGGTGATGTCGGTGGTGCCGTCCATGTAAGTGGCACCGCTGTCCACCAGCAAAAAGCCCTTGCGCTGGAGCTTTGCGTGATCCTCCGGGGTGGCGTGGTAGTGCATCATGGCTGCGTTGCCGCCGTAGGCCGCAATGGTGCCAAAGCTCTCCACGATGAACTTATCCGTGGTGCTGCGGTACTTGTGCAGGATCTCGTCCACGGTCAGCTCGGTCAGCTCTTCGCCGGCTTCCAGACGCTTTTCCAGCTCGATCTGGAACCGCACCATAGCCACAGCGTCGCGCAGGTGGGCTTCCTTGTCGTGGGTCAGCTCCACCTCGTTCTTCACGCCCTTCATGGGCAGCAGCGGGTCGGCCAGGTCCTTCACGGTGAGGGCGGCGTTGTTCTCCAGCACCTGATACACGGCATAGTTCACGGTGGCGCTCTCTGCCAGCACGGTCTGGGGCTCGGTCTCAGCGGCCATGAAGTCCAGCACACTGTCGTACTCGGCCAGGGTCACACCGTTGGCTTCCAGTTCCGCCTTTGCCTCCGGGGTCACGCGGGCGGTGTGGATGAACAGCACGGCGCGGTCCGGGGTGACATAGCAGTAGGCCATGGCGTAGGGGGTGCACTCGATGTCCATGGCGCGCAGGTTCAGCAGCCAGGCAAGGTTGTCCAGCTTGCCCACCAGCTGGGCGGTGCAGCCCAACTCGGCCAGCTTTGCACGCAGCTGGCCCAGCTTTTCGGCGGGGGAGAAGCCTGCATATTCCTTGGGCAGGATCCAGGCCGGGGTAGCGGGCAGAGCCGGGCGGCCCTCGGTCCACAGCTCATCCTCCAGGAACAGGGTCTTGATGGCGGCGTTCTTGGTTTCCAGCGCCTTCTTCACGCTGTTCACCAGCGCGCAGCTGGCGGTCAGACCGCACAGGCCCAGCTTGCCGCCCTCAGGCACCACCTTGGCGCAGTATTCCTCCACGGTGGGCACGCCCGGCTCACCCATCTTCATCAGCTGGATCTCGGTGCCTGCGATCTCCTTCTCGGCCTGCACAAAGTAACGACCGTCGGCCCAGACAGCACTCTCGGTCATGGTGACCACAAAGTTGGAGTTTTCACCATGGAAGCCGGAGAAGTAGGTCAGGGAGGTGTAGTGGTCGGGCAGGTACTCGCTGGAGTGGGGGTCGCCCACCGGGATCAGGTACACGTACACACCGTTTGCCTGCATGGCGGCACGCAGAGCGGCCAGCCGTTCGGGAACTGTATTCATGCTCATAGAAAAGCCTTCTTTCTCATATTTGCCGGAAGAACGTCCGGCGGCGGTGGTTTGCTACTGCATATTGTAGCATTCCAGCGCAAAGAATGCAATGCGGGAGTGTCGGCTGTTCCGGACGCAAACACGGTTGCCGTGCTGTCAACAGCCGCCGCAGTGTCGCCTGCATCCTGCGGGGGCTGACCGCCTGCCGGTCGTTGACCGTCCGTTGGCGGGGTCTTGCCGTCCGGGGGCGTCCGTCTCTCTGCCGGAGCCTGCCCCTTGCCGAATCGCTGCCCGCCGGGGCCGCCGGTTCCCCTTATTTGTCGTCCAAAACGCGAAAACGCAACCAAATTGCAAAAAATGTTACAATTTTTTCTTGAAAAAGGCCGTTTTCCCATTGACAGGCTTGCTATAATAGAGATGTAAGATTTTACGGGCCAGCGCTCTGCGGCTCTGTCTGCTAACAAAGAAAGAGGCATTCAAACTATGACCAAAATTGATATTTTTTCCGGCTTCCTGGGCGCCGGCAAGACCACTCTGATCAAAAAACTCATCAAGGAGGCCTTTGCCGGCCAGCAGGTCGTTCTGATCGAGAACGAGTTCGGTGAGATCGGCATCGACGGCGGCTTCCTGAAGGAGTCCGGCATCC
>ERZ826051.2790-NODE-2790-length-12836-cov-14.378922_pt1 | contig 12836 bp, 8 predicted proteins | sample MGYA00519928_ERZ826051 | MGnify/ENA primary metagenome ERZ826051 (study PRJEB31778, sample SAMEA3449219) | human gut metagenome | biome: human gut; feature: human-associated habitat; material: faeces | place: United Kingdom | collected 2010/2012 ...
GGATAGTAAGTCCAAAGGTAATAATAGATGAGGTGACACGCGGAGGCAGCAAATTCACCAGAAAAGGGCTTTATATAATCATGGTTAAATTTATTGCACCGGCATTCCTGCTTATACTGTTGCTGCAGGCACTCGGAATCGTTACTTTTTAGTTTTGAAATAAATTTATTGTATATTTTATATAAATACCCTTGAAATACAGCCATCATAATGGTAGTATTTTACTAAATGATGAAAGAGGGGGAGCCACTATGGCTTTTAGACGAGAGAAAAAGCGTATCGGTGATATGCTTATAAATGAAAATGTAATTACTCAGGAGCAGCTGGAAAAGGCTCTGCCTATAGCCAAAGAAAAGCATAAGAAGATAGGAGAAACACTCATTGAGCTTGGGTTCACCAATGAGCTTGAGATAGCAAAGGCATTGTCGCAGCAGCTGGGACTGGAGCTTGTTAATGTGAGCGCAATCAACATACCTGAGGAGGTGCAAAACCTTGTCAGTGAGACAGTGCTTAGAAAGCATGTTATGATACCATATGCATTTGACAAGAATAATGCCAATGTAGTGCATGTGGCCATGGCTGATCCTATGGATATGGTTGCGCTTGATGATTTTTCAATTGTTACCAATCTACAGGCTGAGCCTGCAGTAGCGACAGGCAGAGACATACTTTTGACGCTTGACAAATATTACGGTGATACAGAGGCTATGAAAGCGGCTCAGGAGTATGCGAGGGAGAGAAAAGAGCGTGAGCAGAAAAATGCCGAGGCTGAGGAAGCTACCAGCAAGGATGTCAACAATTCGCCGGTAGTTTTACTTGTCAACTCTATCATTGAGCAGGCAGCCAGACTCAGGGCCTCAGATATACATATAGAGGCACTGGAAAATAAAGTCAGGGTGCGATACAGAATAGATGGTGCGCTTTATGAGAAGGCAGCATATAGTATACATCTGCTTTCTGCAATTATTACACGACTTAAAATTATAGGTGGTATGGATATTTCCGAGAAACGTAAGCCGCAGGACGGCCGTATCACTATGGAGATAGACAAGATAGAGTATGATATCCGAGTATCAATCCTTCCGACAGTATTCGGTGAGAAATGCGTTATGCGACTTGCGCAGAAAAAGGCACTTACAAGAGATAAAAAGGAGCTGGGATTTTCAGACGAAGAGCTTAAGGCATTTGATCATATACTGATGAATACAAACGGTATCATCCTTGTTACAGGACCTACAGGAAGTGGTAAGTCAACCACGCTTTACACGGCACTTTCAGAGCTCAACAAGGAGGATGTAAATATCATCACAGTTGAGGATCCGGTCGAGGCCAATATAGATGGAATAAACCAGGTACAGGTAAATAATAAAGCTGACCTGACATTTGCATCAGCACTTCGTTCCATTCTGCGACAGGATCCGGACATCATTATGATTGGTGAGATTCGAGATCAGGAGACAGCACAGATTGCAGTACAGGCGTCAATCACAGGACATCTTGTGGTCAGCACACTGCATACCAACAGCTCGGCAAGTACTATTTCACGACTGGAGGACATGGGAGTTGAAAGTTATCTGCTTGCGGATTCGGTAAAGGGAATCATTGCACAGCGACTTGTAAGAAGACTTTGTCCGGCATGTAAGAGAGAGCATCTGCTGACAGAGGAGGAAAAGGCCTTTATGAATATACCGGCGTTCCGTCCGGTAAAGATTTATGAGCCATGTGGCTGTGAAAAATGTGCCAATACAGGCTACAAGGGACGAATCGGTATATATGAGATAATGACCATAACACCAAAGCTAAAGTCACTTATTTCAAAAGGTGTTGATATAGAGGATATAAACAAGGCTGCATGTGATGAGGGCATGCATACACTTAGACAGAGTGCAGAGAAGCTTGTACTCGAAGGAGTTACTTCATTCCAGGAAATGTTAAAGACCACGTTTGAAAACTAAGGGGGAAAAGAAAATGCAGATAGTAGACATTTTAAAAGCAGCGCAGCAACAGAACTCATCGGATATACATATCGCACCGGGAAATCCGGTTATGCTTAGAATAGACGGAATGCTTGTACCGCAGGGAAATCAGGTTCTTTCCAATGTTGAGACGGACAACCTGCTTTCTCCAATTGTCCCGCAGGAGCTTAAAGATGTGCTAAAGAAAAATGGAGAGCTTGATTTTGCTTTTTCGGTGGAGGGCTTTTCACGAGTCAGAGCCAATGTGTTCAGACAGAGAGGTTCATATGCAGCAGCACTTCGTATTCTCTCATATGATGTGCCTACACCGCAGCAGCTTGGCATACCACAGTCGGTTGTCAATCTCACCACAAAGATGAGAGGACTTGTCCTCGTGACAGGAGCTACAGGAAGTGGTAAGTCGACCACATTGGCAAGTCTTATAGATGTCATTGCATCAAGAGATTCCAAAAATATAATCACGCTTGAAGATCCTATCGAGTACCTGCACTCAAGGCGCCGCTCTATAGTGGCACAGCGAGAGGTTGGAAAGGATACACTCTCATATGCTGCAGCCCTAAGAGCTGCACTGCGACAGGATCCGGATGTAATACTTGTAGGAGAGATGCGAGATCTTGAAACTATATCTACAGCTATTACAGCGGCGGAGACAGGACATCTTGTATTTTCTACACTGCATACCAACAGTTCATCCGACGCAATTGACCGTATGATTGACGTTTTTCCACCACACCAGCAGCAACAGATACGAGTGCAGCTCTCAGGAGTTTTAGAGGGAATTGTTGCACAGCATCTGCTTCCAATGGTAAATGGCGGACGAATTGCAGCATTTGAGGTGCTACTTGCAAACAATGCCATCAGAAACTTAATTCGTGAGGCAAAAGCATTTCAGATTCCATCTATCATACAGACCTCAAAGAGAGAGGGTATGATGATGATGGATGACTGTATTTTACAGTATTACAGCCAGGGCCTTATAGCGCCGGAGACTGCAGTTGCATATGCACATGATCCGGTAAGCATGGCTAGCCGTGTACACCTTTACTATTGATGGCATAATCGTATGTATTTTACTATTATGGTATAATGTTGTGGAGTCTTAATAAATTATGATTTAATTTATCTGGAGGTTGCACAGAATAGGTATAAGGAGGAGAAGAAAGTGGCTGACTGGACATATCAGATTATAGACCAGAGCGGAAAAGAAAGAAAAGGAAATATAGTAGCCGAGTCAGAAGCAGAGGCAAAAAATAAGCTTAAGATGGATGGCAACATGGTCATAAGCCTCACCAAGGCAACAGCACTGACCAAGGAAATCTCATTCAGTGTAGGAGGAAAGGTAAAGCCGAGAGATCTATCGGTATTCTGCCGCCAGTTCACCAGTATGGTCAATGCCGGTGTTACGATTCTTGATACGCTGGATATGCTATCCGATCAGACTGAGAACAAGGTCATGGCGAAAGCTATCAGAGGTGTTCATGCCGAGATTCAAAAAGGTGAGACTCTCTCGGATGGTCTCAAAAAATACCCGAATGTTTTCCCTGATATCATGGTGAGCATGGTTGCGGCAGGAGAAGCATCCGGCAAGATTGATGTAGCTTTTGACAGAATGTCTGCACACTTCGAAAAATCAGCAAAGCTTAACGGCATGATAAAAAAAGCGGCAGTTTATCCGATTATCGTTGTGATTGTAGCTATTGCGGTTGTTATTGTAATGCTTGTAAAGGTCATCCCAAGCTACTCAGAAATGTTCAATGACCTGGGAACAGAGCTGCCGGGCATCACAAAGGCAGTTGTTGCGATGAGTGATTTTGTCACCGGGTACTGGTATATTGTGATTGCTGTCATAGCAGCAATTGTTATAGCCATCAAGCTTTATAAGCAGACTGACAGCGGCCAGATGTTCTTTGGTAATCTCGCAAGAAAGCTTCCGGTTTTCGGAAAGCTAAACATCAAGACAGCGGCCAGTAACTATGCGCGTACACTTTCAACACTTGTGTACTCAGGACTTCCGATGATTGAAGCCCTTGGCATCACTGCTGACACCATGAAGAATGCTCTTTACAAAAAAGCTCTGAAAAATGCAAGGGAAGAAGTAAGTAAGGGTGTTCCACTGTCTGAGCCAATCACTGCGTGTGGATTGTTTCCACCTATGGTTTCACACATGACCAAAATCGGTGAGGAGACCGGTGACTTGGAAGGCATGCTTACCCGACTGGCAGACTACTATGATGAGGAAGTTGAGCTGGCTACCCAGACAGTTATGGCAGCTATTGAGCCTATGATTATCCTTGTTCTGGCACTTATTGTTGGTGTGCTTGTGGCAGCCGTTATGGCTCCTATGCTTACCATGTATCAGGCTATGGACAGTTTATAAAATAAAAAAGAAGCAGACTTTGAGTGTGAAGCTCAAAGGCTGCTTTTTTGGTGCAGAGACATTGGCAGTAGGACGGGGCTTCATCCCATGAGAGCGTGCCCCAGCTGGTCTCAGGGGATAAAGCCCCTTACGCTGTGGCAGAATGCAGGCTGATAGGCGTGCAGTGCAGAAACAGTATGAAAAAATATAAGTATGGAAAAAGAAAAATTATGATGACAAAGAACTGCCGCTATGCTACAATCAACTCAAAGCATTATATTTCTGTAAGCGGCACCACATAACAGTTTTTCAGGTGCGCACCACTTTGAAGAGGGCAGACCACTTCGCATTATTCTACAAAGGACATGGAAGTTTTCAATGCTTTATTTACCAATCAACAGCAGGAAAATTGAAATGCCGTATGTAGACAGAATGCAGAAAATGTAGTCAAAAGGCGGATGAACTGTATACAGTGAGTAAACATTAAATAAGGACAGTATATGTGTACTTTGTAAATTGTACCACTGTACCCTCATTGGCACCAAATTTTCCTGCTCACACAAGAGAACAGGAGGAGAAGGATTGAGCGCAAAAGACTCAATGGCAAAGGAATACTTTGCTGACAATGCCAGGTTTGCTGACCTGTGCAACAATATACTGTATGGAGGAAGAGAGGTCATCCTGCCGGAAAACCTTAAGGAAAGAGACACAACGGAGGTACTAACCGCACTAGGACTTGACAAAAAGACAATAGCGGTGCAGAAGCTGAGGGACATCTTCAAAAATGCCAGCATCAAATATACCGGCAAATCATATGTGGTACTGATAGGAGTAGAAAATCAGTCCGATATACACTATGCCATTCCGGTAAAAAACATGTTTTATGATGTCATGGCATATGGAAATCAGGTAAAGGAAACAGCAAAAAAGCACCGAAAAGAAAAGGATACAGCAACTTCTGATGAATTTCTCTCGGGATTTACGAAAGAGGATAAGCTGATACCGGTGATTACGATTACAGTATATCTCGGAACAAAGGAATGGGATGGTCCAAGGAAGCTGTCGGATATGTTTGGTGATGTGGATGAAGAACTTCTGCCATTCATACCGGATTACAGAATTAATCTGCTGGCACCGAGGGAGATAACAGATTTTACAGGATTCAGGACATCCATCAGGCAACTTTTTGAAGTATTGAAGAATGCTAATGATAAGGAAAAAATGCAGGAAGTGCTGCAGAATGACGAAAAGTTTAGCAGGGTGGACAGAGAGACAGTCGAGGCAATCAACCTGTTTGCAGGAACGGATATAGACATAGATGAGAAAGAAGAGGTGATTGATATGTGTAAGGCATGGGAAGAACAGAAAAATGAAGGCAGAGAAGAAGGTCGAGAATTAGGAGAAAGACAAAAGATAATTTCTCAGATTGTAAAAAAGCTGCAAAAGGACAAGAGTGTGGCAGAGATAGCAGATGACCTGGAAGAAAAAGAGGAGGTTATCGCTCCAATTTACGAAGCGGCATTGTCAATGAAGCCGGATTATGATGTTGAGAAAATCTATGAGCTTCTTGAGAAAAATAAGAAGCTGGCATAGCAACTGTAGGTACTGGCAGTAGGACGGGGCTTCATCCCATGAGCCATGGTTTGTGCACACTCTCTCACGTGAGCTACGCTACGCAGCCAAGATACTGTAGGAATTATGCCTTAAAGATTTACGATGCCCGACGAAACCGTCGAAACGCGCCGTCCGTGGCGCGGTTCTCCTTGCCCTGCCATCCGTGGCAGGGCATTTCTGTGTATCGTGTGCATAATTCAACAGTATCTAGGCAGCTTCGCTATTCGCTCACGCGGGAGAGTGTGCCCAGCCGGTCACATGGGATAAAGCCCCTTACGCTGTGGCAAAAAAGAAAAAATGTGATGACAAAACACCACCTCTATGCTACAATCAACTCAAAGCATTATATTTCTGTAAGCGGCACCACATAACAGTTTTTCAGGTGCGCACCACTTTGAAGAGGGCAGACCACTTCGCATTATTCTACAAAGGACATGGAAGTTTTCAATGCTTTATTTACCAATCAACAGCAGGAAAATTGAAATGCCGTATGTAGACAGAATGCAGAAAATGTAGTCAAAAGGCGGATGAACTGTATACAGTGAGTAAACATTAAATAAGGACAGTATATGTGTACTTTGTAAATTGTACCACTGTACCCTCATTGGCACCAAATTTTCCTGCTCACACAAGAGAACAGGAGGAGAAGGATTGAGCGCAAAAGACTCAATGGCAAAGGAATACTTTGCTGACAATGCCAGGTTTGCTGACCTGTGCAACAATATACTGTATGGAGGAAGAGAGGTCATCCTGCCGGAAAACCTTAAGGAAAGAGACACAACGGAGGTACTAACCGCACTAGGACTTGACAAAAAGACAATAGCGGTGCAGAAGCTGAGGGACATCTTCAAAAATGCCAGCATCAAATATACCGGCAAATCATATGTGGTACTGATAGGAGTAGAAAATCAGTCCGATATACACTATGCCATTCCGGTAAAAAACATGTTTTATGATGTCATGGCATATGGAAATCAGGTAAAGGAAACAGCAAAAAAGCACCGAAAAGAAAAGGATACAGCAACTTCTGATGAATTTCTCTCGGGATTTACGAAAGAGGATAAGCTGATACCGGTGATTACGATTACAGTATATCTCGGAACAAAGGAATGGGATGGTCCAAGGAAGCTGTCGGATATGTTTGGTGATGTGGATGAAGAACTTCTGCCATTCATACCGGATTACAGAATTAATCTGCTGGCACCGAGGGAGATAACAGATTTTACAGGATTCAGGACATCCATCAGGCAACTTTTTGAAGTATTGAAGAATGCTAATGATAAGGAAAAAATGCAGGAAGTGCTGCAGAATGACGAAAAGTTTAGCAGGGTGGACAGAGAGACAGTCGAGGCAATCAACCTGTTTGCAGGAACGGATATAGACATAGATGAGAAAGAAGAGGTGATTGATATGTGTAAGGCGTGGGAAGAACAGAAAAATGAAGGCAGAGAGTTAGGCAGAGAAGAAGGTCGAAAAGAAGGTCGAGAAGAAGGTCGAGAAGAAGGCAGAATTCGTCAGGCAAAAGTAACTGCTTTAAAACTTCAGAAAAAAGGTCACTCAATAGAAGATATAGCTGAATGTGTGGATTTTGATGAGGAAACTGTAAAAAAATGGCTTGTGAGCTAATATTGTAGTGAAATGTAAATTATAGGAAGCAATCTTTTGGCGAAAACTCGGAGGCTGCTTCCTCTTTTATTGAGATAATTGCAGGCATTGGCAGTAGGACGGGGCTTTAGCCCATGAGCTTGTATGGTCTCTGTTTTTTTACTGTTTCTTTATATTTTTTTTATTGAATTATCCGCACTTATTGATAAAATAGATAGTATGCGCACGATTGCGGATATTTTTGCATTCGTGCATGGGGATAAATTAACCGGAAAGAAAGGAAACGTTTATGAGTAAAATTTTCAAAAATCTGATTCCATACTGGCGATGGATCATATTAATATTTGTTTTTCTCATTGCTCAGGCATACTGTGACCTGGCTCTGCCTGCGTACACATCTGATATCATCGATGTGGGTATCCAGGATCATGGCATTGAGCATATCCTGCCAGAGGAGATTACCTCGGAGGATTATCAGATGGCACAGACATTTATGCTGTCCGATGAGAAAGAGAAATTTACGGATTGTTACGATACAGCAGATACCGAGAACACAAGTGACGGCGATAGTGTGACAAAATACAAGCTGACCGCTGATTCTGACACACTTGATGAGCTGGATGAGGAGCTTTTGGTTCCTCTTGTCATGGCATATCAGGCTTTTTTGTCGGGGGAGCAGATGGATGTGGATGCATCGGCTATCCCTCAGGGAGTAGCACTTGATGATAACATGATAAAGCAGATAAGAAGCAAGGTGCAGGACAAAATCGATGCGGTGGGTTCATCTACACTAAAGTCCATGGGTGTAGCTTTTGCGACAAAGTGTGATGAGAATGCCGGAATTGATGTGGATGCCAACCAGATTGCTTATCTGTGGAAGGCAGGAGTAAAGATGGCAGGCTTTGCAGCAATTATGCTTATAGCAGCATGTGTTGTAGGCTTTGCGGCTTCTAAGGTCGGTGCCGCTGTCGGCAGGGATTTGAGAGAGAAGACCTTTTCAAAGGTTGTGGGCTTTTCAAATGCCGAGATTAACAAATTCTCTACGGCATCACTGATTACGAGAAGCACGAACGATATACAGCAGATTCAGATGGTTACTACCATGATGCTTCGTATGGTGCTTTATGCGCCAATTGTTGGTATCGGTGGTATCATCAAGGTGGCACAGACCAAATCCGGCATGGAGTGGGTGATTGCGATTGCGGTTGTTGCCATCATGGTTTTTATTTTCACGCTGGTCGGCATTGCTATGCCAAAGTTCAAGATTATGCAGACTCTTGTAGACAAGGTAAATCTTGTTTCTCGTGAGATTCTTACAGGTCTTTCTGTTATCAGGGCGTTTGGCCGTGAAAAAGAGGAAGAAAAGAGGTTTGATGAGGCTAACCGCGAGCTTACACGCACACAGCTTTTTACAAACCGCGTCATGACCTTTATGATGCCCGGTATGTCCATGATCATGTACTGCATCACACTCGGTATCGTGTGGGTTGCAGCAGGCAGAATAGACAAGGGCTCTATGCAGGTAGGTACGATGACTGCGTTTATTACATATGCCATGTTGATTGTCATGTCATTTCTCATGCTCTCAGCCATGTCCATCATGCTTCCGAGAGCCGGTGTTGCGGCAGAGCGTATTGACGAGGTCATAAGGACAAGCAGCACTGTAAATGATCCAAAGGCGCCTGTTACTGAGGCAGACCACAGGGGTGTTATCCGCTTCAATCATGTGGATTTCAGATATCCGGGAGCAAAGGAGGATGTGCTTTCAGATATTGATTTCGTGGCAGAGCCGGGAAAGGTTACAGCTATTATAGGAAGCACGGGCTGTGGAAAGTCGACACTTGTAAACCTGATTCCGCGTTTCTATGATGTGACGGGAGGCTCAATAGAGCTTGACGGACACGATATCAGAGACTACACACTAAGCGAGCTTCGCGAGTCGATAGGCTTTGTTCCGCAGAAGGGTATTCTTTTCTCAGGAACCATCGCCTCAAACCTGCGCTTTGGTAAAGCGGATGCGAGTGATGAGCAGATAAAAAAGGCAGCAGATATTGCACAGGCTTCTGAGTTTATCGAGACAAAGAATGACGGATATGAAAGCTCAATCGCACAGGGCGGCTCCAATGTGTCGGGAGGTCAGAAGCAGAGGCTTGCCATAGCAAGAGCTATCGCAAAGGATCCTCATATCTATGTGTTTGATGACAGCTTTTCAGCACTCGATATGAAGACTGACGCGCGTCTGCGTGCAGCCTTAGCTGAGGTTACAGAGAATGCTTCCGTCATTATCGTGGCACAGCGTATCAGCACGATTATTCATGCTGACCAGATTCTCGTGCTCGATGACGGTAAAATCGTAGGAAAAGGCACCCACGAGGAGCTTCTTAAAAATTGCGATGTATATATGCAGATTGCACAGTCACAGCTTTCAGCCAAGGAACTTGGACTTGATGATAACAAAAAGGAGGGCATGTAAGATGAATGAGAATAACAACGAACAGTTCAAGATGCCTCCTAAGAGGCCAAGAGGGCCAATGGGACATGGCCCCGGAATGGTCACAGAAAAGGCCAAGGATTTCAGGGGCTCTACAAAGAAGCTCATAAAGTATCTCGGCAGATACTGGGCTGCCATCATTGCAGTTATGATATTTGCAGCAGTTTCGACTGTCTTCTCCGTTGCAGGACCGAAGATCATGGGTAAAGCCACCACTGCGCTTGCCGAGGGACTCATGAACAAGATTGCAGGAACAGGCGGCATAGATTTTGATTATATTGCAAAGGTTCTTTTGTTTACGCTGGCTTTATATGTGGTGAGTGCCATCTTTATGTTCGCCCAGGGACTTATCATGACAGGCATCACGCAGAAGACCTGCTACAGGATGCGTAAGGACATCACGAGCAAAATCAACCGTATGCCGATGAAGTATTTCGAGTCAAGGACATATGGTGAAGTACTTTCGCGTATCACAAACGATGTAGACACACTCGGACAGAGCTTGAACCAGAGTATCACACAGATTATTACATCTGTTGCCACTTTGGTCGGTACACTGGTCATGATGCTGTCTATTTCACCGCTCATGACGCTGATTTCACTCGTTATCCTGCCTGTTTCGATGATACTTATTTCGTTTGTCATAAAGCATTCGCAGAAATACTTCAGACAGCAGCAGGAGTATCTGGGACATATCAACGGACAGGTCGAGGAGGTGTACGGAGGTCACCTCGTCATAAAGGCATATAATAAAGAGGCTGAGACTGTAAAGACCTTTAAGGAGGCCAACAATGTGCTCTACAAATCCGCATGGAAATCACAGTTCCTTTCAGGACTTATGATGCCTATCATGCAGTTTGTAGGAAACTTAGGATATGCGGGAGTAGCCATCTCAGGTGGTATACTTGCCATAAAGAATGTCATCACAATCGGTGATATCCAGGCATTTATACAGTATGTGAAGAATTTCACACAGCCAATCCAGCAGATAGCGCAGGTGGCAAACCAGCTTCAGTCGATGGCGGCTGCATCTGAGCGTGTATTTGAGTTCCTCGATGAGGAGGAAGAGGATATAACAGTGGAAAATCCTGTAAAGCCAGACCATATCGAGGGAAGTGTAGAGTTTTCGCATGTACACTTTGGTTATAATCCTGACCAGATCATCATCAATGATTTTTCTGCAAAGGTAAAGCCGGGACAGCAGGTTGCTATCGTTGGACCGACAGGAGCGGGAAAGACTACCATGGTCAAGCTTCTTATGAGATTTTATGATGTAAGCTCAGGTGCCATTCTTGTAGACGGACATGATATCAGGGATTACAACAGAGCCGATCTGCGAGATGCATTCGGCATGGTATTGCAGGACACATGGCTCTTTAAGGGCACCATTATGGAAAATATCCGCTACGGCCGTCTGGATGCCACAGATGAGGAGGTCATCGCGGCAGCAAAGGCAGCACATGCGCATCACTTTATCCAGACATTGCCGGGTGGCTACGATATGGAGCTCAACGAGGATGCATCCAATGTGTCACAGGGACAAAAGCAGCTTTTGACAATAGCAAGAGCCATTCTTGCAGACAATCCAATCCTTATCCTTGATGAGGCCACATCCTCTGTCGATACACGTACAGAAATCCGTATCCAGAAGGCACTCGACAATCTGATGAAGGGCAGAACAAGCTTTGTCATCGCCCACAGGCTGTCTACTATCAAGAATGCCGATATGATTCTTGTCATGAAGGACGGAGACATTATCGAGCAGGGTACACACGATGAGCTTCTTGCAAAGAACGGATTTTATGCAGAGCTGTATAACTCTCAGTTTGAAGAACAAGGATAACTATTCAGAACCACTGAGAAGAAGAAAAGCTGATGCGTCATGCTTGCATGTAAGCAGCAGGTTTTCTTCTTCTCAAGGTGGCTCGAATAGAGCCACCCCCACACACATGAGCAAAATTAGCTGCGTAGCAGCGAGAAAGCACGAGTATCGTGCGATATTGCGAATGTTTGTGGGGGTTTTGAATATGCGTGGGGCTGAATGGTTACATAAAATTTAAAAAAAATACGCTCTCGACAAAATTCGACAAAATGTGTTATCATAAAAGCATACAATTTGTTTTGACATGACAGTAATTGGCGGCATAGGAGAGTTTGATGAGCACTTTAAATGTCGCAGTAGCAGACGAAAAGAAAAACATGCAGAGTTTATTAAAGGGCATGGAGTTTTTAGGAACAGCAAGAAGTAGTGATGAAGCATACAACATGATAAACGGTAATGCCGGTTCTGATGTGGTACTTGTGTATGTAAAGAGAGCATCCGGTGACACTGAGCCACTTGATGATACATATATGGAGAAAAAATCCCTTGAGACACAGGTGACGGATATCATTCATGAGATAGGTGTTCCGGCTCATATAAAGGGATATCAGTATCTTAGGACTGCGATAGTGATGTGTGTTGAGGATATGGAGATGCTTAGCTCTATCACAAAGCTTTTGTATCCCACTATTGCAAAGAAGTACAAGACTACCTCAAGCAGGGTGGAGAGAGCCATAAGGCATGCTATCGAGGTGGCATGGAGCAGAGGCAGGATGGATACGATAGACGCCATGTTTGGATACACTGTAAACTATGGTAAGGGCAAGCCTACCAATTCGGAGTTTATTGCCCTGATTACAGACAAAATACGTCTTGGGATGTAAAAATCGTCATTATAGACAAATAAAACCACATTTGCTAACTTGAAAAAGTAAATTCCAGTGCAGAAGTAAATTCCACACTCATTTAAAA
>ERZ826051.2791-NODE-2791-length-12834-cov-2.891932_pt1 | contig 12834 bp, 8 predicted proteins | sample MGYA00519928_ERZ826051 | MGnify/ENA primary metagenome ERZ826051 (study PRJEB31778, sample SAMEA3449219) | human gut metagenome | biome: human gut; feature: human-associated habitat; material: faeces | place: United Kingdom | collected 2010/2012 ...
TCAGATGATCCAGGGTCTGTTTGATGGAGTATACAGACAATTCTTTTTTGTATTTTTCATCTTCGCGCCGGATACGACAAATCAGATAACCGGTATCTGCAAAAATGAGAAAAAAAAGGATTCCTGCAGGCCAACCGGCTGCAATATGTAGAAGCTTGTTTTTCCCTTCCCAAATAGCCAGATAATCACTCAGCAGATCCGTAAGAATTCCATAGGTGACACTCAGCAAAAGAAAATTGACAGCCATAACCTCTACTTTCCGCTTTCTGGAATGTTGAATACACAACAGCCTGATCTCCACCAGGATCAGAAGAAAAAACGCAACCAGAATCATTTCCTGGACAAACATACCGGATGTTTCAAAGGATTTCATCGTTGCCTCCTTTCTCTGACAGTTGCAAAGCCAGAAACCATTCTTTTTCTTCTTCCTGTTCCATAATACTTAACTGTTGCCAATGTTATATCCTCCTTTCAACCTTTACCTAAAATGTCAGAACTTCCGGCTTCTGAGCCTGATTTGCATGTTCTGCTCCGGCATAAACATGAAGCTTCTTGATCATGTCTCTTCCCATAGGTCCTTTCGGAAGCATTCCTTTAACAGCCAGCTCGATCACTTTCTCAGGTTTCTTAGCCATCATCTCTGCCAGCGTAGTCTCTCTCATTCCGCCTACATAATCAGAGTGATTGTAGTAGATCTTCTGCTGAAGTTTCTTTCCTGTTACTTTTACTTTCGCTGCATTGACAACGATCACATAATCTCCTGTATCAATGTGCGGTGTGTACTCCGGTTTATTTTTTCCTCTGAGCACTTTAGCAACCTCAGATGCGAGACGTCCGAGTGTACATCCCTCAGCGTCAACCACATACCATTTTCTTTCAATCTTGTCAGGGTTAGCCATATAAGTTTTCATGGGTGTTCCTCCTATAAAATCATCAGATAACATTTACTTGCCTGTATATGTGAAATCAGCACACTCCGGGGCTATGGCGTATACTGTTTCTCCTTTAGTCATGCTGTAATATTATAATCCCTGCTCTCACACATGTCAAGCTTTTTTGTAAAACCTCTTCCCTTATTTTATAAAACCTCTTTCCTTATTTTCACAAAATCTATCATACTATTTACAAATCTTATCGTTTCCCCTGCATTTCTCAGCACTTTTTTCAATTTTCCGCTATCGCATTTTCCGCCAATAAAATTTCCTGTTCGATTTCTACTCCTTTTTCCAAAATACACTTTTTAAGCTCTTCTAATTCTCCCGCATTAAGCTTTTCCAATTTTTCTTTCTTTTTCTCTTCCAGAGGAATGCCCGCTCCTCTTTCAAGCGCTTCTTGAAATGCTTCTCGATCCATTTTATACGGCTTCAATTTCGGAAAAATATTTTTCTTATTAAACCGGAAAATACGAATGCCTCCCATATCCATATCTCCCCAATGAAAATACTGTATCTCTCCTTCCGCCACTTCCATTAATCTTTTCAAAAAAATCCGTTCTTTCGGAGAATAAAATCCATGACAGAACAGATAAAGCGTATCCTCTCTGTATTTCATTTCTTCATAATTTGCCTTATTTTCAATCGTTACAATTCTTTGGACTCCTTTTATAGAAACGGGAAAGGCACGTTCCAATGTCTGCGAATTAATCACTGTTCCGTATTGATTTTGAGATGTATCTATTTCATATTCCTTTTCCCTCGCCTTATCTTCTATATACTCCTGTCCGCCCTTTAATTTATACAGAAGCGGACCTTTCCATTCCATCACCTGTGCATAACTGAGAATTCCATGAACGCTTAATATCTCATCGTCAGTCATCCCCTCTTCATACAAAGGTGATCTGACCAGTACTTTCACCACTTTTTTCTCATAATCTTTTTTAAAACGCTTAGAGTCATTAAGCACAGCAGCACTGAATACGCGCATCCACAGAGATTTTTTCAAATTCACAACTGCATTCAAACATCGGAAAAAATCAACGTCCTCCATATCGGGTGATTTTACGATCTCCCCAAGTTCCAACCGTCTTATGATCTCATCATAATAACCTTCCAAAAAACTGCCTTGTACCTCAGCGCGCAGTTGTTCTATTTGTTTTATATAACGAAGCTGCTGCTTTCTTGGATCTTCAATTCCTTCTTTTTCGCACAGCTTTGGAATGACATCTATGGAATAATAGATTTTTTTCATATCCGCGCCCAGATTGCTTTTTTCTGTCCGGATATATCCGCTTTTCTCCAACTCATCAGCCTGTCTGATCAGCTCAGGCAAGCCACCTGCTGCCTTGATCATTTCTCTGTCCGGTTTCGGATGTTTCATGCCTGTCAGCGTTCCCGCCCGATAAGCTTCACTTTTTTCCGCTTTCCCAATAATCCACTTTGCCAACAAATTGCCGCTCATATGCGATTCAACATTTTCCTTCCTTTTTATCAACTTTTAACTATTGCTCCATCATCCAAAAACATTTCTACACCTCTTCCGATCTGCTTTCCCCTGCGATCATATCGAGATAATTTCCTTTGTCAATATGCATCATCGTAACCTGATTTCTAAACCTGCGGAAGCCGTATACGCTGTCCACATTTCGGATCAGAGACTGAAGTCTTTCATCCGGCACGCAGACAATCAACTGAAGTTCCAATTCTCTTGCGTATTTTAAGCAGACTTCGCTTCGCTCCTTATCCATTTTTGAAAATGCCTCATCAAGAAGAACAAGGCGAATCTTTGAATCCCGATTACTCTGCTGCATATAGAGCATTGCGAATCCTGCAAGAAGCGCCACATATTTCGGGTTCTGTCCCTCTCCTCCGGAATCGACGCCCGCCATGTCGTCCACATAATTTTTCTTCTCGATCCCGTTTTCATCGATAGATTGTTCATACATATTAAAGTCCAAATAGTTTCTGTAGTCAGCAAAGCGTTCCATTTCATTTTTGTGCTTTTCACGCCCTGCCCCGTCTTCCTCTCTGGACGGCATGAATTTCTCGGTAAGAAGTCCGATCTTCCTTTCATATTTTCTGAAAAATTCATCTTCCATCAAACTCATCTGACCGTCAAACCCACTATGATCTATTACTTTGCTGTCCAGTTCTTCTGCCATAAGCATCTCATAAAACTGTCCGTTTTCATTTTTTGCCGGAGAGATATCAATCTGATAAATGCTGTCCGAAAAACGGATCTGCGACAGCATTTTATTGATCTGACGCCGATGTCTGTATGCCGACTTGATTTCCCCGTGTATCGTTGCGATCACGTTATCGCGCAGAGAATGGTACACGAGCTCGTATTGTTTTTCAAATTCTTCTTTATATTTCGGCTCAAAATCTTTTCTGCATCGCTCCAAAACTTTGTCGTAAACTTCATTGTCATGTTCTACACCTGAAAATCCATATGCGGGATATGTATTGTTAAATGCATTTCTTGATTTTATCCGCTCATCCTGAAGTTTTGTTTCTTTCTCAAAAAGCCTCTCCGCCATCACTGTCATCTCTTTTTTATAAGCCGCTTCGCTCTTCGTTTCCAAAGCCGACCTCACTTCGGCAAATATCTCATCATTCGGAACATATCCCTTCATCAAAAAATCGAGTCTTTCTTTCAGCGCTTTAATTTTCTCTTCCAGTTTGCCCTTTTTCTTCCCTGTTTCGATTTCTTTTTCTCTTAATCTTCCTGCCGCCTGTTCTTTTTCTTCAATCCGGCTTGTAAGTTCTTTCGTTTTAGCCTGCAGTTCTGCTGCCAAAGTTCCGTTTTTCAGTTCTTTGATTTCTTCTTTGAGCCGGTCTTGGCGGCGGTAATGATCGGCCAGTTCGTCTGCCGCACCCGCAAGACGCATCAAATGTTCCGGTTCCTGACCGAACCGTTCAAATTGCCGGGCTTCTTTCAACGACTCTTCCGTCTGACGATCTGCGATCAGCGAACTTTGAAGATCTATAATTTCCTCCTGCAGCTCTCTTAGCTTTGCCTTCGATACTTTTGTACCGATACATGCATTTTTCGTATAATCCTTCCTGCGCAGATGGCGGAACATATATCCGCTGTACGAATAACAATCCGGTGTGACTCCGTCTTTTACCGTACTTAACTCTTCCACCGTCTCACATTTTTGTATTCTTCCAAGATAACGTTTCAAGCACCGGTCAACATATCCGCTTTCTGCGTGTACCGCTTCATATAGCGAGTTTTCGTCCGCTTCCGGAGAATCCTTTTGAACCGCCTCACTATTGATCAGATCAACTTCTTCAAACTGCTGCATCCTGCGAAATATTTTCGCTGCATCAAGAGCGTATGCCGGTTCTGTAATCATACTTTTTTTAATCCTGCCAAGCCGTCCTTCGATCGCATTTTTCCATTTTTCATCCGTAATATCAAACAAATCCGCGAAAATATGAACTTCGATTTTCCTTCCGTACCTGTCGCTCAACGCACGCTGCAGTTCCTGTCTCGCCTTTTTCAATTCCAACGGATACGGTTTTCTGTCGTTTTGGAGATCTTCGACAGCATCTTGTTTTTCTTTGATGTCTTTTTCCGTTTCATGGATCGAAATACGAAGTTCCGACAATTCATTTGTAATATTATCAAGGGCCAAGTCAAGATGTGTCCTCAGTTCTTTACATAACTTTTCCGTAAGCGCTCCGCCTCGTATTTCCTGAATAAGCTGAAGAGCTCTGTTGCTCACATAATCAGTGACAACATCCTCTTCTTCCCATCGTTTCAATCCTTTCACGATCTGCCGCCACTGTGCCGAATTATCCGCCAGAAGAGCAATTCTGTATTCTAAATCTTTTAGTTCCTGTTCTTTCTTTCCATAATCGCTGTTATTTAATTCTGCCTGTACCCGGGCTCTTTCATCCCGTATCGTCTGCAGTTCGTCCTGAAGTATCTTCTGTTCTTTTTTCGCCTCGTCCGCTTCTTTTTCAACGGATTCCAACTCACTTTCCCGTCCTTTGAGTCGAATTATATTTTCCTCGATATCAATGCATTTGAGCACTGTTTCCGTTCGTACTTTCTCCGCACGCACATTCGTCAGTTCTCTGTCATATACTTGGATCTTATCCAGCATTTCGATCCGTTTTTCCAGATCTTCCACCCGTTCTTTGATCTCTCTGTACGCGCCAAGCTGTTCACTGATCGTCGCCACCGTATCTTCTTTCGTTTTCGGAAACATATAATCTCTTATAAACTGACCTGTTCCACTCGTCATTTTCAGAGCAATGGCGCTTTTTTCCATCGTGATCATACGACCTTGTTCTACCTGACCGAAGATTTCCCCGTACAGCGTATAAAGATAAGCTTCTTTCGACGGATACACTTTATTTACTTCACCCCGGCCTCTGTTATCGGCGCTTCTGCTTCTTTCTTCCGTAAGTTTTCTAATCTGTGCGATCGAATAAGGTACGTTATTTTCCAAATATTCATCCTTTGGAATTCTTCCCGAATGACTGAAATAAGTATATTTTTTCAGATCCGTATCCCCTTTTGCCACCTCGAACGCCGCCCCGACACAAGTCACAATATGAGTGGCGGTATCTTCAATCTCAAGAACAATCTGTGAACAAAAATCAACGTCTCCCCTGTTTGCCGTTCCGTCTTTTTGCGCTCCTCTAAGATAGCTTAAAACGCTTCTCTTGTTTTTAGAATCATCTGCCGCTTTATTCAGAAAATTAGCAGACACACTCCCATACAGAACAACCTGTATCGCATCCATAACCGTCGATTTCCCCGATCCGCTCTTTCCGCTGAAAAGATTCACATACTCGTGGAATTCCAACATTTTATGGCTGATGCCGCCCCAGTTATTGATCAGCATTCTTGTAAAAATTTTCTTCGGCTGTTTCATATCCGTCTGCCTCCTCTCTATATTCTTCAATCAAATCATTCATATCTTTCGCCGTCACATACAGATTGATCGTACTGTAAATATAGATCGGCGTATCGTCTTCTACGTCCCTCACCGCTCCCGGCACGTCGATGATCTGATGAAGCCGCATCAGATAAAGAGAAGCTTTCCATTCATCTGCCTTCAATTTTCTTACGATCAGGTTCGTATTCTTTCCGTATTCGCGCATTTCTTTCAGCGTTGTCACAGGAGCGTTTAACCCTTCTCCCATAATTTTATCTTTATAGATCAGTTTTATGATAAGAAGGATCACCGTTTCTGTCATATTCAGTTTTTCCCTTGCAGCTCCGTCGCCTGTCAAACAGAAAATATGCTCTTGTGCATCATGCGTAAGCTCACATCCAAGTACCGAAAGATAGTCTTCTATAAAATGTCTGTGCCGGACACAGATTTCATACTGTACATTATCTTTCGGCACAAGTGTTGCCGGATCATATTTCACCTGCAAAATACATGTCTGGCGAAACAACGCCTGTATCGTCTTTTTTATCTGTTCCCCTTCTGTGATAGAAATACTTTCCAAATACTCAAACATGACTTAGTCCTCTCTTATTTCCAGCGTTGAAAAACGCATTCCCTGTTCGGTTTCTTCTTCCTCTCCTACGGTGATCTCCCCACTGCCAAACGCATTTTCCGTCGCTTCCTGCCATATAAAAAACAATTTTTCCAAATCTTCAGCCGACCGAACCGTCTGCCGCGTAGTTCTAAATACGTTTCCGACACTGTTTCTTTCTTTGAACTCCTGCAGCTCTTTCCTTGTATAAAGCGGTTTTAAGACAAACGACTCCAAATTTTCTTCCGCCTGTCCGCCTTCCGAAACAGTAGCCGGAACAAACGCTTCTCTCCCTTTTTCTTTCCGTTTGTACAGACTTTCATCCGTCAACGCTCTGTGAGGTCTGCTAAGGCGGATACGCTCCGCCAGTTTTTCCGATATTTCTTCTTTTCTCCTGCTTTTATTCAACAGATCTACAAGCGCAACCGTACGGTCTTCTTCTGCTCCTTCCTGAAGAACGTACCGTATTCTCGCAGCCGCCCTGGACGCAAAAATCGTCTTCTGTTCGATCAGTTTATTATATCTTCTTTCGATCGCATCAAACTGCCTTTCGATTCGTATCAGCGTATCTGCCGCTTCCTCGCACATTGCCGCCGCCCGTTCCAGCCGCAGTTCTTTTATTTTCTCCGCCTCATCTGTTTTTTTCGGATCTTTAACTTTTCCCGCGTTTTCTTCGTCTTTCATCTTCTTTTGACGGACCTCTTCCAGTTCCCGCAACAGTTTCAGCCTGCTCATATCATTTTCCTGTAAATTTCTGTCAAGCAGTTCTTTAACAGCTTCTTTATATCGATAAAAACTGTCCGTTGTCGTCAAGATCGCATATTTTCGGCTGTCACTGTTATTGATCTCCTTTACAAGGACGTCCTGTATTCCCCGAAAATCTTTCTGACGGGACAGTTCATCAAAATACCCTCTCATACCGTCCTGCATATTTACAAGCATCTGCACAAGCTTTTTGGAAACACGAAGGGCGCTTTTTAAAATCTCATTATTTTTTTCTTTATCGGAACTATATGTATACAGATGGCTGTATATCGTCATAACGCTTTCCCGCTCTTCGCTCTCTTGTTCATCAAGCAGACTCCTAAACAACTCCACATACATCTGACTATATTCAGGAAATGTCACAACGTAACTGTTCAAAGCCTCGTCATAGTCCTGTTTCAGCCATCCCCACTCCTGAAAATGTTTCAGACACACGGACGCCATATTAGAACGTGTAAGAAACTCTCCCTCTTCATCATAATTTTCCTCATCCCACAGAAGAGCCGCTGCCGCGATCTTTTCATTCATAACTGCCCTGCACTCTTTTTCCGTCAATCCAAGCACGGAATAAGACAGACTCATTTCCTCATAGATTGCCGTGAGAAACAGCATATAGTAATCCGTATATTTACTTGAAAATAATTTATAAAAATCTTTGGGGATCCTTTCCATCAAACTCATTTTTTACCGTTTTTACTTCCTTTATCTTTGTTTTTGTGCCTTTATTCAGTATATCTACTACACTTTTTAATGTCAATTCTGCCTTGATATGTTACAATCTACCTATCAACAGTTGGCTGTACAGATGTCCGTTTACGAGGAAACATATATCTGATCACAGCAAAAATATAATAACTGAAAGGACTGAAATTATGTGGGCTTACAATGAAACTTTTTATCAGATTTATCCGATCGGCTTCTGCGGCGCGCCGACGCACAATGACGGCGTGACAATGCACCGGATTTTGAAAATTGCAGACTGGGCCGGATATCTCGAAGAACTCGGGATCGGATCGATCATTCTAAATCCGATTTTTGAATCAGATAATCACGGCTATGACACAAGAGATCTTACGAAGATCGACTGTCGCCTCGGAACGAACGAAGATTTCCAAACAGTATGTGAAACGCTTCATTCGCACAATATCAAGATCATGCTCGACGGGGTATTCAATCACGTCGGCAGAGGTTTTTGGGCATTTCAGGATGTGTTAGAGAAGAAATGGGATTCTCCGTATAAAGACTGGTTTTATATTAATTTTGACGGCAACAGCGCATATAACGACGGCTTCTGGTATGAAGGCTGGGAAGGACACTACGAACTTGTGAAGTTAAACCTGCAAAATCCTGCCGTCACAGACCATCTGCTTAGCTGCATAAAAATGTGGATCGAAACTTTCGGCATTGACGGACTGCGCCTTGATGTCGCTTATTCTCTCGATCATAACTTCATGCGCCGCCTCCGCTCTTTCTGCGAAGAGATTAAGCCGGGATTCGCTCTTGTAGGAGAAGTTTTATTCGGAGACTACAACCTGATCGTCAACAACGAAATGCTTCACAGCTGCACGAACTACGAATGTTACAAAGGATTATATTCCAGCTTTAACAGCATGAACTTGTTCGAGATCGCCCACTCATTAAACCGCCAATACGGACCGGAGCAGTGGTGCATTTACAGAGGAAAGCATCTCATGACTTTTGCAGATAACCATGACGTCACGCGGCTTGCTTCCATATTGACAAACAAGCGGCATATCCCCCTTGCTTACGGACTTTTGTTCGGTATGCCGGGTATTCCCTGTATTTATTACGGAAGCGAATGGGGAGAGGAAGGAACGAAATCACCTGATAATGATTATGCCTTAAGGCCTTGTTTCGATGCGCCTAAGCCAAACGATCTCACCGATCTGATCCGCCGCCTGATCGCTCTTCGCAGAGAAAGCGATGCGCTGTGCAGCGGTTCTTATCGAAATATCGTTATTACAAATCATCAGCTTATTTTCGAGCGCAAAACAGAAAAAGAGCAATTCCTTGTTGCCGTCAACGCATCCGACTGTGAATTCACAGCCGGACACCATGAGTTAAACGGCACATATGAACAGATCCTTTCCTTTGAAAACGAAACGATCACAAGCGGCAAGGACACTTCCGTACAGGAACTTAACGGACAGCTCGTCCTGCCCGCATACAGCATCCGGTATTTAAAAAGAGCTTTATAAAAGTCTTATATGATCCAGCGGGCATGGCTACCATGTCCGCTTTTTGTCACAGTCAGCTTCCAGTCGATCTGCTCTTTCAATTCATTGACATGAGAAATGATACCTACAAGTCCTTTTTCTCCTGCAAGTTCTTTCAAGATACGGATCGCCCTCTCCCGCGACTGATCATCCAAAGAACCGAATCCTTCGTCTACGAACATCGTCTCCAAACTCACCGCTCCGGCTGTGTTCTGAATGATATCCGCAAGTCCTAACGCCATTGACAACGCCGCCATAAATGATTCTCCGCCTGACAGAGATTTTACGTCGCGGACAGAATCTGTCACCAGATCGTACACATCCAGATCTAATCCGGCCTGCCCCTGACTGCTTAAATCTTTCAATTCCCGACACTGCAGGATAAATCCTCCGGAAGTCATTTTGGCAAGCCTTCGGTTCGCCGCCTGTATGATCTGCCGGAAATACTTTCTCTGAACATACGTCTCAAAATCAAGCTTCACACTGCCTGTCAAACTTCCGTTCGCCGTCCTGCTCAGATTACCGACAACTTCATACTTTTCCCGAAGTTCCTCCTCTGCCGCAAAATACTTTTTAAGGCTGTCACAGGCGCTTTGATGGGTAATATTTTTCCCGTGAATCTCCAGTTTTCGCACATTCTTTTCTTTCAAAAGCATATCTGTCTCATTTTTCTTTCTGACGTCACTTTCCGCCTCCTGCCGCCTTTTACCGTTTAACTGACCTTTCAATGTCTCAACACTGCTTTTCTTTTGAACGACCAGACTTTCATACGTCTTTACTTGATCGTTCATCTGCCTCCAGCCTTCGATCCATTTTTTCGCCTCCCGGTATTCCTCCTGATCCGCAAACCGCTGCTTTCGTATCTCCTGACGAAACATTTCCTGTTCCTGCTCGAACCGCTCTTCCAGTTCCGTTTTCTGTAAAACCAGATTTTCCGCCCGCCCTGCCTGACGTTGGTTTTCTTCTGCAGTTTTTCTGTATGCGTCCTGAAGCTTTTTCAAATTCGATCTTTTTTGCGCAAGCAGGCTCTCATATTCTGCAAGCCGGTCTTCCGCCTGTTTTTCATCTTCCCGAGAATACCTTTCTCCAAAAAGCGCTTTTTCTTCTGTTTCAAATTGTGCGCGAACTTCCTGATATTTTTCCTGTGCCGCCGCTCTCTTTCGCTCCGCTTCATCACGCCTCTTCTACTGTCTTTTCATCGACTCCGCCTTCGGAAATTTTCGCCTTATGCGGATGATGCACCGACCCGCACACAGGACACGGAGAACCTTCCTTAAGTTCTTGTGCAAGAATCCCCGCCTGTTCGCCGAAAAAGATTCTGTATTTTTCTTCATAATCTTCCGACGCCGCTTTACACTGATCTATGCAGCGTGTCATCTGAACTGTCTGTTTCTCATACTCTGCTTTTAATTTCCGTACTTTTGCATATCTGGGAAGAATCTCACGCAAACGCACGATCTGTTCTCGAAGCTTCGGTTCGATCCGATCCATCTCACTCTCCGCCTGCTCCGCATCTTCTTTCAGCCTGTTCTCCCGCTTACTGTGCTCTTCCATCCACTCATTCAGAGTAACGATTTCTTCTTTGATCCTCCGTGCATCTTCCTTTGTACGAAGCGCCTGCACTTCCAATCTTCTCGCCTGTTCCGAACGTTCTCCCAACAGCGCGTGATTTTTCAAAAGCTCATATTCCGCGCTTTGTTCCTGCAGTCTTTTATATTCCGATTCTGTTCGCTCTAACAGACCGAAGATCCTGTTGATCTCCTCTTTCTTCCCGATCATAAGATGGAGCTGCTCCGATTCTTTCCGAAGCGCCGTTTCTTCGGCTTCCATCGTTTCGTACGCTTCTTTTCCTTCTTTTAATATCCGGCCGAGCGTTTCTGTTACAGCCTCTGCCGAGGGCATTTCCTGGGAAATCAAATCTTCCCACACCTTTTGCACCTTCGATCCGTCTGCATCGACGCGCTCCATCTCACGCCGAATATCGGCTTCATTTTCTTTTAACTGTATATACAATGCTTTTCCTTGCTCTTTTAATTGTTCCTGGACGTCTCTGTATATCTGCGTCTGAAAAATCTTGGAAAATATCTTCTTTCGCTCTTTTGATTCCGCATGCAGCAGCCGCAGGAAGTCTCCCTGCGCTATCATAGCGATCTGCGTAAACTGCCCGGCGTCTAATCCGATGATCTGCTCTATTTTCTGATCAACTTCACGCTTTTTCCCCTGAAACTCCTTCCCGTCGGGCATGATCAGGCTGACTTTTGACGTTTCCTTTACAAGGCGGATCTTTCCGTCTGCATTTTTCCGCTTTCCCGCGCGCATATATTCCGGGTTTCTTCGGATCGTATACTGCCCGTCCCGATATGCAAACGTATATTCCACGAATGTTTCCGCCTCGTCGTCGGCATACTGGCTTCTCATCATATTTCCGTCGCGCCGTCCGCCGCTTGTCCTGTCGTAAAGAGCATATGTCACCGCATCGAAGATCGTTGTTTTTCCGGCTCCGGTATCGCCGGTAACGAGAAACAGCCCGCCTTGAATTTTCGTAAAGTCAATCGTTTCCATACCGGAATAAGAACCAAACGCAGACATCGTAAGTTTGATCGGTCTCATCTTTCTTCTCCTTTCACATCATCAAAAATCTGCGTCATCATTTCCGCCTCTTCTAAAGACATCTTTCTTCCATGCATTTCTTCATAGAAATCCGAAAATGTTTCCAGTGGATTTTCCATGCGGATATCCTCATCCTTAAACTCAAGTTTTTTACGCGTCCGTTCATTATCCGTCCGCACTTCTAAAATACGGCTGTACACTTTTTCCAACTGTTCTTTCGGTCTATAAGGATCGATTTCGTCTGTAAGCGTCACGCTCACATAATCATCCCGCTTTTTCGGATCTGCCGAACTTAAGATTCCAGAAAGACATCCCCGCACTTTCTGTACGTCCCGCAGCGGATGAAGCGGAAATTTTTCGATTGTGACCGCCTCTTTTTTCTGCCCTATCGTCACAAGATGAAGAGACTTTTCTAAGTCCGCTTCACTGACCGAATATTTCAAAAGCGTCCCGCAATATCGAATATGTTCCGCCCCCACTCTCTGTGCCTTGTGCAAATGTCCAAGCGCCGCATAATCAAATCGGCTGATTGCGGAAATGTCTACATTATCAATTCCGCCGACACTGAAAAGTTCTGAATCACACGTTTCCGGAGTCTCGCCGTTTCCTGTATAAAACTGATGAGATACAAGTACGTTTCGCTCCGAAAAGTCGATATCCTCTCTCCTTAAAACCGCATCGACAGCCTCTGTATAACTGCCCGGCGTCTCGTTTTCACACAACAACCTTACATATCCCGGCTTCAAAAAAGGAAGCAGATAAAAATTCACCGGACCATA
>ERZ826051.2796-NODE-2796-length-12816-cov-3.587650_pt1 | contig 12816 bp, 10 predicted proteins | sample MGYA00519928_ERZ826051 | MGnify/ENA primary metagenome ERZ826051 (study PRJEB31778, sample SAMEA3449219) | human gut metagenome | biome: human gut; feature: human-associated habitat; material: faeces | place: United Kingdom | collected 2010/2012 ...
CCAGGATGCCACACATTGACCGTCCGGTCCTGTCAAAGGTGCAAGTGACTGGTACTGCTTCCATTTATCGGAATAGGGTTCTGTTGTCAAATCACATGCATATCCCGGTCTCTGGGCCAGAAATGCTCCGATGACACATTCATCCCCTGCTTCATTTATGTTTACCTGATTATTCTTATCCTGCGTAAAAGATTCTGGGTTTAATAATCCTTCACTATACAGCTGTTTTAAATATTTCAGGCCTTCTTTGTAGCCTTCCTGAACCGGCGCAAACGTCACTTTTCCGTTATCTAAATACAATTTATTTGTCTCAGAAGTCAGTTGAAACGGATTCATTAGAAATCCATCAATCTGTGTACCCGCTCCGGAAGTCACTGTTGACAAAGGAATTTCGTCATTGAGATCTCCATTGCCATTGGCATCCTGCTCCTTAAAAGCTTTCATGACCTGATAAAACTCTTCCGTAGTTGTCGGCATCTCTAATCCCAGATTATCCAGCCACTGCGTATTGATCCACAATTTCATATTGTATTGTACATGCAGGGATCCATCTACATTCGGTAAAGAATAAATATTACCGTTGGGAGTTGTTATATAGTCTCTCATCCCTTCTATTTCATCCAGTGCCTGCTTATAACCTACTGAAACAGTGTCCAGATAATCGTTTAAAGGTAAGATCAGTCCCTGCTCTCCCAGCGCCTGTTCTGTTGCTTTGTCATAGCGGTTACTACTGCCTACACCAGTTAAAATAATATCCGGAAGATCTCCCGAAGCGAACATGGTGCTCAGCTTTTCCTGTACATTATCTGAAGCCGCACAGGTCTGCCACTCCAAATGGATTCCCGTTGTCTCTTCAAGTTCTTTTACCATTTCATTATCTTCCCAGCTGCCGTCCGGATTTGCAGGTGCAAACACCGTCAGAGTCACGGGCTCATTTACAATGGGAAGTTGTCCCGGTTCATTAAACAATGAATTGTCCCCTGTTTGTGTCTGACCTGCTTCTGCTCCTGATGATCCTGCTGCCTGTTGGGATGATCCGCACCCGGTAAACATTCCTGTCATAAGCATGCATGCTGTTAAAAGTGCTACAATTTTTTTCTTCTTCATTTTGTGCCCTCGCCTTCTTTTTTTGCTCAGCCCACAGCTTACCGATTTGATTTTTTGTATTTGTACTGTGGCTGCCTTACGCATTTCACAATACAGGCCGGGCACTGAAACAACAACTTGAAATTCCTGATGCAACGTACAAAATCTAAGAAAATGCGCCGTACACTTTCTTAGGTACTGCGCATTTTCTTAGATTTTTATTCTTTCCATGCCGAAGGTGCTATCCCGTAGGCACGTTTAAAGGCCCGTCGGAAGGTTGCGCTGCTTCCGTAACCCACCATCTGAGCAATGGTCTCCATATCCCATTTTCCTTCGGCAATTAATTTTTTTGCCTTTTCCAGTCTTAATTTTTCCAAATAGCTACTAAAAGATTTTCCCATCGTCTCCTTGAAAAAGATAGAAAAATAGTTTTCTGATAGTCCAAACTCTTCTGCCACCATGGGGACGCCCAGAGATGGATTGCCATAATTTTTCTCCAGATATTCTTCCAGTTTCTGATAGTATATCTCGCTCTTTCTGCTCCTGCTGTGATAATTTTCTTCGCATAGACGCAGGAACTGTGTTTCCAATACTTCCAATGCTTTGGGAAACGACTGTTCCGTCTGTACTTTTTCCAGCAGCTGCTCCGTTTCCATACTTTCTGCCATATTATTACACATTCTTATCAAAGTAGAGGTGATTCCCGATATAACGACTTTCCCTCCATTGGCCGACAGATGTATTTTTCCCAGATTTTCTTCTCTTATTTTTATAAAAATTTCTTTTACCTGCTCTGAATTACCATTTTTTGTAGCAGCCTGTAATTTTTCTTCCATTTCCAGCGGATACCAAGGCATATTCCTTTTCCACAGCTCTCTGCTGTATTCCACTACATTCTGTTTTTCTATTTTTCCCTTATCAGAGCAATATAACGCCTGTTGATAAGAAAATACAATTTCTCGCTTTTCTGTATAACAGCTGCCGATTCCGACATAAACCTCCTCCGCTCCAAGCTGTTTCAGTTTCTCTGCTGTCTGCTCTCCTACAAGCAGAGGTTCCATAGGATTTTCCTCTGTACAATATTGCAGCAATGCTACATGGGTCGGATCTACCGGATACCATATCTGTTCTGTTTCCGTCTCCGCACATTTTTTTGCCGCTGACAACAGTTTTTCTCCCTCCTCACTGCCAAACACCAGTACATAGTAATCCTTCTGCACTAACCGGATTCCGGCATGGGCAGCTTCCTCTATAATATTAAGTTCTGTGTCAAATTCTCCGTTCATTAGTAATGTCAGAAAATTTCTTCTCTCTTTCACGGTCTTTTCCTGTAGCATCGCATTCAAAGACTGATAATCATCCAACAGGGCATGAACTCCCTTCTCCAGATATTCATACTCTGAAATATTTTCCGTTTTATGAATTTCTCTGTCTTCCAGCATAAAAAATCCCTGCATATTGTCAATCAGGTTATGAATCGGTTTGCTGTACCTTAATGCAAAACAACACCCAAGGCCAATTTCCAGTACTGCCCCTGTGAAAAGAATCAACCATGCTGCTCTACGAATTCTTTGAAAATCCTGCATTACTACCGCCATCGGAAGAACGGCCGCAAAATGCATTCCATTTTCTTCCGATGTCTGATTTACCACCAGACAATCTGTTCCATTCCATTTTATTTGCCGGATATCTTCCCCTGTTGCTTCACTTAGAAACAGATCCGTGTTCTCCGGATCATCACCATCCGCATTGATTTTCCCCAGACTTGCAAGCAGTCTGTCCTCTGCATCATAAATCAGAATTCCTCCTTGTCGGCTCAACAGTTGTCCAAACATTTGCTCTAGATTTTCTTTTGAAAGCAAAAATTGTACTACAGCATTTGCTTCCGGCTCCTGTTGAATATAATTCCGCACAGGGTAGGAAAATGTCATTGCCTGAAATGTTCTCTCCCCTGTATCTATTTCTTCCAGCGGAAACAGCTGCCACGTATTCGACTCGAAACTCTGTTTTCTCCAGGTCTCAAAATCCGTATTTTGATAAGTGCAATAATTGTCATAAAAAAACTTATCCCCAACTACCATCCCGCTTTTTCGAAATATCAATTCATTTTTCATAATCACACTGTAATTCTGATAGTGCTCTGAATCCGCAAAGGTCTGGCGAAGCATGTCATTGCATCTGATTAATGCTGCGATATTATTGTCCCCATCCTTCAATCCGTCCAGAAAATAGACCCACTTTAAATCACTGTCGTTTGATACAGAAAAAGCTCCTGCACACATAATATCCAGTTGCTTTTCAAATGCCATGCGGCCTTCCGTTAAGTCATTTTTCATAATTTCACTGTAATAGTTCTCTGTACTATTTTTCCAAAATGAAAGTAGCAAAAATACTGCTATAAACGGTGCAGCCAACAGCGCACCATAAGAAAGCAGCAATGTAGAGTATATTCTCTTCACATGAAAACGTTTTAATTTCTGTTGTGTCATTCGTATGGTTATGCTCCTCATTTTTCTCATGGTCCAAAAAATATCCGGACTTTCGAACATAAAATGTACTTATCTGCAAAAAAACAGCAAACACGTACATTATATTACGCATTTGCTGCATTGTCATCATGAATATATAATTTTCTCACTCTGGAACGCTCTGGTCAGTCCGAATACCAGCACTCCCGCCGCGCACAGATTTACGATCACCGTCACGATAATTTCTGCCGGCTGATAACTAAAGGAAAAAATGCCGTTCATACACTGCACACTGTTGTATACCGGGATCAGATACCGGTATAGCGGGATCTCCTTTCCCTGACTGAGCATGGGGCTCAATCCGATAAATGTCACCACAATGGTAAACGGAGACACTGTTGTAGCTGCCTCTTTCACACTTTTGGCAAAAGCGGAGACCAGTGCGATCATGGATACCAGCACCATTACCGTTGACAGAATGATCAGAAGCAGCATCGCATAATCCATAGGTACGTACACCGAGGAATCCACGCCGGTCAGTTCTCCGCCCATCATTTTCGGCAATGCCGCAAAAGTTCCGATAAAACTGGAACAGCCTGCCAGAAGCGCTATGATACTTAAGGAAAACACTTTTCCCAGAGCCAGGGAACTTCTCTTCATGGGTGTCACCAGTAATGTCGCTATGGTACCCCGCTCCTTTTCCCCAGCAATGGACTCCGGTGCCACAGACATACATCCACTGTACAAAAACATCATAAGCAACAACGGCATCATCATGGAAAACATCTGCCCCGTAGTATCTTTGCTGGTGGCACAGTCATAGTATACCGAATCTCCGGCATTGATATCCAGTTTATTAGCTAAGGAAGTCTCATACTGCTCCAGCACCTCCGATACCTCATTGTAAAAATGAGCGGATTCCGGTTCCGCGGAATTGTAATAAATTTCTACATTGGGCGCAGGTTCCCCACTACTGACCTGGTAGTTTTCCACCACTGTATCAAAATCCGCCGGAAATACCACCAGACCATCCACCTGTTTCTCCTGGATCTCCTGCCGTATCTCCGTCAGCTGCTCTCTGTCCGCCTGCTGCCAGTCCACCCGCAGTTCCCGCATCTCTTCTCTTACGGAATCCGGCATGTCCACCACATAAGCCTTCGCCACATAAGTATCTTCCGGAAGCATGGTCTTCATCATGACACTGCCCAAAAAGCTGTACACCACATAGATCATAATTCCGGGAAGCAGCAGTGTGGTGATCACCAGTCTTCTGTCTCCGAAAAATCTGGCCAGCTCTTTTTTCATTACTGTGATCGTATTATTTGTCATGGTCCGTTTCCTCCCCACTTACCGCTTCATAGATCTCAAAAAAACGATCCTCCAGACTCTTCTCTCCACAGAGTGTCTGCAGATTTTCACAAACCGTCATCTGCCCATTAATAATGATCCCCACACGGTCACAGATCTTCTCCACCAGACTAAAGATATGGGTGGATACAATGATAGTCTTACCCTGTTCCTTCAGATCCAGAAGGAAATCCGTCACCACCTTCGCCGTCAGGATATCCAGACCGTTGGTGGGCTCATCAAAAATAATGATCTCCGGATCCTGCACCATGGCGATCACCAGCGATACTTTCTGCTTCATCCCCGTGGACAGATCCCTAACGCGCACCTGTGCAAACTCCAGAATGCCGAACCGTTCAAACAGCATTCGTTTTCTGGCCTCCCGTCTGTCTGTCGGAATACCGTACAATCCAGAGAAAAAGTCATACAGATAATCCGGGGTAAAAAAATCCTCCAGCTTCAGTTCACTGGTCAGGAAGCCGATCTTACGCCGTACCTCCTCCGGCTGTGTCACAATGCTGCTGCCGGATAACACCGCATCCCCGCTGTCCGGTCGGATCAGCGTTGCCAACATCCGAAGAGTTGTGGTCTTACCGGCACCGTTAGGTCCCAAAAGTCCGAACACTTCCCCCCTTTTTACGCAAAAGCTCACTTGATCCACCGCTGTTTTGGTCTTCGATGCACTGTGCTCCATTTTTCGTTGTTTTGCCGACAGATGAAATGTCTTGCTGATCTCCTGTACCCGGATCAATTCTTCGCTGTCCCCTGTCTCCCATTTTTTCTCTTCCATATACGCCATATCCTCCATGTCACTGTCTTCCCCGTCTTCCACTTTACTATTCACAGAGCATCCTGCGGTTCGTCAGATTGCAGGAATTCCCGCAATTCCCATTGCCACACATACCAGCCACAAGAGCAGCAGATGCGCAGGATAGAATAAGTAAAAGAAATATTTATTCTGCCGCCCTCTCGTTCCGTTGTAGAACCAGATCAGAATAAAGGAAAGTGCTGCAAACATCTCCAGGCTGTCCATCAATAAAAAAATGATGACACCGGCCCACATCTGTGCTTTCTTTCGGTTACGGAACAGATAAAGTACAGTGATTGCCAAAATCCCCTTAAAATCATAATCCGTCTTAAGAACCAAGCCCAGTACACATCCTGTCAGAATAATAACGGCATTCAGTCCCATGCGCAGAATCTTTTTTCCAACCGTTGTACCCACAAAATGCTGTTCCACCAGATGAAGTCCCGCAATCACCAGCAGCCCCAATAACAATGTAAAAAATACATTTTGATATGCCGGATACCATGCCTTGCCGCTGAATGCCAGATCAAATGGCACCTCCGAAATCAGTGCAAATAAAAACATCCTGCCCAGATACTTTTTCACATTGTGGGTCTTTTGAAATCCCTCTACCAGTAAAAAACAGTAAATAGGGAACGCAAATCTGCCGATGATACGCATTGCCATGTAGATGCCGTACATTCGGCCGTTCTGCCCCATCCAGGCAGTATAGGCCTCCTGATTCGCCATAGCTTCATACAGCCCGTTCCGGATCAACAGCCTTGTCACGATCACAGCCCCGATGTGATCGATCAACATAGTCACTACCGCGATATTTTTCAGCACTGCACTGCTGATTCCACGTTTTTCCTGTATTTTCCCTTCCGATATTACTTCTGTCTGCATCCTTATATTCCATCCTCGGTTTTTGTATTATTTAATTAGTACAATAATGTATTTGTTCTGCTTTGTCAAGCGACCCATTTGTCAGACTCCTACAAAAATGTCCCCTGCTGACGCAGAGGACACACTTATTAACAATCTTTTTTCATCCTACCTTATATCCGGTTCCCCATACCACCTTCAGGTATCTGGGCTCCTTGGGATTGCTCTCGATCTTCTCACGGATGTGGCGGATATGCACCGCAATAGTATTATCCGCTCCGATAGCCTGCATATGCCAGATAGATTCATAGATTTGGCTGATGGACAGTACCTTGCCGCGCTCCTGCACTAGGAGCCTTAAAATCTTATACTCGATGGGAGTCATCTTCACTTCCCGTCCCTCTACCGTCACTGTGCGGTTCCTGTCGTTGATCTCCAGTCCATCCACGCGGTAAATACTATCAATACTTTCGCACAGATTGACCAGCTGTGTATATCTGCGAAGCTGGGATTTCACTCTGGCTAACAGCTCCAGCGGATTATATCCCACTGTCACATAATCATCCGCACCGGCATTCAGTGCCATGATCTTGGCGGTCTCCGCATCCTGTGCGGAAATGATAATAATGGGGATCGTAGTCATATTACGGATGTCATGGATCATCTCAATGCCTTCTCCCCAGCCTCTGCCATCCAGTTCCACATCCAGCAGCAGAAGCTGGATCTCCTGTGCACGCAGTAATTCTTGTAACTGTGCTCTCCCCGTCACTGCCACCATTTTTAAGCCTTCTCCTGCGAGAAGGGAACTCATTGTCTCTATCACACCCGTATTATTATTGTATACTGCAACCCTTTTTTCCATGCTCCACACCTTACACCTTTCGTATAGAATAAAGTCCCTCTGCCTTATCCACGTTTATCGTATCCTGTCAATGCATATTTTCTGCAACATAATTATTAAAATTCTATAAACATTTCGTTTTGCTCTTATCCATTCATAAAAGCGTCTGCTTCGCAGCCGACGCCGCTACCGCGGCTCATCTTTTATTTCATGAATAAGACGCTTCGCTCATGGAATCGTAAATACACTGCTTTGCGTGCAAGCACTCACGCAGCTTATTTACGATTTCATGGCAAAACGAAACCCTACAACTACATAGACGCAATTGTAGGGCAAAAAGTTGCAGTATTTTTATTTTTCAGGTGTAAAGGTTTCAGGTGTAAAAAACTTCTTCCAGTACCAGGCCTTTGGCCGGCACCAGCGCTCCCGCCTTCGCTCTGTCTCCGGACTTCAGTACATCCGTCACATTTTCCGGTGTCCGGATTCCCTTTCCGACCTCGAGGAGGGTTCCCACGAGGATACGGATCATATGATGTAAAAATCCATTTCCGGTAAATACAAACTCCACACGGTTCGCTATCCTTTCGATCCGGATCTCATCGATCCGGCGGACGGTGGATTTCTTACTTTTCTTCGCAGAGGTAAATGCCTTGAAATCGTGTTCTCCAAGCAATAGCTCCGCCGCCTTTCGCATAGCATCCAAATCTAATGCTTCCGGTTCCTCTGTCGCATAGCGTCTCCAGAACACATCCGGGATCTGACTGTTGATGATGCGGTAGCGGTATCTTTTCCCTGTGGCATTCAGCCTGCTATGAAATCTCGGTGCCGCCTCCGACACCTCCACCACCGCAATGTCCTCTGGCAGATACCGGTTACAATAGGCCATGATCTCTTCTGTACTCATGTCAGATTCCGTATGGAAATTCGCCACCTGTCCCAACGCATGCACTCCTGCATCCGTTCTGCCGCTGGCTGCGATCTCCACAGGCTCCCCGCACATTTTCGTCAAAAGAACTTCCATTTTTCCCTGAATCGTATTGTCTGTGGATGTCTGTTTCTGCCATCCCTGATATCTGGTTCCTTCATATTGCAGTCGTAGTCTGATATTTCTCATGATTTCTTTTCTTTCTGTTTTTTCGCAGAAGCTTCTTTTTGAGCTTCTTTTCGAGCTTCCTTTTGGGCTTCTTTTTGAGCCTCTTCCTCTGCTGCCTGTCTGGCCAGTTCCTCGCTCAGCCTCCGGTCTCTCTCCTGCATCTGCCGCACTTCATCCATATCCTCCGACTTCAGTCTACGGAAATGATTGATCCCGGCTGTCAGAATCTTCACGCTGTCCTTAGTCGTCTGTAAAGCGCCCTCCTGATACATGGTCAGAGCGATCAGACCAATGGGCACTGCCACGATCATTCCTACGACACCGCCCAGCTTATATCCTATGTACAGGAGGAACAGGGTCGGCAGAGGCGGCATTCCCACGGAATCTCCCACGATCTTCGGCTGGATCAGCTGACGCGCCAGCTGTCCGATGCCCCAGATGATCAGCAGTCCTATGGCCATTTTATAATCAGAACTTAAGATTTTGATAATTGCCCAGGGGACCATAACAGTTCCGGTTCCAAAAAAAGGCAGGAAATCCAGAAATGCGATTCCCAGTGCGATCAACAACGCATAATCTACCTGCAGAATAGCAAATCCGATGACTAATAACAGATACATCCACACTTCGATCTTAAGCTGTGCCTTAAGATATCCGCCTACTGCTTTGACCAGTCCGCGCTTCAGCATATAATACCAGGACAGTACTTCCGCCGGTGTATGATTACGGAACCATGTTGCCAGCTGGTCTCTCTCCGCTACAAAGAAATAGGAAGAAAGCAGTGCCATGATCAGTCCGATCAGGATCGAAGGAACCTGCTTGGCGAAATTGCCCACGGCATTGATCGTAGGGGTGCCGATCTTACCCAGCAGATCTCCCACATAGCTTCCGATCTGATTGATGACATCCATGATGCTTTGCTGTACATCCGCCGGAAAACGGTTATAGATAACGCTCAGGTTCTGTCCGATATCGGCAAAATCATTCTCCGCACTGTCCCAGATATCCGGTAGTGCACCGATCAGTCCCATGATCTCATCGGTTAACTTCGCCCCTACCAGATAGAGGATCAATATCACCAGTGCGATGACCGCCACAATGACAAATGCACTTCCCGCTTTTCGCTTGATCTTTACCTTTTCCTCAAAAAATCTCACCAGGGGACTGGCGATCAACGCAATGATCCAGCCTGCCACAAATGGTGCAAAAAATACTAACAGCTTCGGCACCAGGAAAACGATCAACAGCAATATAATAAATGCCACACCCAGATTCACTAAGGCTTTACAATATTTCTTCATATGCTCTCACTCTCTCACACATTCTGCTTTTACACTCATTCATCCTTCCTGCTGTCTATTCCTGTGCAGGATCTTCTGCTGCCAGCACTCCGTCCAGGATCTCGTAGATTTCTTCCCTTCCCTGTTTCGTCTGTGCGGAATAAGGTACGATCTGTGTATCCGCTCCGGCCTGCAGGGTGGTGCGGATCAGCCTCACCTGCTTCTGTATCTGACTGCGGTTGATCTTGTCCAGCTTGGTGGCAATGATGATGGGATCGTAGCCATTGCGACGGATCCAGTCATACATGATCCGGTCGTTCTCTGAGGGAGCATGCCGGATATCGATCAGCAGAAATACCAGCTTCAGCTGTTTGGATTTATGCAGATAATCTTCGATCATCTTACCCCACTGGGCTTTCACATGCTCATTGGCCTGTGCATAGCCGTAGCCAGGCAGATCTACAAAGTAGATTTCATCGTTAATGTTGTAATAATTGATGGTCTGTGTCTTGCCCGGCTGGGAACTGGTCCTGGCCAGAGACTTACGGTTCATCAATCCGTTGATCAGAGAGGATTTGCCGACATTACTTTTCCCGGCGAATGCCACTTCGGGATGTATATTCTCCGGAAGCTTGCTGGTAATACCACAGACCGTTTCCAGACTTACATTCTTTATGATCATAAAAACTCCATTTCTGCGCTGCTTTTGCGCATCTTAGGTTTGTACTTTTTTGCACAAAACGCTGCCCTGTGTGACCACAAGGCAGCGCCCGGATTATTTTGCCTTTTTCAGAGATTCATCATGTATGGTGAGGGGCTCGCTCTCTCCATCCACTGCCGCCTTGGTGACAACACATTCTTCGATGGTGTCATCCGAAGGAATCTCATACATGGTATCCATCATTACGGATTCCATAATGGAGCGTAAGCCTCTGGCTCCGGTCTTGCGTTCCAGTGCCTTGTCAGCAATAGCCTCGATGGCATCCTGCTCAAAGCTCAATTCTACGTTATCCATCTGGAACAGCTTCTGGTACTGTTTTACCAGAGCGTTCTTCGGCTCTTGAAGAATACGGATCAGTGCTTCTCTGTCCAGTCCTCTTAAGGAGACACAGATAGGAACACGTCCTACGAACTCGGGGATCAGACCGAACTTCACCAGATCATGCGGAGTTACTTCCTGCAGCAGTTCGCTGATATCCTTATCCTCTCTTCTGCCCAGCTCCGTATTGAAACCGATGGCCTTACGATCCAGTCTGGACTCTACGATCTTCTCCAGTCCATCGAAAGCACCGCCGCAGATAAACAGAATGTTGGTGGTATCGATCTGAATCAGCTCCTGATGAGGATGCTTTCTGCCTCCCTGGGGAGGTACGCTTGCCACAGTACCCTCGATGATTTTTAACAGAGCCTGCTGTACACCTTCTCCGGATACATCACGGGTAATGGATACATTCTCGCTCTTTTTCGTGATCTTATCGATCTCGTCAATATATACGATACCGTACTGTGCACGCTCTACATCATAATCTGCCGCCTGGATCAGCTTTAACAGGATGTTCTCCACATCCTCACCTACATAACCCGCTTCGGTCAGTGTGGTGGCATCCGCTATGGCAAACGGTACATTGATGATCTTGGCCAGTGTCTGGGCCAGGTAAGTCTTACCGGAACCGGTAGGGCCTACCATGATAATATTACTCTTTTGCAGCTCCACATCATTCAGATCCTTGGGAGCCGTTACTCTTTTGTAATGATTGTACACCGCAACGGAGAGGACTTTTTTGGCCTCCTCCTGTCCGATGACGTATTCATCCAGGAAGTTCTTGATCTCCTTGGGTTTCAGAAGGTTAATGTCGGGACTCGCAGTCTCTTCCACTTCTTCATCTTCCAGTTCTTCCTCCAGGATGTCTGCGCAGATGTCTACGCACTCATCACAGATATATACCCCGGCAGGTCCCGCGATCAGCTTGCGGACCTGACTCTGGGTCTTGTTACAAAATGAACATCTGATGTCATTTCCGGAATTTTTTCCTGCCATTATTATACTCCTGTTATTTTATCTCCTTCCGAAGACGCCGCTTTTGCGTCGTAGGAAACGCGAGCCAAATTTCAGATTTGGCTCTGCGATAAAAGCTACTTTGTGCCGTATGCGGCACAAATAGCTGTGTAAAAAATATGCTATCAAGCATATTTTTTACACTATGCCTCGTGGAAGGTGATCACCTTATCGATCAGACCATACTCACAAGCTTCCTCAGCGCTTTTCCAGTTATCTCTCTCGGTGTCTGCGCAGATGGTCTCATAATCCTTGCCGGTGTTCTCAGCCAGCATACGGTTCAACTTCTCCTTGGTACGAAGAATATGCTTTGCTGCGATCTCAATCTCGGTAGCCTGACCCTGTGTTCCACCCAGTGGCTGATGAATCATAATTTCTGCATTGGGCAGTGCAAAACGCTTGCCCTTGGCACCGCCTGCTAAAAGGAAAGCTCCCATGCTGGCTGCCATACCAATACATACGGTGGACACATCGCACTTGATATATTTCATGGTATCATAAATTGCCATACCTGCAGTAACGCTTCCGCCCGGGCTGTTGATATACAAATGGATATCCTTATCCGGATCCTCTGCTTCCAGGAACAGCAGCTGTGCTACAATGATGCTGGCAGAAGTCTCATTGACTTCCTCTCCCAGAAAAATGATTCTGTCCTTCAACAGTCTGGAATAAATATCATAAGAACGTTCGCCACGGTTGGACTGTTCTACGACCATAGGTACTAAACTCATTATGATTCCTCCAATCTTATATTATCTAAATAGGCACAGTTTCCTGTGCCTATCTGCATTGCAATATTTCCAAGGCTTCGCCTTTTTGTTGCTTTTTTTATGCTTCTTATGCTTCTTTGATGACTGCGTTATCTTCGATTACCTTCATAGCAGCTCTTACCAGCATATCCTGTCTCAGGGCGTTCTTATCGTCTTCCTGAATCATATCACCTACCTTTACAGACCAAGAGACGATTGTCCCT
>ERZ826051.2806-NODE-2806-length-12754-cov-2.756831_pt1 | contig 12754 bp, 10 predicted proteins | sample MGYA00519928_ERZ826051 | MGnify/ENA primary metagenome ERZ826051 (study PRJEB31778, sample SAMEA3449219) | human gut metagenome | biome: human gut; feature: human-associated habitat; material: faeces | place: United Kingdom | collected 2010/2012 ...
TTAATTATTCAGTTGTAACACATGTATTGTAATCCTACACTAGATTTTCCAAATAGTTAGAAAGAGGGTGTGATAAATGGATGATTTTGAAAACAAATTAACTGAATTACATGATCGTGTTCTTAGTAAGGCTCTTACCGAGGATGAACAGAACAGCTATACCGAATCTTTATTTGAATCCATTAAACATATCAATGAATATGGAGAGGAGTTTTGGTACGCAAGAGAACTTCAGCGTGCTCTAGAATATACTGAGTGGCGCAACTTTTCTAGAGTTATTGATAGAGCTGTAACCGCTTGTGAAAATAGCGGAAATGATGTCTTTCATCATTTTGTTGAAGTCAACAAAACGATAGATATGCCTAAATCTGCAACAAAAGAAATTACAGATTACGCACTCTCCCGCTATGCATGTTATTTAATTGTACAGAATGGCGATTCCCGGAAAAAGGTGATTGCTCTCGGTCAGACATACTTCGCCGTAAAGACAAGACAACAAGAATTAATAGATAATTTTAACGAATTAAATGAAGACCAAAAGAGATTAGCTATCAGACGTGAAATGGCAGAGCATAATAAATTATTAGTAGAAGCCGCAAAAAATGCAGGAGTTGAAACAAACCTTGATTACGCTATCTTTCAAAATTATGGGTATCGTGGTTTATACGGTGGTATGGATGCAAAGGCTATCCATCACCATAAGGGATTGAAACCATCTCAAAAAATCCTTGACCATATGGGATATGAAGAACTTGCCGCTAATTTATTTCGCGCCACACAAACAGAGGCTAAAATTAAACGTGATAATATACAAGGGAAAGAAAATGCCAACCAGACGCACTATAACGTCGGTAAAGAAGTTCGTGATACTATTTCACGATTAGGGGGAACGATGCCAGAGGATCTCCCCACCCCAACTAAAAGCATTAAGCAGATCGAACGCGAGCAAAAGAAACTGGAAGATAGATAGAAAAACCGCCCCTGCGTCAACAGGAGCGGTCAACACGCCCTCTCCGCACAGCAGAGATAGGACGGCTTAACTATAACATCTCCGGAGATGCTACAGCATTCCAACCAAAAAATATTGTATCATCTTCGGTCAGCTATCGCAATCAGAACATCTGTTTTTGATAGCTGTTATTTTTATACCTTTTTACATATAATTACATAGGAGTGTGATGCAATGTCTTATTTTATTTATGCTCGTAAATCAAGGAAGGATGCTGATCTCGAAGCGTTGGGAATCGATGTGCTCGAGCGCCATATCACCACTTTGCTGGAGCTTGCTAAAACGCTGTCGCTTCCGATCGGGGCAATTTATCGCGAAGTCGTCTCCGGCGACAGTATTGATTCCCGCCCGGTGATGTCTCAAGTGATGGCCGAAGTAGAGTCTTGTATGTGGGACGGATGTCTTGTTATGGACGTTGACCGCCTCGCCCGCGGAGATACGATCGATCAAGGGCGGGTACAGCGTGCATTTTTCTACTCAAACACAAAGATCGTTACTCCTAACAAGACGATCCGGCAAACGAGTACGATAACGAATACTTTGAATTTAGTCTGTTTATGAGTCGCAGAGAATACGCAACAATTAAGCGCAGGATGCAGCGTGGCAGAGAACGAAGCAGCTCTGACGGATATTATGTCGGAAATATACCGCCCTACGGATGGCGTCGCGTTATCGCTCCTGATGGTAAGCACTTCTCTCTTGCTCCCGATCCAACCGAATCCCCCGTGCTCGATCTGATGTATGATCTATGCGGCAATAAACAATACGGTTATCAAAAAGCATGTACTCATATGGCCGAAATGGGAATTTTATCAAGAAGCGGACGCCCGTTTACGCCGTCCACGCTAAAAGGAATTATATCTAATCCGGCAAATATCGGAAAAGTTCGCTGGGGACATCGGAAAACGGTTCGTACGGTCAAAGATGGGAAAATTTCTCGTTCTCGCCCGCACTCGTCAGATTATATTCTTGCCGATGCAGTTTGGCCGCCCCGGATCAGCGCGGACCTTTTCCAGCGTGCCAACCAGCCAAAAGGGAGCTGCTCCACTCCGGTGCGTGATGACAGACCGATTCAGAATATTTTTGCCGGTCTTGTCCGGTGTTCCCAGTGTGGCCGGCTGATGGTTCGTAAAAAAGCGCATACTAAAACGCCTTATGACATTCTGATTTGTCAATATACTGAATGCCCTACAGTCGGTATCCGAATTGATGAGTTAGAGCTCGCCTTGTTGGAATGGCTGCGGAATTACATAGATAAATACGAGCTCACTGACGCGTTGCCCGAAGACGTGGAGAACGTCGCTGCAAAAGAAGCGATTGTTAAGAATTTTGAAAAAGAACATGAAACACTTTTAAAGCAACGTGAATCCCTTTTTGATTTTCTCGAGCAGGGTATCTATACGAAGGAAATTTTTATCGAGCGGTCAAACGCTCTTGAGCGACGCGTAAAAGAATGTATGGAGCACATTATCTCCGCGCAGAACGACCTTCACGCCACACTCGCACTACAGGCAAACCGTAAAAATTTCGTTCCGCGCTGTAAGAATTTGCTCGGCGAATGGGGTAGACTTACAATTCCCGAAAAGAACAGCGCTTTAAAGGTTTTAATTGAAAAAATCATGTTCACAAAGACAAAACGAAACAAAAAGGGGCAGGATCGTTCTGATTTTGAAATTGATGTGTTTCCAAAAGTGCCGAAATAGCGGCGTTTTTCATTCGTTGCATCTTCTACGAGCGAAAGAACTCGCTCACATGGAAATGGTATGCGCCATCGTTTATCAGCTCACCAAGGACCTTTCTCCGGAGGAAATCGAACGCTCCGGATTTGCTCCTTATTATGTAGATCACACACTTGCTCTCTGGCCACAGGCAGCAAGCGGCGCCCCATGGACAGCAACTTATTTCCAATCAAAAGGAGATCCCATCACCGATCTTCATGAAGATCTTGCGGCAGAGCAGAAAGCGCGTACAACGTACGATAATATTCTTCGTCTCGTAAAAGATCCTGAAGTATGCGATCCGATCCGTTTCTTAAGACAACGTGAAATCGTCCACTACCAACGTTTCGGTGAAAGTTTACGCATTGTACAGGAAAAACTCGACAGCAAAAACTTCTATGCTGTCAATCCCGAGTTTGATAAATAATCACTGCAACACAAACTTTCCCTCCCGTTTCAGAGTTTTCTCTCTCCGGGAGGGGAAATAATTTTTCATTTATATATTTTCAGAAAAAGGATTTCTCTTTCACACTTACTGCAGCGTCACTTCTATAGTCTGCTCTTTATACTCTCCGTTTGTCTGAGGAATCTGGATTTTTAACGTCACAGTTGTACCTTTCTCATAGTATTGCAGCTGCTCCTGAAGAGCCTCCATGCTGTCTACTGTTATGTCATCAATAGCTGTGATAATGCACCCTTTTGTCATTCCTGCTTTTTCTGCACCGCCGCCTTTTGCAATTTCTGTTACATATACTCCTGCCGGCATCTCAATCTGCTGTGAAAAGGCATCCGAAACACTGATTCCGGTTATGCCGATAAGGCCTCTTTTATCTTCCGCAACTTTTGTTTTTGTTTCTCTGTTCATAAGGTTTTCAATCAAATCACCGACATCACTGATCGGAATTGCATATCCGATTCCTTCCACACTGTCACCTACAAGTTTTGAAGAGTTAATGCCGATCACTTCCCCATTTACATTGACAAGAGCGCCTCCGCTGTTTCCTTCGTTGATCGCCGCATCCGTCTGGATCAATTTCACACCGCTTTCCTGTGTATCTCCAGTCTCTTCATTTGTCATAGAAACAGAACGGTTCAATGCACTGATAACGCCTGTTGTCACAGACTGTCCGTATCCAAGTGCATTTCCGATGGCGATCGCAGGTTCGCCGACTTTCAGGCTCGTGGAATCACCCAGAGTGGCAACTGAGATTGCATCCAGTGTATCATCCGAAATATTCTCAATAGGCACTGCAATAACTGCAACATCATACTGGGCATCTGTACCCTTAATGTTTGCTTCTACAGTTGATTCATCCGTAAAGGCAACTGTAAGAGTATCGCTTCCCGCAACAACATGATTGTTCGTCACGATCAATAACTCTGTGTCTGTTTTTCCGATAATAATTCCGGTACCTGCGCCTTTTGACTGCTGTTCATAAGTTCCGCCGAAAAAGCTGCGGACTTCTTCTACCGACATACTTGTGATAGAAACAATAGACGGCATCACCTGATCCACAACTTCAGATACATCAGATGTCACTACGCTGGATGATTTTGAAAGAGGAGTCCCTTTACTTACCTTATCAGAAGATGCGGTTGTAGATTTTGAAGAGTCAAGCAACCCAAACACCCGGTTTCCAACCACCGTTGTTGTAAGGAAAATCCCACTTGAAACAACACCGAATAAAATAGCAAAACCTACGACTGCAACCGTCCGCATCAAATTCTTATGCGGCTTTTTTTCCTTTTTCAAATGATCGCCGCCCGGCTGCCACTGTGGGGTATTTCCCTTTTGTTCTCCGTTTTGGCTGCCTTCGCTCTGAGAATTCATTCTCTGCCGATCTTCGTTATTTGAATTTTCATTTGGATTATAATAATTATATTGATTGTCCATAACACTACCCGCTTTCTTTCTTTTTTTCTATGGTCTTATCATAGCGGATTAATGTGATGAATTTGTGTTTATTCATTTAACAAATATTGAATTGAAAACACAAAAAAAGACCGGACTTAGAAAATGATTGAAAATTTCATCTTTTCTATCCGGTCTTTCATTTTATAAATCTACTTATAAATCTACAAAATCAATATCAAAGCCATCTTTTTTTGAAGATGTTCTATTGCTTCTGCCTACTGCCTGTTTTTCCTCAGGCTCATCAAACGCTTCATCGTCGTATTCATTCTCATAATCGTCATCATATCCGACTTCAAAATCATCGTCAAACCCATATTCGTCCGACTCATCGTCCAGATAACCTTCTTCCTCATAGTCATCGTCGTACTCGTCGTCATATTCATCTTCATACTCGTCGGCATATTCATCTTCATATTCATCCGAATACTCAGCATACTCTTCTGACTCATCCGATTCATCATCAAAGTCATCATCGTAATCATCTTTTGCTTTTCCTTTTTTAGCGGACTTTGCACTCAACTTTTTCTCTTCTTCCTCGAATGGAATGTCGTACTCATCATACAGATCATCTAATTCCTGATTTCGATGGACAAGTTTTACCGCAAATACGATTGCCAAAATCAAGAGAAGCAAAAACAATGCTGCCGCCGCTACAAGAACAACCATTGCATTTTCCGCTACAAATTCGCCCAGCTTCGCAACTATGCCGCTCTCACTGTCTTTCTTTTTCGTCTCCTCTTTCGGAGCCTCAAAATACTGATATGTTCCGTCTTCTGTATCGTACTGATAGAAAGATTTTTCACCTGTCCTTGTATTCAATGCATAAATAACATAATATCTGGAATTGGACGGATCAGACCATGCCGGGAAGTTTTCTTCCTGAACTGTCATGTCCACTTCCTGATAACTGCTCGGAAGTTTTGCCGACTTCGGTGCATCAACAACGATCAAAGATGTTGTATCCGATATTGCAATTTGTGCGAAAGGAGCAAATGTTGCATCCTCTGTATTAAACAGGAAAAATTTTCCTTTTCCTGCGTCATCCATTAAAAATCCAAGATAAACTCCCGCGTCATTTGCTACAAATTTTCTCTCTTCTCCGTTAAATGTCATCTTTGTCTCAGAATAACCTTCCGGAATATCTGTTGTCGTAAACGCCTCCGAAAAATGATAATCATTTCCGTCTACAGTCACAACAATATCTGTACTTTCACCTGCCGGTGAATTAGGAGCCGATGTCGGTTCTACACTTGTTGTTCCATCGTCTGCCGCTGCAATCGAAATTGCGGAAGATCCATTGTTCAAATTTAATGTATCTCCGGAAGAAATCGTAGCTGAGCTGCTGCTTACAGAAATCTGCGTATTCGCAACCGTAAGAGCTCTGAAAACTACCGCCGTTCTCAGCTCTGTTCCGCCGCCTGTACCTTTATAAGTCAGCGTACCCGCACCGTCTGCCGTAAATCCATCGCCGCTGACAAATTCAAGCGCCTTCGGATCATAACTCATTGTAACATCCACACTTCCGATCGTACCGCCTGAACTTTGAACAACAAAATCAACGCTCACATTCTCTCCGACTTTCGTTGACGGATCAGAAAACATCAATACGCCATCCGCCGCAAATACCACCGTACTCAACACCGGAATCATCAAACATACCGCAATAATAATGCTTGCAAATTTCTTTAATACTTTCATATACTTAACCTCTTTCTGTTTTTTATCTTCCCCTGTTCCGGTTGGATATTATTGAACTGTACCTTCCGGAGGTGCTTCGGTCTGTCCGCCGCCGCTGTCTGTTCCGCCATCCGGCACAACCGGAGGTTCTACGGTTGTACCGCCTGTATTATCCCCGGTACTGCCATTTCCTCCGACGCCGCCTGTTTCTCCCGAATTTCCGGTATTACCACTGTTTCCGCTCATGCTTCCGTCATCATAATTTCCGCCGGTGTTTCCGCCTTCGTAGTTACCGCTGTTATCGGTATATCCACTGTCATTATAAGATTCACCGCTATCATATGACGACTGCGATCCTGTTCCCGAAGACTTCTTTGCACTTGCAGTATACGAAATATTAGAACCGACCGTCTGCACTGTAGACGATGGAACATATCCTGTAATGCCAAACAGGAATTCATGAAGCTTTGTTACATTCGATACAAGATTATCCGGCACGACAACGCTTCCGATCTCTGAAAGCATATCTGTATACTTATCTTCCGGGAATCCCATATTTCCTACCAGTTTATATTCACTGTAAGCTGAAGCATATTTCAAAATCTCCGGCAGCGTAAAACTTGTTGAAACTTGCGGGAACACTTTATCGATGATCTTGTTTAACGTTCCGATATCCGCTCCCTTCGCCTTTTCAAACATTTTTTCTATTACAAGGCGCTGACGCTCCGTACGAGTAAAATCTCCGCCTGCCGTAGAACGAATTCTGGCATAAGTTGTCGCCTGCGTTCCGTCTAATTTCTGAAGGCCTGCACTTTGAAGAAGATTTGCCGCCTTTCCCGCCGAATTTGCCGTTTCAGGAATATATTGATTAATATACGGAAGTTCTTCCTCTGTAACTTCAATCTCTATGCCGCCCAACAGATCTACCGCATCTGCGATCGCGCCAAAATCAACCGTCACATAATCCTGAATATCAAGATCAAGATTCATGTTCAACATATTGATAGCAAGTACGGGACCTCCGTAGCTATATGCCGCATTACACTTCTGATAAGTTCCTTCTGAAAGATCAAGCAGCGTGTCTCTGTACACTGACACCATCTTGATTTCCTTTGTCTTATTATTCAAGCTTGCAACGATAATACAATCCGTACGATTTCCTTCTCCCAAGTCACCGTCTCTTGAATCCACGCCAAACAGTGCAACATTCGTATAACCGTCTCCAAGATCTACATTTTTATTTTTCTTCACTTCTTCATTGATAATGATGTCGTCCGCTTTAATTGATTTCGTATCAATCTTACTCCACTTCGCATAAACATACATTAATCCGAATGCTAAAAGCGCTGCGATGAAAGCTCCTACGCAGATTAATGCGATCTGCCATGGCTTCATCTTATGAACACGTCTCTTTTTGCGCTTCTTTCCTTTTCCTGAAGCGGAAAAATCTTTCCTGCGGGTAACCGGTTTCTTTGGCTTAGTTGACGTCTCTTTCCCCCTGTGCATTGCTTGCCTTCTGCGGGATGAATTACGCTTCACCTTGTTCTTTGACATATTTTCTCACCTATTTTAGTATATACTTAATCTACATCATACCATGATACAACAAATCTCTACATTATTCAATCATTTCCCCTGAAAAGATTAAATAAAAATCCCCAAAGTTCCCCGGGGATTTTTATCTGCATATTGAGGCTATTTCGCACAATATACTTATTCATATTTTTTTAATTGTTCAAGAATCGTTCTCGCCTTTTCTTCCCATGTATTCTCTAAAGCCTCTTTATCCAATAACGCCTTATATGTTTCATCTGTTTTCAGCAATATTGCCTTATCTAACTGCTCTAAAAATTCTTTATGGTCATGTCCGATCAACACCGATTCATATTTCCTGCATTCGTCCATATCCGTTGTCACGATCGGTTTATTAAGCGCCATATACTCAAATAATTTAACCGGAGAAGTCGCTTTCGTAATGTCGTTGATCAAAAACGGAATCGTTAAAACATCCATACGGGCGGCATAATTCTGAAGGATCTCATATGGACGCGACCCGCAAAAATGAACGTTTTTCCATTGATCTGCTCCCGATTTATCATAAGAATCATCATATTTGATTCCAAAAAGTACAACTTGATATTTATTTTCCTGATCAATTTTTTTCAACAGATCATAATCAAACCATTTTGCCAGCGCCCCATAATATCCGATAACCGGCTGCCCCTTTTTCAAGATAGACTCAAACTCTTCATCACACTTAAAATTCGGATCGCACCCATCATGAAAGTGAGCATAATCCACGCCATTACTTGAAAAAGCAAGCCGAACATCTCCTCGCTTTTCAATGACATCTTTCTTCAGCGCCTCGGCAGTTACAACAACAAAAATATTTTTATCTGTCATAGCCAGATCATACTTTTCTTTTACGTTCACGGGAAGTTCGTCTGTTCCCGCAAGATGCGGATTCAGGTCGTCAATATACTCATAAACGATTTTATATCCCTGCTGCATATACTCTTTAATCTTTGCCGCAGGCAAAGTCCAGTCTGTTGAATAGAACTGAACATATTTCGGAGCTTTGCATTTTTCAAGTTCCTGAAAAAGCAGCTTTGAAAATGCTGTATTCGCATAGTTGACCAGATATAAATTATCCGCCTGTTTTTTGATCCGCTTCACATCATCCGTAAAACGTGTCACTTCATAAAAGACAAGCGTTCTTTGCTTCGCAAAATTGCTGAAAATATGCTGAGGTCTTTGGTACAAAGGCACATCCCATCCAAATGAACTTCTCCAGATCACAATCCGATCGTAAGAATTTTTTGAAAGAATCCGGTCGATTCCCTCGATAAATTTCTTTTTATTAACAGCGACATAAATTCTTTCTTTTACAGAAAGCTTTACAAGATAATTAGAATAAATATATCCTGCCGCCTTTTTTATCGTTCCTGCCAACCCATATTTTTTTACAAGATTTTTCAATTTACTGATCTTATCTTTCATTTTTCTCCCATTCTCCCATATACGCTTTCAATTCTGCCGCTTTCACAGACCAGTCATTTTCCCACGCACACTTTTTCAGGAGCTCCTTCCGTTTTTCATCCTTGCAGTCGTCCTTACATTCTTCAACCAATGAAACAAATTCCTGTACATTTTGGGCGATTTTTACCGCAGTATATTTTAAACATTCCGGAAGCGCTGTTGAAACAACCGGTTTCTCCATCGCCATATATTCAAATAATTTAACAGGAGAAGTTGCTTTTGTAATATCATTGATCAAAAACGGGATAATGCATACATCCCAAAAATGTACATATCCTGCTAATGACTCATAAGGTTTTTTTCCAAAATACTTCACATTTTTATAATCAAGCAGCCCGCTCTTTTTCAGCGAATCATCATGCTCAATCCCGATCAGGATCAACTGGATCTTCTCATTATCTGCCAGTCTTTTCAAAAGATCATAGTCAACCCAAGCCGCCAATGCCCCGTAATATCCGACATGCAGCATATCTTCTTTAAGCCACTGTCTGTAGACTTGATCTTCCGTCACGCTCTCCGGTACAAACTTGTCACACTCTGCCCCATTGGAAATTTGAACGATCCTCGTCTTTTTATTATTCGACTTTGCCTCTTTATACAGTTTATCCGCAGTCGCTACAGTCAACACATTTTTTGCTCTTAACAAATATTGATGTCTCGATCGGATCTGCGCGATTTTTTTTCTTGAAATAAGTTCCTCATTAATATCATCTACATACTCATAAATAATCCGAAATCCAAGTTCTGAATATTGTTTTATTCTGCTTACCGGAACGGTATCAGTAGAATATACCATGACGTATTTCTTTTCTATCTGCTTCAATGCATTTAATAAATACTTCCTATAATAATACAGATCCAATACATATACATGACGCGCAATCGGCGTGATACGCCGTCTATCCTTAAAATCTATATCATAATACGAATTGTATAAAATGAGCGTCTCCTCATCCCCCATATTTCTAAGCATATGCTGAGGACGCTGCATCATTATGTTGTGATATCCAAAGTGATTCTCATAAATAACAATCCTGGAATAACCTCTTCTTAAAATCCGATCTATAAGCTCTTTCCTCACCCGAGTGATCGGCGGATTCCATAAGTCACGCTCTGTTTTCTTCCACTTCACGGCAATCATCTTGATTGTTCCGCATACACCCTTTTTTCTGATTTTATTTATGAGTTCTTTTCCCGCCATGACTTTCCTTTCTCAATTCAAACAAAAACTTCACATTGCTGTTCCAAAAACGTTTTATACGCTTCGGTTCTTTCGTAATCCTATACAGCCACTCCAAATTATGACGTATAAAAAATGAGGGAGCACGCTGTTTCTTACCGCTTAAAACATCAAAACTCCCACCGACGCCAATATAAATTCCTTTTCTGTCAGAACGGAAATATTTATGAATCAAAAGTTCCTGCTGAGGAGCGCCTAATGCGACAAACACCAAATCCGGATCAAGCTCCGTTATCTGCCGCATTACCTTTTCTTTATCCTCTACATATCCATCTGTATATCCGGAAATAATGACATTCTTGTACTCTTTCTCAATCCGTCTGACAAAAGAATCCAAAACCTCTCTTTTTGCTCCGAACAAATAAATCGAGCACTTTTTTTCATTTGCATATTTAAGCAGTTCCTCACACAATTCCACTCCCGGTATCCTTTCTTTAAAACGGAATCCCAACTGCTCTCCACCCTTTACAATGCCGATACCGTCTGCAGCAATCACTGTATTTTTATCCATAAGAACCCGATTCATCTCCGGCATCTTCTTTCCGAGCATAAAAATCTCCGGATTGGCTGTCACAACAAAACAGCCTTTCTTTTCATCAAGCCTTTTCTGCAAAAAATCTAAAAATCTATTTTTACTTCCTCTATACGTTTTTTCGTAATACGCTTTTATAGATGCCATCACTTCTTTTCCTCAAATCCTTCCGTACTCTCTTTTACAAAAAGTATTTTCCCCGTCATGATGATCAATTTCAAATCAAGCAAAATCGAATAATTCTGTATATACATCAGGTCTAACTTCAGCTTATCATACGCTGTCGTATTATATTTTCCATAAATCTGGGCATATCCCGTAAGTCCGCCCTTCACTTTCAACCGATAAGAAAATTCAGGCACTTCTGCCGTATACTGTTCTACATGTTCCACTCTCTCCGGACGAGGACCTACAACGCTCATATCTCCTTTTAAAATATCGATAAACTGCGGCAATTCATCAATTCTGGTCTTTCTTATAAATTTCCCGACAGGGGTGATCCTTTCGTCATCTTCTTTTGCCGGTATGACTTCCCCCTCTTTTTCCGCATCTACGATCATACTTCGGAATTTATGAATTTCAAATACTTTTCCCCCGATCGTACATCTTTTCTGCCTGAAAAAGACAGGACCTCCATCATACAATTTGATCGCGATTCCGGTAATAAGCATAATTGGAGATGTTATCACCAGCATAAAAACAGAAATAATAATATCCAATGTTCTCTTTACAAACTTTTGTTCAAAAGTAAACCCATTATTACGCGACAGCAATAATGGAGTGTCAAAAAAATGAATATTTTCGGAGCTGCGAATAATAATGTCCGAAATTTTCGGTGTAATATACGACCTGATCCCTTCTGCATAACAAAACTTTACTAATTTATTACGCAAAGGAGAATGTATATCACAGAGAAATACCGCGTCAAACTTCTTCATTTCTTCTGTGATACGATCCCAGCCTTCTTCTACATTCATGGATTCTTTTATATTATATCGATCTTTTCTTGAATTTACTTTTCTCAAAAAGGATGTCGGATCGTATTCTTCATATAACAGTAGAATATCTCTGGGCGGAAATAGTTTTCTGAAAATCCAATTTACAACTAATGTCCACACTAAAATAACCCCGACATCAATAAATGTCAGAACGATCATAGCTTCAACAGGAATGAATTTCGCCGACAAAAGAACTGTCTCCAAATAAATCAGCACATTTGATGCCAACAAAGCAAGCGTCTGCGACAACATTAAACTGCTGCTTTTTAAATATCCGATCTTCATTCCGCCTAAAATATAAGAAAAAACCGTAAAAAAGAACGCGTAAAACGCAGCCATCATCAGATAGCCTTTATAATAAAACGGAAAAACAATTCCATCGTTATAGTTTTCATCCCATATATGAATGAAAAAGAATATCAATATCGCCAATAATAATATATTAAATCCAAAACGTATCAGCCTCTTATACTGTTCCAGCTTCCCAGTATGCATCGCTATATACTCCTCTTTTCTTCTGCATTGTTCTATATCTGTTAGATTATAGTATATCTTGTACCTTTTTTCAAGGTTTCATCATTTTCTACATTTTTATTTAAGAAAAAAGACATCCTTCTTTAAGATGC
>ERZ826051.2809-NODE-2809-length-12741-cov-4.388066_pt1 | contig 12741 bp, 12 predicted proteins | sample MGYA00519928_ERZ826051 | MGnify/ENA primary metagenome ERZ826051 (study PRJEB31778, sample SAMEA3449219) | human gut metagenome | biome: human gut; feature: human-associated habitat; material: faeces | place: United Kingdom | collected 2010/2012 ...
CAGGAACATCATATTTCGTCTGTACCGTTTTTCTTTTCATAAACCTATAAAATCAAGACTTGTGAGAGAACGCTTATATCTGCCCTTCACAACTTATAAAAGCACTACAGAATCTGCGACACTACGCCAATTAAACTCCGGTTTAATCATCCACTTCTTTGTAGTCTACGTCAAGCGCATCCGCCTCCTGCTTCATAGCCTTTGCAGCTTTTGCGGTTCTTGAAACGATCCACAGATCAGAGATTCCATCATAAATCAATGCGACTCCGATAAATTTCATTGCAAGGCTCACAACCCCAAATGCATTTACGATGCAGATAATGCCGAGTGCAAGGCTGATAATTCCAAGGATCATTGGACTCCACCACTTCTCATAACCGTTTGCCTTTGTCTCAAAAGCCATTTTGATATCGCTGATCCCATGGACTGCCAGCATAACACCGATAACGATCGGAATGATCATAGCGATGTACTCCGGTCTTGCAAACAGCCAGATACCTACTAAAACCAGGATCAGACCAAGCATTCCGTTAAAAGATGTCAGTCTGTGATTTGTAAAATATCCCACAAGATTTACAATACCCATAACAATTAAGCCAAATGCAAGCAGCATACAGATTGCACTAATTGTCTCATCTGACCAGATGATCAAAACTACTCCAAGTGCTACACACAATAACGCTGATAAAATGACATCCGCTTTTATTCTTTTTAATGTCTCTTTCATTTTTCTATCCTCTCTCTTTAACAAAAATTTTTGTCATTGCTGTTTCTTTTATAACGAATATCATACCATTCTTTTGGGTTCCGGTAAATATACAGCTCATAAAAGAAGTATAAAAAACTAAAAAAATTGTTAATTTCTTGACATACGAACATGTCTTGATTAGACTACAGTGGAAAGAAATTTCATAATTTGCAAATCAATTTGAAAGGAAATACATTACCATGGGAAAAGAAGTAAAGACGAATGCCATGCGCATTCTTGACAAAAATAAAATACCTTATGAAATTATTAATTATGAATGTGACGAATTTATCGACGGACTTCACACCGCCGAAGCCACCGGAGCCCCTGTAGAACAGTCTTTTAAAACACTTGTCATGCAGGGAAAAAGTAAACAATATTATGTTTTTGTACTGCCGATCGCAGAGGAAGTTGATCTGAAAGTTGCCGCAAAAACAGTCGGCGAAAAATCCGTAGAAATGATCCACGTAAAAGATATCACCGCCATTACCGGTTATGTACGTGGTGGATGCACTCCCCTTGGCATGAAAAAACAGTTTCCTACCGTTCTCCATGACAGCGCCAGAAATTTTGACAAAATCTATATCAGCGGTGGACGTATCGGAACCTCCATTACCGTCAATCCGGATGCACTGCTCTCCGTAGTACGCGGACAATATGCGGATATCATCATGCATTAACCAGCGTTTCACTTAAAAACTGCCGCTTGCAGGCTGTAAAAATCCGTAACATAACCTGCAAGTGGCAGTTTAAATCCAAACTTCAAATTAACTTGTCAGTTCCCCAGGATTTTTTGCGAGATTCATGATCTCCTGAAGTTCTGCGCCTTCCACCGGTGCATTTCCATAGCTGACGTGTTTTGCATCCTCTGTCACGCCGCCGAGAAGTCTTACATCCTTCTCTTTTGTCATCTCGATCGTATAATAATGCGCCTCATCTTTTAATGGATTGTATGTAATATAGATTCTGTAGCAAAGTGGCGGCACTAATCCTTTATCCGGAAGATCCACGCGGATAAGTGTCAGATTCTCTGAAATATCCAATGCCATAACGGAATAATCATCCTCTGTATATGGATAAAGTTTTGGCTCTTTGAATGCTGCCGCAAAAAGCTCATTGACGAATGCCTCTTTCTCATCGCAGAGTTTTTGCACGAATTCCGCTTTTTCTGTATACAAGCGCTTTGGAATCACAGAAAATTCTGTCTGATTTTTCACAAATGCCTGAAACTGCTGTGGTGTCATTTTGATCTGCTTTGGCTGTTTTGCCATTTTCTCATCTGCCTCATGCAATTTCTGGATCAGTTCAATCTTCAATACCAGATTATCGGTAAATGGATTGATGACCATTCCGCTTAAATTCAATTCCGGTTTTACGGCAACGCTGTTGCATGCCGGAAATGGCATACTTAAGAGTGCCTGGCTTTTTGGTGCATTTGCCATCTGCTCTTTGGAGGTGTACACTACAAAATACTGTTCGCCGGCACCGCTCTTCAAAAAGCAGGGTGTTGGCTGATCCGGTGCTTTTAACATTGCCGGAACTAACAGTTTCGTCGGACGAAGCAGATTTAAGACTGCTGTAAGCTTTTCTTTTGTCCGGTCTGCTGCGTAATCTTTGATCGCCTCCTCCAATCTATCATTTGTGATTTCCATTGTTGTCTTTTCTTCCATAATAAAACTATCCTTTCCTGATGCCCTATGCCAGAAATATGTTTCCTGACGATTTTCTATCTTGTGATCGCTGACATTCCATATTTCAAATTTGAACCATGATTTCTCTTATTTTAGCACATTACTGCGATTTATTCCATTTATTTCTGTTGCTGCATTTTGTATTTATGACAATCTACACATTCAGTATGCATACCTTATAACTCTTTGCAATTCATGCAGCTTTATGTGCTATTTTAATTTTTTTAATAAATCCGGCAATTCGCTCAATTCAAAAATGCGGTAATCCGGATGGATCGTACCATGATCTGTTATATTTCTGTCTCTCTGATACCAGATTGTAGTCAGTCCGGCATTTTTCCCACCAAGGATATCTGAGGATAAGCTGTCGCCCACAATGACACTCTCTTCCAGCTTAAAATCAGGAATATGTGCAAAACAATAGTCGAAAAATTTTTTGTCCGGTTTATGATACCCGATTTTTTTTGAAATAAAAAAGTCCTCAAAATACGGTTTGATCCCGGATTCCTCAATACGTCTGCTCTGCACTTCATAAGTTCCATTGGATGCAGCATACAATCTGTACTTGCCGTGCAATTTCTGTAAAAGTTCGAGCGCGCCATCCACTTTTTCGTGTTCATATGCAAGATTCTGCTCATAACATTTTGCTGTTTCTTCCGGCGATGCTGTTATCCCATATTTTTCAAAAAAAATATGGTAACGGCTTATTTTCACTTCCTCCTGCGTCAATTCACCGAGTTCTAACTTTTTCCATTGTGCCTGATTGATCTCACTGTACCTCGCCAGCAATTTTTCTGTTGGCTCCACTCCAACTTTTTGCAGTGCTTTTTTCAGCGCTTCCTTTTCTGCCTTGTGGAAATCAAGAATGGTATCATCTAAATCTAATAAAACTGTTGTTATCATGTCATTTCCTCTTATGCTTACATATAAAAACACATTATTTTCTTAATCATAACAGACCTTTTTCTAAAAATCATCTTTTTTGTGATTTTAAACGGAATGTGATATACTAACCACGTTATTATTTGATATTTCTGCATATTTGCTGTGCAATTTTATATTTATGAAAGGTTCATCTATGAAGGAAAAAATCTTTAACATTATTCAGATTGGCGACAAGAGCAACCGCCTCAGCCGCGCTTTTGATATTTTTATCACAATCCGGGAATGAGCAAGTCCAGAGCCACGATCCGTTTCCTCGTTTCTTTTGACGGTATTGTGGATCTGCTCACGATCATTCCTGCTTTTTTCCTGTCCGGGTTTGTCATTTTCCGTATGCTGCGCGTGGCAAGAGTTTTCCACCTGTTCCGTCTGAATGCCAAATATGACTCTTTCAACGTAATCACAACTGTTTTATATGAAAAAAGAAATCAGATCATCTCCTCTGTTTTTATTGTGCTGATTCTCACCGTCGGTTACGGTGATATTTACCCGATTACAACACTTGGGCGCATTATGGCAATCTGTATCGCTTACTTAGGCGTTGGTGCGGTTGCAATCCCAACCGGTATCATCAGTGCAGGTTTCGTGGAACAGTATCAGCGGAAAAGCAGTATCTCCAATCTCAAAGATGCCGATATCAAGGAAATTGCGGAGATTTTTGTGGACAGACGTTTTGCCGGAAAAACGGTAGAAGAAATCGAAGAAGCACAGCAGGTCACCATTTTTCTTGTGCTTCGTGATGATCTGTCTGTGCTTCCGCAAAAAGACACGATTTTGAAATTGAATGATATTATTATTATACGTGGGGAGAATGGTTAAATATACGAGGCAGCAATGACTCTTGCTTTGTCACAAAAAGGCATAGAAAAGGATGTATCCCTCTAAATTGCACTTTGCATATTTTCTGAAAATTCGGATTGACAACTACACTATTTTGATATAGTATAAATCGTAGGAAATGAGTTTTTCAACCGTACAGTTTTTACTCATGCGGCTCACTCGTTTCTTTTTTTATTCTCAAAATATCATATAAATATAATTTATTATCTTGGGCATGTCTTATTACCATTCTGCCTTTAAAAATACTATATCCTGTTAATTCACCACCATTATTGTATTTAGGAACAGCAAATCTAGTATCATAGCGATACCATCCATACTTTGCTTTACTATTGTGCTTACTTTTTTTATTTTCTGAAAAAGTCTTATTAGCAGCAATTTGAATCAACTCCCTAATTGCCACAGAAGCATTCGCTTTTGCATATTCATTTGGTCCTCTTAATACCTTGGTATCTTTTGAATGCGAGTACTCATCGGGGAAGTCACTCCCAATATAAATCAATTCATTTGTGTCAAGGATTTCTGTACAAGAGCCTATATATTCTTTCAAATAATTCTCTACCATATTCCAGTCAACATTTTTGCTTCTCTTAAATCTAAGATCGTTAATAACAACAACTTTTTTCCCTTCTGCATCTGATATGACGGAAATATTACCTGTTGGCAGCTTAATTTCTTGCTTTCGTATCCATCGTTCGAGATAACTGAATACTCGTCTTTTCATTTCTCCAGAAGACATCATAATACTATCAATTATAAACTGCTCGCCAACTACATAGTCTGCTCTTGAAAATTCATTCTTCTTATCTTCTTCATCACACAGTAAATCAACAAGCGACATATCCAGTGCCTTACAAATCGCAACTAGCTTGTCTGCCTGTGGATTTATCTGTTTCTTTCGCCAATCACTAATTGTACTAGTAGCAATGCCTGTCCTTCGGGACAGTTCAATCTGACTCATATTTATTTCTTCTAGTCTTGCAAAAATCTTTTCGTATATATTCATGATACAGCCTCTTTTTCCGACTTTTCGGATATTGTATCATTTACAATATATCTTTACAAGTTTTTCTTAATTCATCCTAATACTTTCTTTTTTCTCTCAATCATTGTCTCGAAAAAGGCTCGCATATCCACACAAATCAAAATTTCTTTGACAAAAGACAAATTGCCTCCACATGTTTCGTAAATGGAAACATGTCGCAAGGCTGGCACTCGACAGCCTGATATCCATGTTTTGTGAGATATTTTAAATCCCTCGCAAGTGTCTCAGGGTTGCATGACACGTAGACCACTTTTTTCGGTGCAAGTTTTACTACTGAGGATAAAAATGCCTCATCGCTTCCTGATCTCGGTGGATCCATGAAAACAACATCCACTTTTTCGTTCTGCTCCGAAAGCTCCACCATAAATTTTCCGGCATCTGCATTGTAAAACTGTTCATTTTTGATATTGTTCCGTTTTGCATTGATGACCGCATCCTTCACAGCATCACGGTTTAACTCCACGCCGATCACTTCTTTTGCCTTGGACGCAGCGATCAGACCGATCGTTCCGGTTCCACAATATGCATCGATCACTTTCTCTTTGCCTGTCAGTCCCGCATATGTGATCGCTTTGTTATAAAGGATCTCTGTCTGTACCGGATTCACCTGATAAAATGATTTTGGCGAAATACGGAAGGTACAGCCACAGAGCGTATCCTCAATATAACCTTTTCCATAAATAACAGTTTCCTTTTCTCCAAGAACCATGCTGGTCTGTTTATCATTTATGCTAACCACAACTGTAGTTATTTCAGGATGAAGTTTCCGCAGTGCTTTTACAAAATTGTTTTTGGATGGAAGAATCGGGGAACCGAGCACCAACACTACCATCACCTCGCCACTGTGAAAACCGCGGCGCACGAGAACATGCCGAAGCAGACCGTATCCGGTGTCCTCATCATATGTTTTTATTTTAAATGAATGTAAAAGTCCTCTGATATCGCGGATGATAGCGCTTGAAAGCTCATCCTCGATCTCACAGGAATCAATGTTGATGACCTCATGGGTTCCGGCCTTGTATACACCGGAGATCACGCCTCCAGGTGCCGCCTTTGCATGTCCGTTTCCTGCGGTACGTCTGCCTCCGTTTGCATGTTTTCCCCTGCGCTCCACATCAAACACTGCGTGTACTTTATTTCTGTAATGATACGGATTTTCCATTCCGATGATCGGCAGGACTTTACAGTAATCCCCAATGTTTTTGCGCACATAGGTCTGTTTTTCCTGCAGCTGTTGTTCGTAGGACATTCCCTGATAATCACAGCCGCCACATTTTTTTGCATACGGACAGACTGCTGCCGGTTTCTTTTTTTGTTTCTCTGATTTCCATGCGTATTTTTTCTGCAATGCTCCCGCATTATCTATGATTTTTTTCTTTCCTTTTGTCTGCATGACTGCTCCTTTTATTTTGGCTTGTTACTTTTCATCTCTATGTGTTTATGCTATCATAGGAACCCGTAAGAATCAAAATATTTTTAGTGAGGTTATGAATATGAATTTTATTAAGAAAAATGGGAAAGGTGTGCTGTTATGCCTGATGATTGCGATTCCAAGCTGGATTTTAGGAAAATTTTTCCCAATTGTAGGTGGTCCTGTCTTTGCGATCCTCCTAGGAATGGTCATTACATTATTGGTCAGCGATAAATCTGCTCTACAGAGCGGCATCACATTTGTGTCCAAAAAAATCCTGCAATATGCTGTTATTTTACTTGGTTTTGGAATGAATCTCTCTGTCATCCTGCAGACAGGAAAACAATCGCTTCCAATCATTCTTGCAACGATCACAACATCCCTTGTTGTTGCCTGGGTATTACATAAAATCCTTCATGTTCCCGGAAAAATCTCCACACTCATCGGTGTAGGTTCCTCGATCTGCGGAGGCTCCGCAATTGCAGCTACTGCTCCTGTCATTGACGCTGATGATGAGGAAGTTGCACAATCAATTTCTGTCATTTTCTTTTTCAATATGCTTGCCGCTTTATTTTTTCCTATGCTCGGCACCGTTCTCGGTTTTTCCCAGACAAGCGGAGAAGCTTTCGGTATTTTTGCCGGAACTGCTGTGAATGACACCTCTTCCGTTACCGCTGCTGCCTCCACCTGGGATTCCATGTACAACCTTGGTGCGGCGACTTTGGATAAAGCTGTCACCGTAAAACTTACAAGAACACTGGCAATTATTCCAATCACGCTTGTCCTTGCTTTTCTTCGAACCAGAAGGGAACAAACGGATCATAATAAAGTGGATTTTAAAAAGATTTTTCCAATGTTCATTCTCTATTTTATAATTGCATCCATTATTACAACAATAGCAGTGAACTTCGGTGTTCCAGCAGCTGTTTTCAATCCGCTAAAAACTTTGAGCAAGTTTTTCATCGTTCTTGCCATGAGTGCAATTGGTCTGAATACCAATATTGTGAAATTAGTGAAAACAGGAGCCAAGCCTTTGCTTCTTGGATTCAGCTGCTGGATCGGTATTACCTGTATGAGTTTGCTGATGCAACACGTATTAGGTCTGTGGTAAAATTATGAATCTTTTTGATAGGAGGAAGCGGTTTTCGCTCCTTCTATTTTTGTATTCTGGCAAATAGAAGCGCTATCGCCATCAGAAAGCATCCCACAAACACAAAGCACCACTGGATTCCGATTTTTGTCAAAAATGCTGATGCTGACAGCGTCAGTATCTCCACCAGATTCACGCCCATATTAAGCACAGACAGTGTTGCCGCGCGCTGGCTGCCACACTCTGTCTCGTCCACAAACTGATTTTCCAGATCCATCAGCAGATATTCCGGAAGATTTAAAAGCAACGGCAATATCAGCATTAGAAGCAGTACGGCTGCCCTGAATTTTACCACTCTAAAAAGAAGAAATGCCACCCCTGCTGTGGCAGCTGTAACTGCGGGCAGTTTTCCCCTGCCGGACTTTCCGTTTTTTCCGTCAGACAATTTTCCTAAAATGGGTTCTGCCAGCATCTGTACGGCTGAATAGCTCAAAATGATCAATGACATCCATTCTACCGGCAATCCGCAGTTTTCAAGTTTTTCCACGTAAAAGAAGTTGATCAGAAGCCATGCGATACTGAAAATTGCCAGCGAAATCACAAACAGAAATGCTTTTTTGTTTTTAAATACCGCTAAAATCTGTACTTCCTTCCTGTCTGCAATTATGGTTTTACTGCTTTCACTTCTCAGGAAGAACGAACATACAACCGCTATAATATCCATGACTACAGTTGTAATCAGCAGACCTTCCATACCGCTTATTTTATAAATCCCGGCATACGCAACTGTACTGATGATAAAACCTGCTGTTCCGAAATTTCCTGCGTGTGCCGTTTTTGCAAGATATCCGTTTTCTCCATACAGAGCGTACAAATACGCGCTTCCCGTCCCGGAGGTAAAGCACGCCGCAATTCCCTCCACAACTGCCTCCACGACAAACAGTACAAGCGACCGGCTCACAAAGGCTGCAAGCAATAAACTTCTCGCGCCAAGCAGCAACACCTGTGCCAGGATCAGGGATTTCCGGTATCCAATTTTATCTGTTATAAATCCTGTTGGAATTTCCCCCAGAAAAATCACGCCAGACAATAATGCCTGAAGGATGAAAAATACGTGTTCTGACACACCAGCCTGCGTTCTTACCAGCAACGCAACCGGCGCAAAAAAGACAAGTCCATTCAAAAAACAGACTCCATCATAACTATCAAATTTTAATTTTTTCATGAGATATCTCCTTTTTTTCTAATTCGTAATCAGTTGACTGATCTTCTTTTTTGTAACAAAAAAAGATTACATCTGTCTGTAACCTGATCTAAAAACTGTGCCGTCTTTGATCTCTGCCAGTTTTTCCATCATTGAATTAGAAAAATATCAATGTCTCATGTATTTGATAACCTCCGGAGTCTTACTTTTAAAATATACTGTTATTTAAAAACTGTATCAGTGAGAAATGTTCACTGACGTAATTTATACTAACATAACGTATTTCAAATTACAAGTTTCAGTGCACCTCTCACTTATATACCACCTCTGGAGCTATTATAACAACTCTGCCATAACCAGACACATCAGGAAACAATTGTTTCTTTTCCAGATCCATTCCAAATAAAGGCTTTCGACCGTGCTCTTCTCGCACTGCTTTAATATTTTTTCATCACTCTGCAGTGTTTTCAAATTCTCCTTCCAACCGGAAAAGTCGGACCATTTTCCCGGAATCAAGTCTGTAAACCAGCTTAGATTTCGTTTGTATTCGTAATGAAGGATCTGACCGTCTAATCCATATCTGCTGATAAATTCTGCCGCAGTCCTGTTAATCGCTTTCGACTTGTCTGTATAGAGCAGACTGATTTTGTCATAGCAGATTTCCTGTTGATTATTTTCTGATGAGCCTGTCTGCTGGTTTCCGTTGCTTCCAGTTTGTGTTCCGGAAGCTGTCTCATCGTTTGCAGCGCTCTGACATAGCATTATATTTTGTGGTTCTTTTACGATACCGCGCACAGTAAGCTCTCTTCCGTTGTATAGGATCTGCTGTCCTTCCACCTCTGTTCCACCAAACAACTGCTCCGCTAAGGATGCACCTAGGATGCAGCCCTCTGTGTCGCTTTCCGGCAGATTTTTTCCCCACGGAAGGACGGAGTGGGAATCTCCACAGAGTAACAAAATATCCGCGTTGCTGCTCCGTTCGTTTATCGTAGCACGAACTGTCTGATTTTTCTGCTCTGTCCACGCTGTGAATGTCTCTGCGGATGCCGTATCCTGCCGGATTGACGATATTTCGCTCTGGGTAAACTTGTCTTCCCCAGACTGGATTGTGATGATATTGGAAAAATCCTCTGTTTTATTATGATAAACGCATGCAAATACCAAAAATACAGCTCCAAATAATCCAAAAGCCAGACTTGCAATCCTTTTTCTGTAACTTATTTTTTTCATTGTTCTGTCCTTACTCCGTCATCCGCACAACATCCCCGTTTCCAACCGTCCGATCAGAATCTGTGATGATCTGGCAGTCCGCACTCAGTGAGTTTCCGCTTACCGCTGCATAACTGCTGTTTTTATCTAAAATCTGCACTTCCGCCTTCCTCGCGATATACTGCTCTCCGAGCACTGTATTTTCCGTCTCTAAGAGTAACACATACGCTTTGCTATTTTCCTGCCAAACGGCTGTAACCGGCACAAGGTAATCATAGCTTTCCGATTTTCTTGTGGCAGTCATCTGTGCGCTCTCACCCGGCAAGAAATCATCCCCCTGCATAGCAATTAACACTTTTATGCTGCTTCCGTCTTTCGATGTTTCCAAGGAAACAATGCTGCAATCAGACGTTTCCTTACCGACACCGGTAATCGTTGCATTATCTCCCACTGAGAGATATTCCCTGTTTTTGCTGTCCGTTGTCGTAGTAAAAAAAAGTCCACTCTGCTCATCGCTCATGACAACTGCCGCCGTGTCTGTTGTTTTCTGCCCGGTTTCCACACATACTTTTGTAATAATCCCGGAGGATGGTGCAGTTATCTCTCCGTTCTGCTGCTTTAGGGTTTTCAGCTTTTCTAACTGTTTCTGGAACTGCTCTAAAGAAATGGCGTTGATTTCCTGCGTGTGATCGATGTCTGCAGACAGACCTGCATCTTCTACCGCACGCTCTGCGGCTTTCTTTGCATCCTCTGCAGTACTTGTATTGGATTCCAGCTGTTCCTGCTTCTCCTCTAATGCGACGCTGGCAGAGTCAAGTGCCGCCTGCTTTTCAGTAACTTTTGCCTGAATTGTGTCGTATGTGTTCTGCTTTTCCTGCACAGCTTCTTCTAACTGCTGGAGCTTCTGTGTTATGGTTGAATTTGTATCTTTCTTTTCTGCTTCGCCTGTCTGATCTGCGGTATTTTTACTTTGCTCTGCCGCAGCTGCATCCTTCACATTTTGCAGTTCCTCTTTGACTGCATTCAGCTCCTTCTCCGCCTGTGCGAGTGCATCCTTCGCACTGTTTAATTCCTTCTCTGCCTGACTTTTCGCATCCGCCGCTTTCTGCAATGCCTCATTTGCCTTCCCATCGGAAACTGTATTCTTCGCTATCGTTTCCTCATAATCTTCCTGCGCACGCTTTAACTCCAGCTGCTGCTTTGCGTCTGCCTGCGCTTTATTTTTCTTCAGGGAATCATTTTCAAGCTGAAGCTTTTTGATCTGGTTCTGCAGCTCATAAATCTGATCTTCCAGACTGTCCATATCAAGTGCAAAAAGAGTTTCTCCTTCCCCGATGCTTTCTCCCGTATGCACATTGACCTGTGCAACCAGAATTCCTTCCTCTGTGACAATCGCTTTCTCGCCGCCTGCCTCCACGGTTCCCGATGCCATAACCGTGTGCTCGATCTTTCCGGATGACGGAGCTGATGCCGTTACCTGTGGGACAGTGATGGATGCCACCACCCGCGATGCAATCGTGAAAACCAGCATGACCGCAAGTAAACCAGCCAGCCCTTTTAACCAGAAAATTCCCGATTTTCCGGTTACTGCTATTTCATTTTCCGAATTTTTGTTTTTTCTTATATTTTTCATATTCTCAATTACATTCTGCTCCTGCACTATTCCTTCGCTCCCGCCATCGCAATTCCCTGCTCCAGATAGTCCTGTCCTGCCAGAAAAACAAACATTGCGGGCAGGATCGTCACCAGTGATGCACAGAGTGAAAATCCTGCGTTCTGGCTCGTGATCTCCGGCAGAAAAAGTGACAACGGCCAGAGACTTTTTGTTTTCAAAAACGTCATCGGCTGCTCTAACATGCTAAAACAGTCCAAAAACGAAAATACCAGTGCCGACAGGATGCCCGGACTTCCAAGCGGTATGCCGATCCGCAAAAAAATCTGGAATTCTCCCGCCCCGTCCATACGTGCCGCCTCCATGACATTTTCCGGTATTCCACGGAAAAAGCGGTACATAATAAAGACGGAAAACGTTGCAAAAATTCCGGGCAAAACGACTGCCTGCGGTCTGTCCAGCATTCCCAGACGGTTTAACACCAGATACTGCGACAACATCGTGACCTGAAACGGCATCATCATCACGAGAATGAACAGCCGGTAAACTGTTTTTCTTCCGCGGAAAGAATACCGCGCCAGCCCCCACGCTGCCGGCATGCCAAAAAGCATCTGCCCTGCCAGAATTGCCCCCGTGTAAAAAATCGAGTTCCAGAACATCTGAAAATATTCTGGTGAATCGAAAAGAAGCTCCACAACATTCTGCAACGTCGGGTATTGTGGCAGAAGATGCCAGATAGCAAGCCCATCTCCCTTTCCGAGTGCAGGTGCGATGCACGTATAGATTTCATGGTTTCCCATAAAAGTGCCGACAAGCAGAAAGAGAACCGGAGCAAGACACAAGCCTGCCGCCAGAATCAGTATTCCTGTTATTATTATTCTCTTCATGAGATTCTTCTTTCTACTACAATATATTTATGGTTAATATCCCTTACAGCCAGTAAGGAATT
>ERZ826051.2818-NODE-2818-length-12696-cov-4.357013_pt1 | contig 12696 bp, 13 predicted proteins | sample MGYA00519928_ERZ826051 | MGnify/ENA primary metagenome ERZ826051 (study PRJEB31778, sample SAMEA3449219) | human gut metagenome | biome: human gut; feature: human-associated habitat; material: faeces | place: United Kingdom | collected 2010/2012 ...
TCTTTCCTGCTACCTGAACCGGAGCGCTGACTGCTTTTGTCGTGTCGTACTTCGGTGTGATAAATCCGCGGATATATCTGCCATTGATGGACACGGTTCTTTTCTTCACACTGTCGCTGTAGTTTCCTTCTGTCACTACGAAGTAGCCTGCTGACTTGTTGACGTAGGTTACAGTTCCGACGTGATCCGGATTGCCTGTATTGTCTCCCTTTCCTGTGTCCTCCCAGTCATACAGCACAGCGTCTCCGATGTTTGGCGCGTATGCGTCGTTCTCTACCCACACGCCCATCTCTTTCGCTGCCTCGATCAGGTAATAGCAAGAAATTTCGATCGGCATGATCGGCGTGTACTTCAAGGCTACCGCAAGCGCTGACCAAGTGCACGCACACCAAGCCCAGCCGTATTCCATCTTTGTGCTGCGTGGAAGTTTGCCTGTAAAACTGTTGTAGATGTCAATGATTGACTTGTAGGATCCATCTGACTCTTTTTTTCCTACCCAGCTTTCCACAAGATCCACGACTGCCTGCCTTGAATACTTCACATTATCCACTTTTTTATCCACGTTTTTCACAGGATCGTACTGTGTCAGCTTGTACTGTGTGATCAGTGCGTACACATTCTTCACATAGCTGGAGCTTGTCGCATATCCGTCTGCTTTGATCGTGTTCAGATATGTCTTCGGATCAGTGATTCCCTTCAGGTTGCTGTATCTGGTCAGCTGAATGAACTCGAAGTAGCCCTTCACGCCTTCTTCCATGTTGCTGTACGCCCTGAAGTTGTCTTTGATGGTTGTCAGCGTTCCGGTTGTGTACTCTTCCTGTGTGGTCATGTTTACAGACTTACCTTTCCAGGCAGTTCCGCACTTCAAACCGAAATAGTTGTGATACACTGCTGCAAGTTTCGATTCTCCCCAGCCGGACTCCAGGATCGCCTGTGCAATGATCGGGCTGCATACCTTGATACCATACTGTGCTGCATACTTTTTCACGTATGTAGCGATCTGTTTGATAAAGGTCTGTTTATCCATTTCTTATTCCTCCTTGTTGCTCTGTGCTTTATTCGTCAGGACTTCGATGGCGTTCTGGATCGCTCCTGGAAGTGGAATCCCCATCAATCCGGCGTTCTCTACAATGCTGATCAGCTCGTTCGCCATGAATCCGATGATCACGGCGTTCCTGATGTAGTCCACGCCGATCGCCAGATCCAAGCGGTATGCGATCAGAACGAACAGAAGTGTCACGCACTTCCTGCACAGTCCTTTCCAGCCCGCGCGGCTCTCCAGTGCTCCGTTCTCCGACTTGTTGCTCTTGTGGAAGATGCCTGCTACTGCCAGGCCTGAAAGATAGTCGATCACCATGAAGATGATCAGTGTCACAAGAGCCTCGTCCCATCCTCCGAACGCTGCTGCGATTGCACTTCCTGCCACGCCTACGGCTGTGCAGATAGTTTCTTTTGTCATCATACTGTTATAACCTCCTCATTTTATACTCGATCTTGTCCAGATCGGTTTCTAATTGTTTACGTGCTTCTGAAAGATCATCGTCGAAGACTGCTCCTGCGATCTCCGCCTGTTCGATCAGGATAGCCTGCTTTCTGACGACTCCTGCCATCGCTTCGACTGCGCTGCACATCATGTCTACGATCTCCAGCAGGCTTCCAGATCCGCCTTCGTGCGGCTCCAGGTTACGCATACGCCTCTCCTGTGATGATCTCGTACTCTCTTTCTGTGATCTTCTTTCCGACCATGTTCTTCAGCATTTTCTTCGTCCAGAATCCTTTCTTGTAGAATACCTGGTATCTCTTCGCGATCGGACTCAGTTCTTCCTCTTCCTGATCTTCCTGCTTTCCTTCCGGATCTGTCTGGACGTCTTCTGCTTTCTGATCTTCTGCTGCTTCCTGGATCACTGCTTCAGTCTCTACAGTCTCCACTGTGTCTTTTTTCTTCGCTGCCATGCTCACTCCTCCTCTTCGTCGTCGATGTCGGTTCCTTCAGTTGCTTCTTCTACGGGCAGGTCGATGTCAGCCATCGCCGCCACGTATTCAAGTGTCGCCTGCTGTTTTTCCAGCTGTGCCTGCATGTCCTCCATGTTTCTCTGTTCTTTCACAGTTCTTCTTCTCCTGGTCATGTTCATGCTCCTGTTCCTCCTTCCATAGGTCTGCATAGTATTTGTTCATCCGGTTGATCAGCTTTGTGGAATTGCCTTTCTCTGCGTGTGCTTTCCAGGCTTTGAAGCACTCGTCAACCTTCTTTCTGGTCATCTTACCCTTCTTTACCAGGCCGACCATACGCCGGAGCTTCTTTCGCTCCTGCTTGACATTGTTCGGATCTATTATCCGGATAACTTTTCCTGTGCTCGTCAGCCTGTGTGTGAAGCCCAGGAACTTGATTCCGTCTTTGATCGGATAGATCCTCGTCTTCTTCGGATGCAGCTCGAACTCTCTTTCGTTCAGATAGGCTTCTATTGCGTTCCGGCGGCATTGCAATTCTTCGACAGTCTCTCCAAACATTTGAAAGTCGTCCATGTATCTCTCGAACTCTTTCGTGTGAAGCTGCTCCTTGACCATGTGATCCATTGGATCCAGGACTGATATGCCTGCAATCTGGATCATCTGGCTTCCCGGATTATAACCCTTCTCTCCCTCGTACTGTTCGCGAAGGATCTTTTTTGTCATCTCGTAGATCACCGGAGGCAGTTTCTTTCGGAACGTCTCCTCTGCTACTTTGTGGCTCATGTTTGGGTAATATCCGCGTATATCGCATTGTAAGACATAGCCTTCCAGTCCGTGCAGCCTGTACCAGTGTTTCAGGAACTCGTCCAGCAGATCCTCCGCCGCATCCGTTCCTTTTCCCTTCTGGCAGGCCATATTCGCATGTATGAACGATTGTGTCATAATTGGATATATCACATTGTCGTTCAATGATCTCTGGTACACGCGATCCCTGAATGCTATGCTCACAGCTTCTCTCCTTTTCGGATGTGTGATCTCGAACTTCTTCGGCGGCCGTGGCTTATACGTGCCTTCTTTCAGCTGCTTTTCCAGCTTCAGCGTCTGTTCTATCCCGTTAAGATAGAAACTCGCCGCAGAGTCCTTCCAGAGCACGTTCTTCTTGCATCGGTGCATTGATTTATACAGCGCCTCGAAGCCGATCACTTGCTCCTTGATGTCTTCATCCATATAATTCACCCATTATTCTGTTGTTTCCGCCGCGTATATAGCGCCATGCTTCTCTGAAGCATCTTACATCACGACAGTGTTGTTCACCTGTTTCCAGGCATGGATTTCGGCTCCTTGCGTCTATCATTCGCAGACACCACGCCTACAGCGTGGCTTCTCGTCCACTTATCTGCGCAATCCGGGGCGAAGCGATTGCTGTTCACTGCGTTGTTGTTGTTGACGTTGCCGGACGCGTTCACATTCCACGTATTGTTCGCGTTGCCTCTGTTCGCACTGCGCAACCGCACGTTCTGCGCGCAGCCTACATCCATATACTTATCGCTGCTCTTGTGAGTAGCGTTTTGTATCTGATTCAATCCAGGATCTTATCAGAGTTCTGACCTCTATCGTCCTTTCTCCCCAGTATTTGATCCTCTTTAGCTTCAGATGGAACAGAGTCTGCGCCATCTGCATAAGTGCCAGGAGATTGTTGCAGTCGTTCGCTGCCTGCTCCTGGAGTCTTCTTCGTTCCTTCCGTTTTTCTTCGTCTTTTCCCACTCTGATGTTGTTCGCTGTCCAGCAGTGTATAAAAATGTCTTTTGCTGTCCGAATGATGTCGTCTGTGAGTGCGTGCTGATATTCCGGAAGGAATACCTTTTTGTTACAGCAGATTTTGACTGTATAAATACTCAGCATGTTCGCTTTTGTAAGCACTGTGAACTTGCCTTTTCCTCTCTGCCCTTCTGGTACTGACATTTCTTTCTTCGTCCTTTCCTCTCCGGCATCCGTGGGTGCCGGAGATTGTGTGATGGCCTAGCAGATGACGCAAGCCGGGGCGAAGCGATTGCTGTACACTGCGGAGTCGTTGTTGACGACGCCGGACGCGCTCACATGCCACGTATTGCCCGCGTGGCCTCTGTTCGCACTGCGCAACCGCACGTTCTGCGCCGAAGTCTTTCCATCAATTCCGTATGTGATCGGGTGGCCTCCTTCTGCGAATGTTTTGTACCACGGTGTCGGTGTGCTGCGTTCAACAGCCTGTTTCCAATAGTCCCAGGCTTCTCCTTCAATTCCTGACGCCTGTGGTGTGATGAACTCTTGCTCTAATGATGCAAGGAAGATCTTGTCGTATGTGTCTTCGTAGGTTCCTACAGCTGCATCTGTGACTGTGTTCAATGCTGTACGCACTCTCACGGGCTTGATCGCGTTCAGGAAGTCGTCTGAATATCCTGACAGGAATCCAGGCTTCGACGCAAGTTCTGCGGGCGGTCTGTCCCACTTGTGCTGTGGTTCCCACCACTGGCCTGCTGCCTTCGCGCTGTTCAGATACTGTCTGATCGCTGACTGACTCCATCTATTGTATCCATATGCTACACGCTGCAAGCTGTTCAGCTTTCCGTCTCCTGTAAATGACATGGTTCCCAGGTTTGTTCCATTGGATCCGGCTGTCGGTTTTACTGTCTCGATCGGTGTCGTGCTCTTCGCGTCTGTGAATGTCTGCACTGTCCACTCTGACGGTGCTTTATCCGGCATTGAATAGAATCCTGCGATCTGTCCGCCTTTTGGGACAGGCTTGCTCAATGTGAACTGGTACTGCTCGTTCTTCTTGCAGTTCGTTCCCCAGTTATCGCCTACGATGATGTTGTAAGTTCCTGCTGCCAGCTCTGTCTCTGCGTAGTAGAACGCTTCTGCTGCATCGAACTGAACGCCGAACGGTGAACAGAAATGCCACTGAATGTACATGCCTGGAACTTTGTCTCCGTTCTTCAGATCGACGTCCGCAAAATGCACAATATCATGCGGCACGTTGTAGCTTTTTGATCCGTCTGTCCAGTCAATGTTCAGCTGATCGCCGATGTCCATTAACACGCTGCCATATCCGTCTCTTACGATCTTAGCGATCGAAGACATCTGCGACGCAAGTGCTGCGATCTGATCCCTTGCTGCTGCTTCTGAAATGGCTGTCTGCCGCTTCATTTCCGCCAGCATCTGCAATCCTACTTCATTTGTCAATAATTTACCCATTTAATCCTCCTTCTGGCATATATCGCCGTCTTCATCTACATACAGCCCGATCTCGTCGAACTGCCCTCTGATCGCTTCGCCAAGTGTTGCATAGGTCTTTCCTTTCCTGTCCACTCTTGCCTCTGCGATCTCTCCTTCAGCTGATCCTGTATAGTCTGCAAGTGCTGCATCCAGTCTCGCCTTCAGCTGCTCGTTTTCCTTCTTCAGATCCTCGATACTGGTCTTATTATCCGCGATCTGCTTTGTTGATCCCTGTATGCTTTCTTTTGCCAGGTTTGCCTGACTGTATGCATTCTGCGCATTCTGCATATAGGTCTGTGCGTTTCTTTCAGACACAGCTGCATTCGTTTCGTGATCCTGTGCTTTCTCCAGTGTCTCACTGCACAGGTTCTGGATCTGCATATACCATACCTGTCCAGTCGGTTCCACCATGATGTCGGATCCGTTCATTCCGTCGAAGACTTCCACCTCGACAGGCATGGTCTTCATTACATACTCGTCGCCTGCAAACTCGATGCAGAAGGACAGCGTTCCAGGATCTTGAAGTGCTCCGCCAGGAACTACCCAGCCAAACAGAAGATACTCTTCATTTCTTCGTACATTGATCACTTTGTTGATGTCTGATATTCCTGTCTCTGTGACATAGATCACTTCGATGTTCTTCTCTGACAGGTCGATGCCGTCGTAATACCGTGGCATCTGGAAGGCGATATACTGCGAATTACGCTCTCCGGAGATCAGCGTCTGCTTCCGGATCACTGAAATGCTTTTATCTTCTTTTGACACCTCGAAAATCATGTCATCGCTGTATCTGTTTGAATGGTCATAGCCGTCCATGTACTCATAGACTTCGCTCATGCTTTCTCACCTCCCTCTACTTCGTTCTTTTCCACACATACACAGCCAGGTATGGCGGCATGTTACTGTGCGCCTGTCCGCCTCCCGTGTTGCTCGTTGCTACCGTTCCGCCGGATCCTGTGTTCCCTGTTCCTCCTGCATTACTTGTCAGCGTTCCGGATCCGCCGATTGTAATACTATGAGCATGTGATCCGTTTTTCGTCGTTCCGTGTGTCGTTTTCGCGCTGGCTGCCTGTGCTGCATATCTCGCTGTTCCTGATGCAGCATTCTTGTTTCTGTCGACATTATGGCTATGTTCTCCATTTGTCGAACAGCTCGCTGAATGACCGTGTGAATTGATCGTGTGTGTATGTGATGGGCCTGTGTGCGTATGTGCCCCGCCTGTATGACTGTGCGCAGGAATCTGTTCTGTAGTCAGTGTTACGTTCTCACTGCCTCCTGTTGTTCCTGCTGCATGGCTTCCGTCTCTTGCAAGCAAGAACTTACCCTGGATCTCTTCCCATGTTCCTCCGAATAGGTTTGCCGGATTGACGCTGATCGCGCTCATGTAGATCGCTCCTACCGGATATATCAGATCGAACATTCCTGATAATGTCGGCATCAGCACGAACAGCTTTGTCACAGCCGTAATGTTCAGATTGTTCAGTGTTACTTCATACAGTGGAAAGTCGTCGATCGTGTCTCCTTCGTATAAGTTTCCGCTTTTCAGTGCTGGCCTTGCTGGTTCCTGTCCCGTGTTGACTGATGTGCCTTGCAGGACGATCAGCTCTGCGCTTTCCACTCCTGTCGAAGCGTCCTGCTTATATCTGATCGCAATGACGTCTTTTCTTGTCTTTCCCTGTGTTCCATTGTTGATAGTTGCCTTTTCTGTAGCATTGGTCGGTATGTTGATGTGTCGGCCCTGGTTTACCAGATCGCCGCTGCCTATCGTGATCTCGTTGCTGCTTTCTACACTTGCGGCAAACATTGTCCCGGTACGCATCACATACTTTCCTGTTCCGCAGACTCCTGAATGGTACAGCGCGTCATCTGCTGCCGTAACATGCCCGTGGCCTGCATATCCTGTAATTAAATGCACCATGTTAATTCACCTCGTATGTTATAGTCACATCATCATTGTTTATCTTGATGATCTTTTTGCATACTTCCTGGACTGCCGTGATCCCCGTCGTTTCCTCGCTGGTTCCCACGATGTCTCCCACGTCGTATACTTGCTCTGTTTCTTCCAGGGCGATCTTCATGTCATCAGCCTGGTGTGCTTCCTCTATTCGCTCCACGGCGCTCTGTACCATGACAGCATACTGATCCGTGACCATTTTGAAGTATTTGTTCGCTGTCCACGCAGGTGCTACAGTTTCATCTGTTTCGCTGTAATATTTGTTCTGGCTCCATGCCGGTGCCACGTTGTCGTTCTGCGTGTAGTATTTGTTCGCGCTCCATGCCGGAGCGCTGACTGTGTTTACTTCTGTGTAATAGTGGTTTGCCTTCCAGGCTGGCGGTACTTCGTAAGAAATCCGGGTGTAGTATGTCTTCGCTCTCCATGCCGGAGCCTTTTTCTTCTTCGTTTTGCTGACATTTTCGTATCCGCCTTTTTTCTTCTTTTTGTAGTAAGATGTGCAGCTGTCCGCCCAGTCGGTCGGTTTTCTTGTCTGCAATACATACCTGTACTTTGTGATCCCACTAACGTTCTGGTATTTGCTCGTTACTCCATCACTGTAGAACTCAAAATAGTTTTTATAGTTCTTTGACCAGTCAGAAGGCTTCTTTGCCTGCTTTCTGTACGTTGTCTTCTCCACACCTTTTACGGAAGGGTAACTGCTCCCATTCTTAGTGAAATAGTCTTCGTACTTTGTGCCCCAGTCAGAAGGCTGCGACGTCTGAAGCTGCATTACTGTCTGCCCTTCTACGTTTTTGTACGTGTTTCCACTTTTCACATAGTATTCTGAAAAGTTTACGGCCCAGTCATACGGCTGGATCTTCTGGAGCTTATACCCGACCTCTACTTCTTCCACCTCTTTGAACTTGTCTTTGTCGTCCTGGAAGAAGTATGCTGTGCTGTTCTTTTTCCAGTCAGAAGGCTGCGTGTTTAGCAAGATATAGTTCTCTGTGATCTCTGCGTTCGGATAGTCCAGGATCTCCACCACTTCGTCCTCTCCGTCCATCACTTTCCTGCTTGTTCCCAGGATGTAGTCACTATCCTGAAGTGGGATGTCTTTCGTTGCGTATGGCTGTATGCCTCCATTTTCGTCACAAAAAAGATGGATCACAGCTCTGTTCTTCAGATCTCCCTGTCCCAGGCATATGATGTGGTTCACTGGCCTGTAGTTTTTTTCGATCGTGAAGTCCACCTGTGCTGTGTTGAACTCTTCGTCCTGACTGTAGTCTTGCCGAAGCTGTGCGCTCAGGACTACCTTTTTATTTTTCCAGATGATATTCAGCTTTGCGTCTGCGTCTTTCAGCATCTTGCAAATTCCGGTGTAGGCGTCTATGTATCTGTCCATCTGGAATGCCTGGATCTGTATTCCTGTGTCTTCTGTTGACGCTTCAAACAGGTCGCCCAGGTCTATCCGGTCAATGATCGTTTGCAACACTTTGTTCGCTTCTCCGTCAAATACTGCGTAGTCCTGTCCGTCCTCCGGACAGATGATCTTCTTTTCCAGTATTCCATGCCAGGTTCTTCCGGAGTACGTGATCTCGTCTTTCTCTGTGTTTACTTTTACTTTGTCGACGATCCCGCCGTACTCCTCGCCTTCGACATACAGGAAGAAACCTTCTGTACAACAATGACTTCCGCGGTCGATTGTACATGTGAAGTTGTTTTCATCGGATCCATATGCCATGTCCAGCTCGTAGGCGTCCATGACTCCCTGGTCTATTCTGTTTTCGTCCGCATATATCAGATCCATTCCGGTTCCCCTCTTTCATCGTACAGTGTGACGTCTACCTGCATCTCTTTGCTTCTCAACACCGCAAGCGTTCCTTCTGGTATTTTCTGGAAGATATTGTTCTCTCTGTCCCTCCTGTCAAAGATGTTTGTCTCTTCTCCTGTGATCGAATACTGTCTGATCTTCTTTGTGATCGAATTTACTGTTGCGTATTCTCCCTCTTTCAGTGTTGTCTCCAGTCCATAAACGTTTCCGCCTATAGTGATCTGTGGATCCACTGCTGCGCCGTAGAATATCAGCTCGAAGTTCGCTTCTCCGATGCACTTATTCTCCAAAACTTCAAGGATGTCGCTTCTGTCGTAGTCATACCCGTAGTCTCGCGGATAGTCCAGCGTTCCTGTTTCGTTTGCCTGCGCTCTGTACTGGTATGTTGTTCTCCTGATCCATGAAGGATTTACGCTCAGGAACTCAATTTCATGCTCCACGCTTTCAAATAGCTCTTCGTAGTCGTCGTTCGATGTCGAATACACGAACCCTTCTTTGTAGAAATTGTTCCACCAGATCTTGCCCGGCGTCATGTTCCTGACATCTTTCTCGAAGATCCTGTGCATCTCGTACATGATCGTGTTGAACTCTTCTTTGTCTGCTGCCATGATACTCAGCTTCATCTTTGCCGTCTGTACGTTCTTGTAGAACCTTTTCACGCGGGCCAAGCCATTGACGCCTGATATAGTCGTATAGCTCCATGTATTCTGTGTCAGTGCTTCCGGATCTTGTGCGTAGATCCCGTTCTGCATAAGGTTCAGGATTGTTCCGTCTGCCGCTTCATAATACAGCTGCATCATACATACCCCCTGACTACTCTTCCCAGCTGTCTGCCGTCCAGCTCCAGCGTGGTGTTCGTTCTTGCACATGCGTTTGCGATCTTATCCGCCAGGAGATCATAGTCTAGTGTGCTGTTTCCAACTACTGACTCCACTGCTGCCTGTACATATCCCTGTAACACGTCAATCGGTGCTACTGCTTCATATCCGGCTTCTCCTCCTACCATTCTGTTTCCAGTTGCGGTATTGATTCCGAACGAAGTTGCTTTCTTCAGGACTGCGCCCTGTGCATACCAGTCGATGCCGATGGAAGGCGCTGTTCCTTTTCCTGCGATACCATACGGCGGCGTACCTCCAGATATACGGAAGTGTGGCAGGTTAATGTGCGGCAGTGATATATGCAGTCCGGAGAACAGCCCTTTGATTCCTGACACCAGGTTCGCCAGTGTGTTCTTCGCAGTCTGGATCGGGCTTGTGATCGCTGACTGGATTCCGCTGAAGATGCTCGACACTGTTGACCTGATTCCTCCGAAGACAGATGTCATCGTGCTGCGTATTCCGTTCACTGTCGTACTGACAGCTGACTTCGCCGCATTGATCGGCGTTGTCACGGCTGTCTTGATCCCGTTCCATACTGATGATGTCACTGATCTGATTCCGTTCCACACTGTTGTTACAGTTGTTCTGACCGCATTCACTACTGTAGATACTGTCGACTTGATTCCATTCCACACAGTCGTCACAGCTGTCTTTGTTGCATTCACAGCTGTTGTCACCGCTGTCTTCATTGCATTAAACGCAGTCGATGCTGCTGCGCTGATTGCATTCACGATCGTGGTCACTGTTGACTTCATCGTGTTAAATACATTGCTTACGACCGTACTTGCTGTACTTACTGCTGTCGATATGGCCGACTTTATCGCCTCGAATACCGTTACTACTGTGTCCCTCACGGTCGTCACGACAGTGATCACAACCGACTTCATTACCTCGAACGCCTGGTTTACGATATTCCGGAAGGTTTCACTGTTGTTGTAGGCATATACCAGCCCGGCCGCCAGTGCTGCCAGTGCTGTCACTACCAGGAAGATCGGGTTCGCCAGCATCGTCGTATTTAGCAGCGCAAAAGCCTTCTGCACCACACTTATGACTGAACTGATAGCCAGCGCTGTCGCAAGTATTCCAAGTCCGGCAGCTACCCCAACGATCACAGCCTGAAGTTCAGGACTGCTCTGCACCACCTGCGCGATCTTCGTTACAACTTCCGCCACTTGCTTCACTACGTCCGATATAACTGGCACGAACGTCTGTGACAGTGCCAGGCTCACGTTGTTGGTTGCCTGGCTCCATGAATCCTGCATCGTGGTCGCGCCTTCTGTCGTCCCTTCCAGCGCCCCCTCATTGTTCTGAAGGGCCTCTGTCCATTTGTCAATCTGGAAGTTTCCGTTCTGGATATTTACAGCCAGCTCCTGCGCTGCTTTCTTTCCGAAGATGTCTTCCACTGTTTTTCCAGTATCTCCAACCTGCGCCTGTAATGCTTCTGATACTGTGTCGCAGTCTCCGATGGCCTGGATCGCCTGCTGGAATGTTCCTGGTACATCTTTCGTAACTCCTGACAGGTTTGTTACCGCCTTTGTCATTCCTCCCATGACTGAGCCGACATTTGCGCCGCTATCTGAAAGACTGATCAGTAATGCCAGTGCGTCCGTTGTGTCATATCCTAACTCCTGGAATGCCGTGCTGTTATTTGTGAGATAGCCTGTCAGATCGTCCACTGACATCTGGCAGCTCTGGTTTGCTGTGGTCAGATCGTCCAGCAATCCATCCACATCGTCAATGCCAAGCCCCCACCTTTTTGTCACGTTCGCGATCGAATCGACCGCCTTCGTTCCGTCTGTTCCTGTGTGCTTTGCGAAATTTGCGATCTTCTCTGTGACTCCTGCTGCCTGATCTCCTGTGATCCCGAACCTAGTATTCAGTTCTGCCAGGATATTCGATACATCCGTGAGACTGGAGTCTTTGTCTGCTATGTTGCTGTATGCTTTTTTTGCTGCGTCTCCCAGTTCTTCCAGTGCATCTCCTGAAGCTCCTGTTCCCTCTACGATAGCTGCTTCTGCTTCGTCGAAGGACTGTGCCATGTCCAGCGCTTCCTGTGCGATGTCACTGATTGCACTGGCAATTCCTGCATTGACCAGGATCTCTGCCATGCTGTCAACCTTTTCTCCAGCTGTGTCTGCTGCATCTCCCTGGTCGTTCATGGCGTCGTTTGTGTCGCTGACCTGGTGCATCAGGTTCTGTTCTTCCACCTGTGCATATGTCAGCTGATTCTCCAGTTTCTGCACTTCCGCGCTGTCGTCGCCGTAAATATCACGGGCGACTTCCAGCTTTTCGGTCAGTGCTTCCTGTTTGTCTCTGTTTGCTTCCAGCTGCTGCTGTAGCAGCTCGCTCTTATTCTGTAGATATTCTGTGCTGTCCCCCGTGTTCTGGAACTGTGCCTCGTTCAGCTTCATCTCCGCACGCAAGGAACTCATTTCGCTGTTTGCGTCTTTGATCGCGGCAGTAAAGTCGGAAGTTTCTGCCGTGAACTGTATCTTTGCTTCGTTTTTGCTACCTGCCACGCCGTTCTCCCTCCTTCTCTATCGCGTACCGTAGCCATCTGTCATATGCTGCCTTGTTCCTCAATACTGCATCCAGGAACCGCAGATCATTTTCCCAGAACGTGTTCTCCGGGATCTCCATGATGATGACGTAGAATGTGTAGTAGTCTTCGATTTCGTATAGTTCGAATTTTGGAAGTTTGATGCCTCTTCCGGCCCCTATCTTCTTCGCTGCTTTCTCTGTCAACATCAAGCGATACTTTTAACTCCGGCAAGTTAAGAGATTCCTTTATGACTTCTTTTATGACGAAGTGGGTGTAGGCAGATAGATTCATATTATTAAGCCGGGCA
>ERZ826051.2821-NODE-2821-length-12677-cov-2.379575_pt1 | contig 12677 bp, 9 predicted proteins | sample MGYA00519928_ERZ826051 | MGnify/ENA primary metagenome ERZ826051 (study PRJEB31778, sample SAMEA3449219) | human gut metagenome | biome: human gut; feature: human-associated habitat; material: faeces | place: United Kingdom | collected 2010/2012 ...
AAAACATAATCCGGCAATGATCCTGTGCCAAAACAGGCATCGTCAGCACACAAAGCAAGAATAATATACCCAATAATTTCATCTTTGTCTGAATTTTGAAATGAGCTTTATCAACCACCCCGATCACAGGCATTCTTTCGACCTCATCCTGACATAATCACTCCACACCATATCTTTATACAAATCCGAACCGATATAATCCAGAATCATACTTCCCCGCCGGCAGTCCAGATAATAATACAGACGTTCTATCAGCTTTCCGTTCTCATCGAAAAGGAAGAACCGTTATACCTCATGCTTTATTTTTCGTTTTCGACCTCCGGGCCGGTTTGAGCCTGCAACAGCTCCCAATATTCGACAGCTCTTCTCAAATGAGGGATAACGATAGTCCCCCCCACCACGTCGGCCACAGCAAAAACTTCGAACAATTCGGGAGTAGTCACCCCTTGTTCATAACATTTTTCCAAATGATACTTGATGCAATCGTCACATCTCAAAACCATGGAAGTGGCCAGTCCCAACATCTCCTTTACCTTGGAGGAGAGTGCCCCTTCCATATAAGTATTGGTATCGATATTGTAGATTCTTTTGATCACTTTATTATCGGCTGCCAGAATCCTCTCGTTCATTTTAGCCCGGTAAGCTCTGAATTCTTCAATCTGATCTTTCATTACCCGAAAAATTTAATTATATCATTTACATTAGCCAGAATAAATAAGCCGAAGATAAAAATCATGCCTGTAATCTGAGCATACTCCATAAATTTCTCTCCCGGTTTACGACGGGTAACCACTTCATACAACAGGAACAAGACATGTCCTCCGTCCAAAGCCGGTATAGGCAGAATATTTACGACGGCCAGCATGATCGAGATCAAAGCAGTCAGTTCCCAGAAAGAATGCCAATTCCAATACCCCGGGAAAATGTTGGCGATCGAAGCCATCCCACCGACCGACTTATAAGCGGTATCTCCCTGAGAAAAGAGTAATTTCAGCTGTTTCACATAAGAGCCGAGTTGTCCGATCCCCATCTCGATTCCGGCAGGAATCGCTTCTGCCAGTGTATATTTCTGAGTCGCCAATTCATAGGCATTGGCAGTCAGCAAAGGATAAAAACCGAATTTTCCGTCTTCCCCCAAAGCAAAAGCATAAGATAATGTATCCGCTCCCCGCAATACGGTCGTTTCCACCCGCTTTCCTTTATTGGCGGCGAGCAAATCCGAAAATTCATCGTAGAAACGAAAAGTATGTCCGTTGACAGACAGAATCTTATCCCCTTTTCGCATACCTGCATCATAAGCCACAGAATAATCCCCGAAGTCCTGTATCTCGATTCCATCGACCGGGATACGGGGAGTAAGCAGCGGATTCAGCTTGAAACTCTTGGACGATAATTCCAACAGCGTAGCAATAAAGTCATCCGGAATATCCAAAGAAACTTGCTCTCCATTGCGCAATACCTGAATGGTCTTGGAACGATTGAACAATATTTCGGGAAGCACATCGTCAAAACGGACCACTTCTTTATTGTCGAGAGCAACGATAATATCACCGTTTCGCATTCCGATATTTTTGAAGACGCTGTCGCATACCACTCCGTAAGTGACGTTTTTTGCAGGAAGATAGGTCTCCCCCCAGGTGAATAGAATACCGATATAAATGACAAAAGCCAGTAAGACGTTCACCAATACCCCGCCCAACATAATCAGCAAGCGTTGCCAGGCCGGTTTAGCCCGGAATTCCCAAGGCTGAGCCGGTTGTTTCATCTGCTCGGTATCCATCGATTCATCGATCATTCCGGCGATCTTCACATATCCACCCAACGGCAACCAACCGACTCCATACTCGGTCTCTCCCTTTTTAAATTTAAATAAAGAGAACCAGGGATTAAAAAACATATAAAACTTTTCTACCCGGGTCTTAAACAACTTCGCAAACAAAAAGTGTCCGAATTCGTGGAACAAAACCAGGATAGAAAGACTCAAGACAAATTGTACTATTTTTATAAAAATATCCATGATATGAGGTAAAAAGTAAAAGGTTAAAGTTAAAAGACTATAAGCTAGAAAGCTATAGAGGAGGTATTTTGGGGGATACATTTTTCCTGGCGATTTCACGGGTCAGGCGATCGGTTTCCATATAATCCTCCAAAGTCGGTTTCTTTAGGAAATCTACTTGTTGCATTGTTTTTTCGATCAGATCGGACATACCGGTGAAAGACAGGCGCCCTTGCAGGAAGGCAGCCACAGCGACTTCATTGGCCGCATTCAGGATACAGGGCATGTTTCCGCCTTGCCGCATAGCCTCGTAAGCCAATCCAAGGTTACGAAAGGTTTTCTCGTCAGGCTGTTCGAAAGTCAGGGAATGACATACCTTGAAATCCAAACGTCCGAAATCAGCTGTAGTCCGTTCGGGGAAAGTCAGGGCATACTGAATCGGCAGCCGCATATCCGGCACTCCGAGCTGGGCTTTCACGCAGCCATCCGTAAACTGCACCATCGAATGAACGATAGATTGGGGATGCACCACCACTTCGATTTGTTCGGGTTTCATGCCGAACAACCATTTGGCTTCGATCACTTCAAACCCTTTGTTCATCATAGAAGCCGAATCGATCGTCACCTTAGCACCCATATGCCAGTTAGGGTGTTTCAAAGCATCGGCAGGAGTCACCTTTTCCAAAAAAGCCCGGTCTTTTCCCCGGAAAGGACCTCCGGAAGCGGTCAAAATCAGTTTTTCGGCTTTACTCCGGCTCTCTCCGGCCAAACACTGGAAGATGGCAGAATGTTCCGAATCGACAGGCAGAATAGCTACCCGATGTTCTGCGACCGATTCGTTGACCAATTCTCCGGCTACGACCAGAGTCTCTTTGTTAGCCAAAGCAATATTTTTTCCGGCTTTAATGGCATTTACCGTCGGGATTAAACCGCTGTATCCGACTAAAGCTGTCACCACCAGATCGACGTCTGCAAAAGTCACGATCTGGGCAAGCGCATCGGCTCCGGCAAATACTTTTATATCTTCATGTTGTAAGGCATCGCGCAGAAGCGGATATTTCTCCTCATTGGCAATCACCACACTATCCGGGTGGAATTTCAATGCCTGTTCGATCAATAAATCGACATGATTATTGGCTGTCAGCACTTCAACACTGAACCGTTCGGGATTGGCTTCCACCACTTCCAGCGTCTGTGTTCCGATCGATCCTGTCGAACCTAATATCGCAATCTTTCTCATATATTCATTCTTCCAAACCGAAATTGCCGAAACAACTTCCGGTTATTGATTCTTTATTTAAACTTAATAAAATTCTCCGGGTTGAGCGGATTACCTGCCCGCCACAATTCAAAATGCAAATGGGGGCCGCTGGACTCCTCTCCGGTATTTCCCACTACCCCCAGGACCTCTCCGGCCCTGACATAATCTCCCTGTTTTTTCAATAGGATAGAATTGTGTTTGTATACAGAAATCAGGTCGTTGGTATGTTGCACCTGGATCACATATCCGGTCTTCACCGTCCAATCGGTAAAAATCACGACCCCATCCAATACCGCAGCCACCTTAGCATTGGCTTTCGCCACAATATCAGTGCCGTAATGCCGTTTCTTCTCATCGAAGCTTTGGGTTACAATTCCTTCCACAGGCGGAAAAAAATGATAATAATCGTGGTTTTGTTCTTTCATTCCCAGCGATAGATTAAAGCGTTCACGCTCTTCGATAGCAGCCCGGAATTCATTTTCCTGTTCGCTGATCTGAAATCGGATGGTATCGTTCCGGTAGCGCGCCGTATCCTCCCGCGAACGTTCGAGGGAAGTGGTATCTCCCCCATTCAAAACCAACCGGATGGATTTGAAAAAGCGGTCTCTCTTCAGCAATTCATTCTCCAGCGAATCTACCCGGAGCGCATTTTGGGCGATCATCTGCCGCATATTTCCATCCGGATAGCCAGGAATAAATTCCCGCAAGTCGGTGAAAGCTATCAATAAAATGGTCAGAACGACCAAAATTACCGCCAGCACACTCAATGCAGTCAATACATGCAACTGGGACAATCTGAAATTGAACACCTCCTCATAAGAAGTCTCGTTAATGACAGAAAGTTTATATTTATATTTCAGACGATCCCAAAGTCTTACTTTTTCTTTAGCCATGCCCCGATTTTTTAGCTTCCAAAATTACAACAAAAAAATCAATGTCGCAATGACCGATCGTTTATAACTCATCAAAAGCAATGTATCGTTAAGCCACACTTCAGGATAACCTTCTACTCTGACAGGGAGAGGTTGTTCTATATTCACTCCATTATCGGGAGAGTAATTTAAATATTTGGCTCCATTGAGATCGATAATATCAAAAGAAGAATTTTTTTTATTTGAACAGAAGATTGCAAGTTGACATATTCCCCCGGCCCTTTTCCATTCTTTCCAATTTGATAAAGAAAATTACCCGAAGAATGGTATTATTATATTAAAGAAAGAAAAAAGTACCAATTAATACTGATGATTTTGGCTTCTTTCTTTTATATTTTTACATTAATAATTGATTATAGTATTGAAGAATATGGCTATGCAACTATTCTTCGATACACTATTTCTAATTAGGTATATTGAATAAAACGGTGTATTTTATAATTATTCTCTTTATTGGACATGTTTTTTTCAGTTAAAAGAGCCGTGACCGAAACCGCCTTTTTAGTCGTCACAACAGATAACCCGAACTGCCGTATACGCAGTTAATCACGATTGGTTTTCCCCACCCACATACATGGATTTATATTCGAACACTTTCAGTCCGAATTCGGGTAATACCGCCATGATATGGTCGAAAATGTCGGCCTGGACTTTTTCATAGGTCACCCACTCCTGAATAGCCGAGAAGCAATAAATCTGGATGGGCATACCGGTCGGGCCGGGTTGTAATTGGCGGACCATATGTGTCATATTCGTATTGATATCGGGATTAGCTTCGATCCATGCATCCATATAATAACGGAATATACCGATATTGGTCAGCTTACGCTCATCCAGAATCGTAATTTTATCTTTATTGATATCTCCCAGTTTAGCAACCATCTGATCGATATAATCTTTCAGGAAGGCCGAAGAAGCAAATTTTACGACTTCGTCATGACTCAAAAAATGAACCGAATCGATATCGATATTGATACTCCGCATAATTCTCCGTCCCGGCGATTCCTGCATTCCCCGCCAGTTGGTGAAAGATTCCGACACCAACTGATAAGTGGGTACCATCGAAATAGTCATATCCCAATTCTGCACTTTGACGGTGTACAGATTCACTTCCAACACAACTCCATTGGCATTATTCTTATCCATCTGAATCCAGTCGCCGATGCGGATCATATTATTGGAAGTCAGCTGGATTCCGGCAACGAATCCCAGGATCGAATCCTTGAAGATCAAAAGCAGCACCGCGGCAAAAGCACTCAAACCGACAATCAGGTGTTCCGGCGATTTATTCACCAGCACACTGACGACGGTAATCACCACAACCGTATACAAAAACACCTTGATCAACTGGATAAAAAAAGTAATCGGACGATTTTTCGAAACCGGATAGCTCTCATAAATCTTGTTGATCGCATTCAATAAAGAAGTAATGATAAACAGGGTGACGATAATCAACCAGATATCTACCAGGCGCCGAAGGACATATTTATATTCCCAGGTAATAAAAGTGAGAACGATATAAGCTGTAAAAGGAGGGATCAGGGAAGCCAATTTTCGGAAAAAACCCTGATCGTAGAGGATATCGTCCCAAGTACTTTTGGTCTTTCCTACAACTTTTTTCAAGAGTTTGGAGAGCCATTTCCTGGAAATAATATAAATCAGAATGGCAACGGTAATCGTTATCGCCATTTTTATTAGAGTGCTTTCGTCATCTGTCATTCCGACTTTTTCAGTCCAGGCGGATACCCGATGCAAAAAAGAAACAGAGTCTCTCATAAGTATGATATGTTAAAATATTGTTTATGCTCAATCTGAGCTTTTTACAGGCATAGCGGTCCCTTATTAAATTTAAGTTAAACCCCTTATTGTATTTATATTTGATCGTAAATAAAGCTACTTTTGTTTCGAATCATAAAAATTTAACTATGAAAAGACTATTTATTTTAATTACATTTTCCTGTTTATTATTCCTGCAAGGAAGTTTTGCACAGGTCGATCTTCAGGCCCCGCTTCCTCAAGATCCGAATATTGTAACGGGAAAGCTCCCCAACGGTATAGTGTATTACCTGCGTCACAATGAAGAACCCAAAGGCAGAGCGAGTTTCTACATCATACGTAATGCCGGAGCCCTGCTCGAAAACGATGAACAAGACGGTCTGGCCCACTTCCTGGAACACATGGCCTTTCAGGGAACCAAGAATTTCCCTGGGAAAGGTATCATCACCTCTCTGGAAAAGCACGGAGTTTCTTTCGGCCGTAACATCAATGCTTACACTGCACAAAATGAAACGGTCTACAATCTGAGCGATGTACCGACAAACAGCGAATCTCTGTTAGATACCTGCCTGTTGATTCTGCACGACTGGTCTTACTATCTTACCCTGGAAGACGACGAAATCGATGCTGAGCGCGGAGTGATCACCGAAGAATGGAGAACCCGCCGGACACCGCAATTCCGGATTCAAAAACAGATGTTCCCGGTACTTTTCAAAGATTCAAAATACGCCATTCGGGACGTTATCGGTAATTTAGATGTAATCAAAAATTTCAAATACCAGACTATCCGTGATTTTTATCATGAATGGTACCGGACAGACCTGGAAGCCATAGCAATCGTCGGCGATTTCGATGTAGCTAAAATGGAACAAAAAGTAAAAGAATTGTTCAGTAAAATCCCTGCTGTAGAAAATCCGACTCCCCGTCCTTTCTACGAAATTCCCGAACACGACGAGATGTATTATTGCCTGGCAACCGACAAAGAAGTACAGCAATCTTCTATTCAGATCGTGACCCTGTTACCCGGTACTCCGGCAACAGAAAAGAATAAATTGGCTTATTTTAAAGATAACATAATCAACTCTTTCTACAATCAGATGGCCGGAGCACGGATCAGCGAAATGATGCAGAAAGGTAATCCTCCCTTTATCAACGGAGGTTTCGGATTCGGTGGTTTTGTGAGAGGTTATAATGCTTATAACATCAACACAACGGCCAAACCCAACGAAGAAGACGTTGCCCTGGAAGCCATCTTAACCGAAAATGAAAGAATCCGGCGGTTCGGTTTCACCCCGAGTGAACTGGAACGGGTAAAAACCAATATGCTGGTCGGCCTGGAATCGGCTTATAAAGAAAAAGACAAAACCGGTAACGAAAGTTATATCGAGGAAATGCAAGCGAATTTCCTGGAACAGGAACCGATCGTAGATTTCGATTTCTATTACAATGCTGTCAAACAAATTATTCCGACCATTACCGTAGAAGAGGTATCTGCACGGGCTAAAGAGTGGAATACCGATAAAAACCGTACAGTAGTCGTTTCCGGTCCGTCAGAGAATGCCAAGCACCTGACCCGGGAAGAAGTAACCGCTATTATGGATAAGGTTGCTAAAAAAGAGATCGAACCCTATCGCGACGAAGTAACCGATGCAACATTGATCAGCGAAGAATTACCGGGTTCAAAAATCGTTTCTACCAAGAAACTTCCCTTATTCGATGCAGAAGAATGGACACTGGCCAATGGAGCGAAAGTAGTCTTCCGTAAAGCAGATTACGAAAAAGATGCCGTATCACTGACTTCTTACAGCAAAGGAGGAACTTCACTTTACGATATAGACATGCTTCCTTCCGCCAATAACGCTGCTGCATTTGTAGGAGCTTACGGTTTAGGAGATTTCGATGCAACCACTTTAAGAAAAATCCTGACCGGGAAGATGGCTTCCTGCGGAGTTTCTATCAACGGTTTGTCGGAATCTGTCAGCGGTAGCTCTACACCTCAGGATTTCGAAACCATGCTTCAATTGTTGTATCTGCGTTTCGAAAAACCCCGTTTCGACAAGGAAGCCCATGAAGCTATGATGAGCCGCAACAGGGCCTCTATCGCCAATATGGAGAAGAATCCGCAGAAAATCATGAAAGATTCGATTAGTCTGATCATGAGTAACTACAATCCGCGTACTCTGCTCTTCAACGAAAAATACCTGGATCAGATCAGTATCGAAAAGATCGAACAGGTTTATCGCGACCGGATTAAAGATGCCAGCGATTTCACCTTCTTCATCGTAGGTAATATCGATGCAGAAACGGTAAAACCATTGGTAGAAAAATACATCGGTTCATTAAAATCTGAAAACCGGAAAGAAACCTGGCGCGACAACCATGTAAGAGGTCCGAAAGGCAAAACGGTAAAAGAAATCGAATTGGAACTGACTACCCCTAAATCGACCGTGATCACAAATTTCTCTAAAGATATGAAATACAGTGTTTACAACAATATCTGTAATAATATTCTGGAAGGAATCCTGGATTTAAGATATACCGAAAATATCCGGGAAAAAGAAGGAGGAACTTACGGTGTAGGTGTTCAGGCCGGTTCTGTACGCGAGCCTTACTCCAACTATAGCATGACGATGAGCTTCGATTGTGATCCGGACAAGGCACAACATCTGAAATCGTTGATTTATGCCGAATTGGATAAAATCATGAAAGAAGCTCCGACTCCGGAAGAAATGAATAAAGTGATCGCCAATATGAAGAAAAACCACGAACAATCCAAAAACCACAACAGCTATTGGATGAATTGTATTACTTCTTATTATATCAGTGGTGTGAATCCGAACGATCCGAAAAACTTCGATCACATTGTCGATAAACTGCAACCCAAAGACATTCAGAAATTTGCTCAGTCTCTTTTCAAGGGTGCCGATGTTGTCGATCTGATTTTCAAACCGAAACAATAATCTTCGGGCGAAGCATTTTAAATAGGGTGTCAAAAGTGGCACCCTATTTCATTTTTTTATTACATTTACCTTTTGAAACAGCGTGCTGAATTATTATCTACAAACCCAAATATTATGTCACAAAATTTTGCTGTGCCTTTGGCATTCGTCGGTATGATGTTTTTTGCGATCGGATTCGCATTGGGCATCAACTCATTTTTGATTCCGGTATTAAAAGGTGCTTTGTCTCTGCCTTCAGGGGTAGCCTACCTGCTGCTAGCAGCTACTTTCGTTCCTTTCCTGATTTTCGGCTACCCGGCTTCTGCCACGATTGCCAAAATCGGTTACAAAAGAACAATGGCACTCTCGTTTTTGATTTTTGCCGTTGCTTTTATTTTATTTGTATTATCAGCTAAATTGGAAAATTTCATTCTTTTCCTCATCGCTTCTTTCGTCAGCGGTGCCGCCAACGCTTATTTACAAGCATCGGTAAACCCGTACATTACCATTCTGGGACCGATTGAAAGCGCGGCCAAACGAATGAGTATCATGGGTATCTGCAACAAACTGGCATGGCCGGTAGCTCCTTTGTTTTTCGCACTCGTGGTAGCCGACCAAACCAATGTGCAGACTTCCGATCTGTATCTGCCTTTCTACATCATCATCGGCGTATTTCTATTGTTAGGTATCATCTCTTTAATGGCTCCGCTTCCCGAAGTAAAAGCTGCCGGAGAAGACGAATCGGATACCGCCAATTGCCCGTATGCAGCAAATAAAACTTCTATTTGGCAATTTCCCCACTTGGTTCTGGGTGCACTGACCTTGTTCATTTATGTCGGTGTCGAAACTTTGTCTCTAAGTACAGCCGTCGACTACGCCAAAGCGTTGAATTTGGAAAATCCCGATTTATATGCCTGGATTCCGAGTATCGGTATGGTCATCGGTTATATTTGCGGTATTATTCTGATTCCGCAATACCTAACTCAAGACATGGCAATGAGAATCTGTGCCTGCATCGGTGTAGCCGGTTCTCTGGCCATTGTATTGCTGCCTGCCGAAATATCTATCTGGGCAATCTTCCTGATGGCTCTAGGGTGCTCGCTAATGTGGCCGGCATTATGGCCGCTTGCTATGGCAGACCTCGGCAAATTCACCAAATCAGGCAGTGCTCTTCTGACAATGGCTATCGCCGGAGGAGCCGTTATCCCGACTGTTTTCGGATTTTTGCAAGAAGGTTTGGGGGCACAAGGGGCTTATTGGTTAGCCTTGCCTTGTTTTCTGTTTATCCTGTATTATGGTGTAGCCGGTTATAAAATCAGAACGAAATAAAGGTGACACCGAACATTGATCGGTTTGTAAAGTTCCAGACCCCTGCGGGATATTTTCTTAAAGTGACCTCCGGTTCCATGAAGAAAACCCCGCAGGGATCCATAAACTTTAAGAACTTTTACTGACGAATGATTTTCTTTGACAATACCAACATGCAAATTCCCTATCTTCCCTTTTTAGACAGCAACGACCTCCGACAGGCAGGTGAGCAACTGAATAAAATCGATTTTCACCGAATCGGGCAGAATAACTGGCCGGAACAATTCCCTTACACGCCTTATGCAGCTTTTACCATGGCACACAACGGAGAAATGCTCTTTATCCGGTTTAAGGTCGACGAGACCAGTACCATGGCCCTCACCCGGGAAGACAACGAGCAAGTGTGTAACGATTCCTGTGTCGAATTTTTCCTGGCAGTCGACGATAGTGGGTATTACAATTTCGAATTTACCTGTATCGGTAAAACTTTGTTAGGTTTCCGGAAAGAACGCCCAGCGGCGGTTCATGCCCCGGAAGATATCATGGCCTCGATTCTCCGTTATCCTTCATTGGGCGGGGCAAATTTCGAAGAAACCCGGCTAGGCCATCCCTGGGAACTGACTGTGGGAATTCCGGCTTCAGCTCTTTTCCGTCACAACATCGATACCTGGCAGGGTTTGAAAGCCCGCATCAACCTTTATAAATGCGGAGATCGGCTATCCTGCCGGCATTATTTATCCTGGCGTCCGATCGATTCTCCCAAACCGGATTTTCATACGCCCCGTTGTTTTGTTGCGGTACAATTTTAAAGCTCTCCGATGAAAGATCGTCTTCTATACGGATTATTCCCGGGCCTGTCAGCTCCTTTCATCATCATCCTGTTGTTCTGGCTTTTCCGCTTTCACGACCTCCCGCTTTCCCAATTTATCCACCAGGCGATCGCATTGAAAGTACAATTCAAACTCATTTCCGTTGGTGTATTCTTTGCCGACTTAGGCTTATTTTATTTATTTCTGCACTTAAACAAGAATAACGCCTCGAAAGGCGTTATCCTGGCAGTTTTAATCTATTTCTTTCTTTTTCTATTTTCCAGTCTTTAGATCGGAGAAGGCGATTTCCTTCTTATTTGCCTTCTTCCACTTCCTCGAATTCGGCATCCTCGATATCCGAATCTCCTCCCATCTTCACGATTTTTTCTTTTTCTTCACTGGCTTTGCGCATTTTACGGATGGAATATTGGTTGAGCAGATCGGTTACGCCATAAAAAACGGCGGTAATCCCGAACAGGATGAACACGCTTTCGGCCGAACTGAAAGGATCGAATAAAATCACGATACCGACAATCAGGATCAGGACCGGGAATAAAAAACTAACCGGCGCAATACGCCCGAACTGACGGGCTGCGGCAAGGGTCACAAATTGTCCGACAGCAGCGACCACCAAAATAAATCCCAGGAGAAACATAAAAACGGTCGCAAAAGTAGACGGCAGACATACCAGCAGTAATCCCAAAATAACACTTCCGATTCCGCTCAAGGGAGCAAAACTCCGCTGATGTTCCTCGCGGTTTCTGGAAGAGATAATAAACGCAATAATACCGATGGCCAGGAAAACGATACCTATCAGCATAACAACATACTTCAATGCATCGGCCGGCCAGATCAAAAGAGCCAAACCGAGCAAAATCGCTAAAACCGCCCTGTATATGCCTCCTTTAAAATTCGAAGTCGTGTAAACAATTTGCATATAAATTACAATTAAAGATCTTTCTTTTTTTATTTAACGAAGGTAAGCATTTTTTTGTTAGGTTAAAAAGGAAAGCAAAAAAATACTAACTATCTTTGCACACTCAAAAAAATAATTATGGGATTTAAAGAAGAAATTGAAAGACGCCGTACTTTCGGAATCATCAGTCACCCTGATGCCGGAAAAACCACATTAACGGAAAAGTTATTGCTTTTCGGAGGAGCCATTCACGTTGCCGGAGCTGTTAAATCGAATAAGATCAAGAAGACAGCCACGTCCGACTTTATGGAGATCGAACGTCAGCGTGGTATTTCTGTGGCGACTTCTGTCATGGGTTTTGAGTACAACGGAATCAAGATCAATATTCTGGATACCCCGGGTCACCAGGACTTTGCCGAAGACACTTTCCGAACCTTAACGGCTTGCGACAGTGTAATCATCGTGATCGATGCAGCCAAAGGAGTAGAAACGCAAACCCGTAAGCTGATGCAAGTCTGCCGGATGCGCAAAACCCCGGTGATCGTGTTTATCAATAAACTGGACCGTCCGGCCAACGATCCTTTCGATATTCTCGACGATGTAGAGAAAGAACTACAGATCAGGGTAAACCCACTCAGCTGGCCGATCGGAAGCGGAGATACCTTCAAAGGTATCTATAACCTCCACCGGCAAAACCTTTGCCTGTATAGTCCTAGCATTCAGAACATCCCCGAAGGCAT
>ERZ826051.2823-NODE-2823-length-12666-cov-3.495361_pt1 | contig 12666 bp, 9 predicted proteins | sample MGYA00519928_ERZ826051 | MGnify/ENA primary metagenome ERZ826051 (study PRJEB31778, sample SAMEA3449219) | human gut metagenome | biome: human gut; feature: human-associated habitat; material: faeces | place: United Kingdom | collected 2010/2012 ...
GGATCACGGCGGGAGCCAATGTCCTGCGGGTCGGTATCGAGGCATGGAGAAGTGGCGGGGCGTCGTGGCCTTTCGGTGCGGCTGCTGCGGCTGCCGTCTTTCTGCTATTCTACCTGTTTGTTTTTAAAAGGCTTTATTTCAGACACGCGAACCGGATCGAGAGCAAGGAAGGACGGAGTTGTCCGTTCTCCTTTTTCGATATCAAAGGATGGATCGTGATGGGAGCGATGATTGCGTTCGGAGCGGCAGCCCGCTCCTTCGGACTGTTTTCCGATTCGTTCGTTTCGGTTTTCTATATCGGCTTGTCTTCCGCCCTGATCGTGACCGGAATCCGATTCTTGTATCGCTGGAAAAGATTTCGCCACCCCTGACGAGATCGATGCGTAAAATCTCTCGAGGACTCGTCCTCGACCGGTATCTTTTTTGCATGGTCCGAACATACGCCGGATGAGGTTTTCTTTGTGTATAATTATATTTTATTGTAATATAAAAATTATCGATTTGATTTATGTTTATGCTTGTCGTATCTTTGTCTCAACGAAAGAAAAGAATCATTAACAACTAAAAATAACCATTATGAAAACGTTGGATTATCTTCATCTCGATGAGAACGCAGCCGGTAAGCTGGTTCAATCGTTGCAGCAGCTGCTCGCCGACTTTCAGGTTCATTACATGAATCTCCGCGGCTTTCACTGGAACATTCAGGGACACGGATTTTTCGTGTTGCACAGCAAGTTCGAAGAAATGTATGACGACATGGCCGAAAAGATCGACCAGATCGCGGAGCGTATTCTGATGCTCGGCGGCGTTCCCTCGAACAAGTTCGGCGAATACCTGAAGATCGCCAAGGTCCGCGAGATCGACGGCGTGTCGTGCGGAGGCGAGGCTATCGGCCATGTGCTCGATACCTACAAGTATCTGATCGGTCGCGAGCGCGAGCTGCTCGCCCAAGCTTCGGAGGCGGGCGACGAGGTGACCGTCTCGATGATGACCGACTATCTGCAGGAGCAGGAAAAGACGGTGTGGATGCTTTGCGCCTTCTCGGCTCACAAGCATGGCGACTCTTGCACCCGATAGCGTCGGGACCAGACAATTGCCGAGCGGCGGAAAGAATATTTCCGCCGCTTTTCGTATCTCTTAATCGAGGGTTTTGTGATAGGCTCGGCGAGGTGTTCCCCTGTGCCGTATCTCTCCGCAGAAGACATAACCCGAGCGCTCCAGCAGGCCGCGCATAGCGGCATTGGCGGAGTGAGTATCCGCTCGGATGTCGAGCAAATGTTTGTCGAGACACAGCCGCTCGGCCTGCTGCAAGAACAGTCCGGCCAGTCCCTTTCGCTCGAACGCTTCGTGTACGGCGAGCCGGTGTACGACCGCATAAGGCCGGTCGTTGAGCCACCGGCCCTCGATCGGCCCGTATGCGGGTTCTTCGTCGAAAAGGATTGCGCCGTAAACGACCGGACGGTTATGCAGGCACAGTACGTAGCCGTTGCCCGCTTCGATGTCGTGCCTGACGTCTTCGTCCGCCGGGTATCCGTCTTGCCATTGCGGGTTGCCTTGCCGCCCCATTCGCTCTCGGGCCAGGCGAATGATCTCCTGCGCTTGGGCGCAGTCGCCGGGTCCGGCTTTTCTGAATAGCATGTTTGCCGAAGTTCCGGTGACCGGGGGACCGGCAGCTCCTGATTTTTCGTTTCGAGTCATAGTGGAATCGGAAAAGTTGTAATTTTTCCTGTCGCCTTGGGGCAAAGGAGAAAGGTCCGGTAAAGTTACGACGATTATTCTCAAATTGTTTTCCTTGTGTTTCAATATGAAGCCGATCGAATAGCCCTCCTCTAATCGTTCGTCATGTTGCCGTTCGAGTCGTAGCTATAGCCCATCCGCGCAGTAGGACCGGGAACGTACACGTCGTTCGTCGTCCCGGAAGCCGTGGCACGCTCGGTCAGATAACTCAACTGATTCCCTTCGTACTCATAGAACAATCGTCGATGGCATGACTCAATGAACATGGTCAAAAAAAGACGAAGTGCCGCTCTTGCAGATCGGGACCGCGCTCAAGAAGCTGATGCCCAAGTACCGTATCAACTACGGCTGCAAAACGCTCGGAGAGCTATACGAGAGGCTCGACCCGGTATGAGCTCGTCAAGACGGAGAAAGGAGTGGCGGGAATAGTGAGAAGGAGAAATATGTAATATAATGTTTTTGTCGAATCAGCTAAAGACACTGTCCACTAAATTGTGTAAACGGTAATCCGGGTCTGAAGATCCGCATTATTTTTTACTAATTTTAAAAGATTGATTTTATGGACAGTGTTATGTCAAAGAAGAGAGAGGTGGTTCCGTCGGAACTGCTGAGCAAAGAGTTTTTAAGTCAGTTCAAGACTGAAGCCGATGTAAGCAAGTTCCTCAAGGAGTTGCATTCACAGGTCTTGGAGCAGATGCTTCAGGGCGAGATGGACTCCCATCTGGGTTACGAAAAGCATTCGGCCGATGGCAACAATACGGGTAACTCACGCAACGGCTCATTTCCCAAGAAGATTCAGACCGAGTACGGCGATAGCGTGATCCGGATTCCCCGCGACCGACGTTCGGAGTTCGAGCCCGTGGTGATTTCCCAAGCACCAGAGTCGCGGATTGTCTATCGAGAAGTTGGTCATCTCGCTTTACGCCAAAGGAATGAGCGTATCGGATATAGAAGACGAGCTTCGAGATATCTATGGGATCAACCTCTCGTTGTCGGCCATTTCGATCATCACGAACAAAGTCACCCAAGCCGCCGCCGATTGGCAGAACAGGCCACTGGAGAGTCTTTATATGGTTTGTTTGGATGGACGGGATCGTATTTAAGGTCAGGGAGTCTGGCAAGGTCATCAACAAGACGGTCTACCTGTGTATCGACCTCAACCAAATGGGTTATAAGGAGGTGCTGGGAATGTGGGTCGGCAAAACGGAGTCCTCATCGTTCTGGATGTCGGTTCTGACCGATCTTAAGGCTCGCGGAGTAGAGGATATTCTGATTATCGTCACAGATAATCTGAACGGCTTCACCGATACTATCCGCGCCGTATTCCAGCACCCATCCAAAACTGGGGGGGGTAATGAACCAGTTTATAGCTATATTGAAAACAGAATCGGGATTTAGCAATCCTCTAAACCCCGACCCGAATTATCGTTTACACAAAATATTGGACAGTCCCCAGCTAAAGTTTTTTCATACAAATCACGTGCAACGGGAGCCTATGCAGAACCGTCGAGTCTTCTTTAGTCCCTTTCACGATCCGGGAAATAGTTCCTTTATTTCCTCCCGGATAAAGTAGTTTACGCCTGCCGACTGAATCGTCCCACCGCTTGTGCGAGGTCGAGAATCCCGCTGCGATAAGTGTATATCAAAAAAACCGAGTACTCGAACCCGTTGGCTCCGGCTTTCGCCGAGAGCTTTTCTCCGTCCGAACCGCGGGTGAACAGCACCTTAGGCGCTCCGGAGACGGTTTTGGCCGTCTGCATCAAATTTAAACAATCATAACTGAATTTCAAACGATTCCAGACTGGATTTCACCAAACTTCCGTTCGGATCATAGCGGATTCCCTGCTTCGTGTAACTGACGAAGCACAGTCCCGTCAGTCGTAAAAAATAAAGGCTGTCTAACATAAAAGATAGACAGCCTGTTAACTAATATTTAAGGATATACCATTTCTCTTCCATACGTTTCCCCAGATTCTTGTTCTAAATATTTACTAATTGCTTTTGAATACTGAATAACCTTATCACCTGATAAATTTAAAGAGTCCATAGCCTTTGTAAATTCCCGTACAATACCTTTCGGAGCAAGGAATCCTTCATTTCCAAAAATATACAATTTACCCTTATCAAATATAAATATTCTTCTGGGGAAATGGGGCCCCATGCCTCTGAAAGAATATATCCCATCCTTAAAATCATAGTTGAATCTATCGATAAGATTGTAAACGTTAGCTTCAGCATTACATCGAAGTTCGGTCGTCGATTTATATGCTTCCCTTAGTTTTACGGCAATACTGTCGGGTACGGCCACGCGGGGAAATGGATTTCCTTTTCCATTCTGTGCAGAAGCATTCCACACTGCCATAGCTAAAATTAGCATTATAAACCTATCCACCATAACGGGTTATTTAATGTTTTTGACTCGTTAATAATTTGTTGCTCGATCCGATTGGGCACTGTTTCTCTGTCATCGCGTAATCGATCTCGCATTTCAGCCTTTATGTCTTTATGTATTTCGGATTTATCTGTCGCATGAACTCCCTCATGACCGACCACTGCTCCGATCGCTTGTTCCAAAGTCAAACCGCGATGTTTCCCGTTTCCTTGTTCCAATTGTTTTTTTATCGTTCCTTCATATACGGCAATGGAAGCTTCCTTGATACCATACATGCCGTCCGGGTTCAATTTCTTACCGTAGTTGTCACTTTCGTTATAGTTCCCTTGGGCAGCTTCAATAAAGTTGATCATTAAAAGTTAATCTCGAACGGAGTCGGAAGTTTAATATCTAAATACCGAGGCATGAAAAGTGTATCAGCACGGTTACTAACGATTGCATTCATCATCAAAATAGAAATAAATCGCTCTCATCATTATATAAATATAAATTGATTGGAATTGATAACTTCCATTTGGATGTTTATACCATTCCGTCCCATCCGAATTGACGGATTTGAAACAGAAGGCGGCCCGGTATGGCCGCCTTCTGTTTCAAATCTATTAAATACCTTGCCAACGAATATCAATAATAACATAGGTTTTCTTCTCTCGATCATACAAAAAATCAACGATCAAGGCACTCCCTGTACCTGTAAAAAGCCTCTTCCCTCTAAATGACAAAGTTATTTGATCGACATGAACACTTAATGTGTCACCAAAGGTTTTTACCGGAGAGAGTGAGATGGCCTGGGCATAATCTTTATGTCCTTCTTGTTTCAGTTTATTCACTTTCTTTTTCAAATCAGGTTGCTGCATATCGATAAATGTAACTTCGTCAATAGTTACAGGTAATTCAGATGCAATCCTAACCGGTGCTTCAGTTAATATTTCTCCTGCCGGTTTAACAAAACATCGATTCACGTAGGCTTGTAAGGCTTTATAGTAAGGACTATTTTCATTCAAGTAATCATCTTGTCCCCAACAGCCCCCCGTGCCGAATAACAATAATATCCATAGAAACAAAATACTTTTTCTCATTTGTCGAAATTTATAAAGTTTTTGTAATTAATGACAGCCTGTACCCCTTGAGCATTGTAAATATAAACCATCCCGTCAGCCCGTCCAAATACGTAATTCGTAATCGACCCTGCGTTGATGATATCATCCGGAGACGGAGATTGCGTAAAGAAAAAAGTATTGATTGTAGTGCCTATGCCTGAACGAGTTATTTCATTTCTGGTTCCACTCGGATGACTGTGAAATTTAGCGGATGTGTTCTGTTGGGTCGACAGCGTGATCGTCGCTAAACCATTCTTTTTAGGATTACTTACAGGACCAGGGGGAGCGGCTTCAACAATGCCTCCGTTAACACTTCCGCCATATTCCCTATTGTTCTGATCAGAAGTCCCTCCTCGACTGTTATCTTGTTCAATAATGTCTATCATGGCTCTTCGAACGGTTGCCGAACCTTCGATTTCAATACTGTTATCATAGGCGATGCTGTTCGACCGAAATTCCGATGCATTACCTGAATTCTTTTTGATGAACTTTACCGTTGCATCTAAAGCTTCCCGTGAAAGGCCGGCGCCAGCAACATCGTTTGCAAATTTTGATTCGGTCGTTTTAAGAGCATACACCCGACTGTCGTCTATTCCGTCATTCCCGACGACTTTCCCGTTTTGCCCAACGAAGATTCCATACATCTTGCCATCCGGATCGACATATTTCAACGGATTGTTCGCGCAGAAAGAGTACGGACTTTGCGAGTAATACTTTTCCGACTTCGGGTCCGGAACGCTCCAGCGGCACAGACCCGAATTATACATTCGGGCGCCGTAGTTCAGCATATCAAGATCGACAAAACTCTGTAGCTCCTTGCCGTTAAACCGATAACGATCGTTCCCGGTCAGACTCATACTCAGCGAGGCCCCGCTTCCGAACGGAGTGTAATCATGCGTCGCCCTGACTTTCCCCTGATCGTCAACGATGCTGCGCACACTGCCCAAATGATCGGTTACATGGTAATTCACTTCTTGTCCTCCGGATGTCGGTTTGATACGTCCTTCCGAGAACGGCGCGCTTTCCAACGTCAGTACGTTCCCATTACGAATATAGATTAAAGAACCGAGATATTCAAGTCCTTTGTCCGAACCGTCTACCACTCGTTTCAATTCTCCGTCGGCCGCGTAGCAATAGAGAGCTCGCGTTGCACCGGGGACGGCTATCTCTGGAAGGTTGCCGTTCGAGACGCTCCGAGCTGCACTTCGGGGCGCATTCGCAAATCTGGCAGGAAGATTCAATTTGTTGTATGACACCGTCACTTTTTGCATGCCGTCTTCGACCATATTACCGTTCGCGTCATAAGCGAATCCGCAGAGGGAACCTGAGCCTACGATCGCTTGCAGTTGATTGGAACCCGGAGTATACAGATATTTGAGCTTTTCCGACGATATTGGCGAATATCGGTCCAAACGGGTGATATTGCCGTTCTTATCGTACTGGACATTCGTCTCGCCGAACCGGTTGTCGAGTACACCATTGGCATAGCGATTCGTTCCTGAAAGCCGACAGAGAGCATCGTAACACAGCAGGTAAGCCACCGAATTCGAGCTGTCGCGTTGCCATTCTACCGCGGAAATATTACCCGAATAGCTGACCGGATGAGTCGGATCGAGAGACGAACGATCTTGATAGTATAGCCTTTGATCGAATACCGAGCTTGTTTGTCGCGTGAGCCAGCCGCGAATATTATATGCAAAGCTTTCGGTCAGAATACCCGTGCCAGAACCGTAGCATTTCACGCTTCGACGGCCCAGTTCATCGTATGCATAGGTAACTACGGCAGGTGTTCCGTTGTTCAACACCGTACTGTCGCCGATCAAACGGCGCGCGTGATCGTATCGGTAGGTGCGGTCGAGCACGTCCTCCCGCGAATTCGCTGCGGTCTGATGTATCTCCCGTTCGGCAAGTATATTGCCTGCGAAATCGTATTTATAGAGATGCCGACTGATACCTCCCAGATGATTTCGCCGAACGGACTGCACGATACGTTTACGGCTGTCATAGTATATCTGTTCACAGGTCTCCTGAATCGCATCGTCCAAGGGGAAGACTACCTTGCCGGTCAATAGTCCTTTCTGGTTTGCCGTCGCGTTTCTGGTATCGAAACCAATGATAGCAGAATACCGGACACCGGAAAAATTTTGCCCGACGACAGGGTCCGTTATGAAATCATAACTGTCGTAATAATCCACAGACAGCAGTTTGGTCCCGCCCAATGTAAAATTCGCCAGTTCATAACCCATGTAATCCGGCGTACTCGCAGACTCTTCGTATGAAGCGGTTACGACCGCCTCGTCCAAGCATCCCGGCGCAATCGGCTTCCCGTTATACGTCTCGCACGTTCCGGTCAGGACGGTACGTCCCATCGCATCGGGAATCGAGAATGTCCATTCGTTCGGGTTGGAAGCACGCTGATTGCCATCCTGCGTAAAAATCAGCCGGTCGGCTTTATCGTATACGTAATAGATCCAGTCGGCGCCCGGAAGTTTCTTTTGGGTACACCGTTGACGTTTATCATAGCGGTAGAGATAGGCGTATCCGTCGATGAATTTGGAAGTCGTCTCATCCCACAAAACATCCGTAGCATCCAGCGAGTCCGAGGCCATCGGAGGCAAAACAAAACGCAAATTAGACATATCGTCGTAAACGTAGTAGGTATCGAATCGAGCGCCTCCGCTCACTTGTCGGGACAAAACCAGACGCCCTTGCTTGTCCTTAAACTCGAACGAATAGTTGCCGTCCTCATCCGTATATTTGGCTACATATAGATCTCTGTTGGGGTAATAGCCTTTTTTCCTCAGTTTGTTCGATTCTTCCACATAGAGACAGCACATCAGTTCCCGCTGTTGATCCGTAATGATCTCGAAGTCTTCATCAAATAGACTGGAATTCATGTAATTAGTCGTATAATCGGTCTTCATATACTTGCCTACCCAGCTCGATCCGGGTCCATGGTTCCCGGTCACTCTGCTCAATGGATTTTTCTCGTACTCGGTTTCCTTATAGGCATAATTATCGTCGTAAAAGCCCACCGATAACAGATGGTAGGACACCGGATTCGGGAAAGAACCGTTGCCGGTAGTTATAATGGGAAGCCAGCTTTTCGATTCGTTACCCGCTCCGTTATATTCTTGCAAGGATATTAAATCGAAATAATTCGGTGTAATGCCTACTTGATTTTTCCCCAACGAACGCCCTAAGCCGTCAAAGTACTGGATAGTCGTAAGGCATTCTTTCACGGAGAGGCTCGCCGTCTTGCTCGCTTCGACATACGGGGTTTTCGTCATAACATAACTTTTATCTGTACTCGCAGTGATCGTTCCGGGAACTACTTTTATGCATACGACGTTGGAATAAGCGTATTTGCCATCCGAAGGACGGCTGACTTTCCTTCTGAAGTACTGTGTGCGACTCAGTACGTCCGGCTGATAAGTAAGTCCGGTAGCCTGACTGATAGGCGTCCAACCTCCGTTAGCTGAACTGCCTTGTTCCCATGAAATATTGTAACTCATTCCTTCCCCGACTTGCGGGGGAGTCGTGCTTCGGATCTCAGCGGGACGGCTTCCGGACACGATTTCCTGATTTCCTTCGATACTTCCCGGTATAATAACGCCATTATCGATCGTAATACAGACTACATTCGAATAGGCTTTCTGGGATGAAGCCGTATGGGTCACTACGCGCCTGTAATAAACAGGTGTCGTCGTCGACTCGGGTTGAAGGGATTCTCCATTTCCGGGAATTGCTTGCCATAGGCCAGGTAAAATAATCGACTTTTGCCAACTATAAGTAAAAGTTTCTGCTGGCGATTTTGTCGGTTCGACATTCCGTATCATGTCCGGTTTTGCTCCGGAAGCGATAGCCTGATCTCCGGATATCTTGCCCCCGTATAATGGTTGCACCTTGACACACACGATATTGCTGTAATATGCCAGGTTGAGGTTCATCTTGACCATGCGCCGATAGTAAGTTGTTTGAGTCAAAGCTCCCGGCTGATACGATAGCCCGGTTGCTCCGGCTATAGGTGTCCAGCTTACGCTGTCGGTCGACGATTGCCATTGTTGAGTCCATTTGCCTAACGGAGGCGCAGGGGCATCCAAATTGGTCAGGACAGTAGGTGTGCAGCCGAATTCGATCGTCTGATTTCCTCCGATCGTGCCCGTTATCGACGATGAGGCCCGTGATATTCCGGTATTGAGCCAAATGAATAGCAAACATAACCATATCGTTGCGACTGTATTAGGATATTTTTTCATAATTTACTGTTTGTTGAAATGTTTAAAACCTATTTATTGCTTTCAAAAGTCCGGTTTTGATTATTGATGTACCAAATTGTACTCGTACGATTCGATTATTTTCTTGACCCCGTTTTCGATCAAATAGATCTCTTTGAGCCGGTTTGAACTATCGTAATCGTAATAGGTCGATATTCCTTGAGGATCAGTTATTCGTTCAATACCTACCCCCGGTTTGTATTTGTATGTCGTGATGTGAGCATTTTTCAGATTTACGTTGGTTCGCAGTCCGTCGAGAAGGACCTCGCTGACGGAATTTTGCAATGAGAAAGCCTCAGGCGGGATTCCTCCGAGAGCAGCTTTCACCTCATCATAGGTTGCATTCTGAATTTCGGCTATAGGATACCGTCCGTAATCGTACCAGAGATAAACGACATTTTTTTCTCCCTTTTGCGTGAGATAGATCGGATTGAAAAACTTATCGTAATTGTGGTATTTCTCTTGTACCTTCATAGCCGCGTTGAACTCTTGCGAATTAGGCTCCAAAGGAGTTTCTGTTTCGAGTCTTTTTATCGCTGCAACGAGAGGGACGCCGTTGAATTCCTGAAATTCACTCAACAAGGCATCAATTGCCAAATCGGTCGATAAATCGCCCCTTCGAACCGTCTTTATTATGGATACGGGAAAAGAAATCATATTTTTATTTTTCAATTTCTTATGTATTGCAGACAAGGAGGTTGACGGGAAATCAGTTACATAGGTATTAATTTGTCCGTAATACACGCTATCGCTACCTAATTCATACAGACGAACCAATTGATTTTGCTGATTGTAAGAAAAGAATTTAGCGCGACGAATACCCAAAGAATCGATACTTGACTCTTTAACCGGCAGGCAAGAGCTCATGTAAATCTTATATGTCGTATTTCCGTATTCTGTTGAAGTCATCGAAACGTTGTATTTCGAGCAAGCGTTTTCAATATTGTATTCGTAAATTGTTTCCTCAATTTTATTATCCGATGAAGAATACAGCGCCTTTGACAGCAATTTTCCCCGAAATCGGGACATGTCGTTGAGAATGTACATCTGAGTTTTTTCGCATAGCAGGTAATCAGTAATACTGGTATTATTTTTATAGATGATGTTTTTTGTAACATCCGTTTTGTCCGGCGTATCATCCCATGATGAATAATGATAGTGAGTGTATCCGCCGGTTCCGGTTCTTTCTATCACGTCGGAGTAGCCGATAAAATATTCGTCCGTTTCAATATTGAATCCGTAATTATTGGCACAAACCAAACTGTTCTGGCTGAAATTACGGAGATGGAAATAGTACCATTTTTCCCCATCAAATAAGGGAGTACCTTCCTCTTCCCATGAACGCGTATCATAAATTTTATATTTGGGTTTCAGCAAAAGTATGCCGCTTCCCACCGCACTTCCCGGTTTCCTATATTCAAAAGTTCTGGTACTGACCGACAAAATGGAACTCAGGTCTTTATTTGTAATCGATCGGACGCGTGCACCCCCGGCATGTATTCCCTTCGTGCCTGTCTTAAAAGATAAGTGATTGAAATTTAGGCTGTCTCTTCGATGATACACATTGTAAACATTAGGTTCATATTTGATCTCCGAGTATCCGCCTGTTGGATAAACCACTTTTTGGAGCAGTGCTGTGTTGAAGTATGCCGTATCGACGGCCCTGTTCGCTTCAATATTATAACAATAGCTGCCCAGTTGACTATCGTTCATTTGGGTGATATCTCCGCCCTTCCAGAATCCCCAATGGTCTGTTGAAAAAGTCAACGGATTCGGGAGGACATCTGGCATATAATAGTCGAAAGTGTGTTTCCCTTGCTCGCTGTCGCTTAATGATTGCAGAAAGAAATAGCCTTTTTTATCGAGATATGAAAAGGTGACCGATCGGATTTCAGTATCGTAATGATAGTACTTGATTCCAATAAGGCATTTGGACAGAGCATCACTGTCGCCATAAAAACGAAATCGGTCGCTTACCAAAAATTTTATGGCCATATTGCCGTCTACATTGACCTGACTGATGATAGGAATATGAATGTCATCAATCATTTCATATCGTTTGGATTCACCCACTCCCTTTCTGCTTATTGTTGATTTTGACGGATCTGTTATACACATGCTATTTGTTTCTATATCACTGTGAAAATAAGTGAAATAGTTATAACGATTCGGTTGTAAAACTGAAACATATTCGAAATCTATACGTCTTTGATTAGGTGCTACGATGCTTTTTAGATGCCATGATGTAATATATCGAGGTCTTACGGTTATGCCTTCCGGATTGTTGGGAATAAAATATTCCAGATAGGACACGTCTCCGCCAAATTCATATACAAATCCATCCGGTGCCGTAATTTTGATAAAGGATGGCTTAGGCGCTTCCGTAGTACTGTACTCCTGAACGGCGAGGCCGCCTAAATCAATTTTATAACGGTCATCTCCTGATAACAATTTGATATTTCCTTGGTTATCAATTAAAAAGCTCCCTTTGTGTTTTCCGAAATTAAATGTGAATATATCTGGTTCCAGGTCATATTTGATATCTCCTTTGCAATACGGATTGGATGTTCCTGCATTGTTTCTATCCACGTTGAAGTGCATCAGATCGGATGCCGAGTAGTAGTCAAACTTCATACTCTGAATAGTTGCCCAAAGACCATCTTTCAGGTATGTATTTTTATCGTGTTTCGTATAGCAACCTTTCACGTCGTCGGGACTCCCGTTTACTTTACGGGAAATCACGCCTCCGAAATTGAGAAACCAGTTGAGCCCGACGAGGCTCGGGCGTTTTGACGGAATAAATCCCGAAGAGACATATTTGATCGACATCGAAAGATCGAAATCCTTATCCTTGTATCCGGGAAGGGCAATGTCCATATCCAACAAGCCGTTATAATAATTTATCCCCAGATTTCCGTATTTGACAAAATCAGATACTTGAGGTGCAGACAAACCGATGTTCTTCGGAGAGAAAAAATGAGCATTGATGTCAAGAGATGGCGGTTCGTTTTGAGCCTGCACTAATTGTCCGGAAAGAAAAATGCAGGTCATCGTCCATATGAGTTTCAAGTGCACATGTTTATTAATCGTTTTCATAGGTTTAGTGATTTTAGGATAAATGCGTATTGAGTAAAGATCAAATTATTCGTATCGTTCTTGA
>ERZ826051.2842-NODE-2842-length-12597-cov-2.656753_pt1 | contig 12597 bp, 10 predicted proteins | sample MGYA00519928_ERZ826051 | MGnify/ENA primary metagenome ERZ826051 (study PRJEB31778, sample SAMEA3449219) | human gut metagenome | biome: human gut; feature: human-associated habitat; material: faeces | place: United Kingdom | collected 2010/2012 ...
TTTATTATGTATGAAAAAGAAAACTCATTGATAAGTAATTACAGCAGTATAATTGTCGGTTATGCATTACAGGATTTTATTGTGGCAGATGGAGAAGTCTGTGGTGCTATTAAGAATAAACCTTTGCAGGCTGACAATATAAGAGTAATTATCAAGACAAGCGGATTCAGAGATATATTTTTTAATGAAGCAGTTTTTTGTGCTGATTCAGGAATGATAGTTGAGACTGGTGAAGAATCTTATGAGACAGCACCTGGGGAGACGGTTGTGTTTAATCTGGATACAGAAGACTTTAATGAGGGCAGAATAAAACTAATTCCTAAATCAGGTGAGATACAGTTCCAGTCAGTAAACAGAGGCATAGGAACACCTTCATACGGCGGAACTCTTGAAGTTTCACTGTATGATGAGGGAATTGTTGTTGTAAATGAAGTGGGGATAGAAGATTATCTTAAAAAAGTTGTCCCTAGCGAGATGCCGTCAGGGTTTAATCTTGAAGCACTGAAATGTCAGGCTGTATGTGCAAGAAGCTATGCTTATACGGAACTTTCTAATAACTATTATAGTGCTTATGGAGCGCATATTGATGACTCAATACAGTTTCAGGTATATAATAACTCATCGCGGGCAGAATCAACAGATACTGCAGTAGATGAGACAGCGGGACAGGTGCTATCATATAACGGAGAAGTTGTTAAGACATATTACTATTCAACCTCATGTGGAAGCACAACAGACGTTACACTTTGGGGCAATACAACAGAAAACTATCCGTATTTTGTTGCGGAGTGTGTGGGTGGAGTGGACAGAGGACTTACACTGACAGTAGAATCGGAGTTCAATACATTTATAAAAGGTGAAAATGAGGCTGATTATGATTACGACTGCACCTTGTACAGATGGAGCATGGAGGAATCTGTTAAAGAGATAAGTGAAGGATTTGCACGTTCTACAGGGGAGAATGTAGGAAACATAAAAGATATTGAGGTACTTGAGCGTGTTAATGGAGGAGCGGCAGTAAAAGTTAAGGTTACAGGTGATAAAGGCGAGACAGTGATAGACAGTGAATCAGCGATTAGGGCAGCATTTGGCAATGCAAATGTGGATATGAACACTAAGTCAGGAACGACAAGATATGCTAATCTGCCAAGTACATTCTGTGTGTTTGAGAAGGTGATGGAGGGAAAGAAGCTTACAGGCTTTAAGATAACAGGAGGTGGCTACGGACATGGAATCGGCATGAGTCAGAATGCTGCCAATAAAATGGCAGAATCCATGACTTACGCGCAGATTCTGGAATTCTTCTACAGAGGTACTACGCTTACTTTGATTTCTTCCCAAGATAATGTTTGAATATTTTTTCATCATTGATAAAGTAGTTAATCTCTGCACCTATGAATATTATAATCATACAGGCATACATCCATATAAGTGCTATGATAATAGTAGCAAGACTTCCGTACATATATGAAAAGTTCGGTGAGTGGCCAACATAAAGAGAATACAGTGCTGTAAAAAGATACCATCCTAAAGCAGAAAAGAAAGCTCCAGGAATCTCTTTATAGAACTTTTTTCCTCTTCTTGATACAAGTGAGAATGCTATAGTAAAGAAGAGTGTGAATATACTTGGAAAGAGAAAATGTTTACTGTTAAATATTCCTCTGAATATCACGACTACATTAGTAAGCTGTGGTATATATTTCATAGTGAAGTTCATAATATTGTTACCAAATACCATAAGTATAAGGCTGGCAATAATAAGAATCATAAATATAAGGGCATAGATACTTGCTCTTATTCTCTGGAAAAGCCAGTTCTTCTGGTTATCTTTTCTGTATATCTGTTTTAATCCACGGACAATAGCCATGAAACCTTTACCGGCAGCCCATATGATAGCAATTGCAGTAATGAGGGTTAATGCAGTTGTTGAATTGTCATATATATCAGTGAGCATTGCCCGGACAATAGGCTGCAGCTGAGTTGGAAGAACGCCGTATATGATTTTTAAAAGGTCTGCCTTGGAAACTGGCAGGAACTTTATAAGGCTTAAAAGACCAATAAAAAACGGGAAAAAGCTCAGCATGAGATAGTAACATGCTGAGGATGCGTAGTCGCCGATGCGGTCTTCAGATATTTTAGTGACAATTCTTTTGATTAATAATATTAAATTGAGCATTCTTATACCTTAATCCTTAATTGAATGTTTTCAAGATATTATATGTTATTTTATAGAATTTAGCAATTACTTGCAAACAGCAGTTATTTTATGTAAAATGTGATACGTGTAATTATGCACAGTAAATATAGCGAGGCAGATATGGGAATAAGTGTTAAGCTTCAGGTGTTTGAAGGACCTTTAGATCTTCTTTTACATTTGATAGATAAGAATAAAGTTAATATATATGATATTCCGATTGCAATGATTACAGAACAGTATATGGAATATGTTGAGCAGCTAAAGAAGGAAGATCTTAATGTGGTAAGTGAGTTCCTTGTAATGGCGGCAACTCTTCTTGATATTAAGTCAAGAATGTTACTTCCTAAGGAAGTGGATGAGGAAGGCAATGAGGAAGATCCAAGAGCAGAGCTTGTTGAAAAGCTGTTAGAGTACAAGCTGTATAAGGCTATGGCACAGGAATTAAAGTACAAGCATACAGATGCAGAGAGAACTTATTATAAGAAGCAGAATATTCCGGAGGCGGTTGCAGCATATACACCGCCGGTTGATCTTACAGAGGTTATTGGTGATACAACACTTATGCGTCTTAACAGAATATTTGCTGATGTTTGTAAACGTAAGGAAGATAAGATAGATCCTGTACGAAGCAAGTTTGGAAAGATTGAGAAAGAAGAAGTTACCATGAGTGAAAAGCTTGTGGATATTAAAGCATTTATGATGGAGCATGAAGAGTTTAGTTTCAGGGAGCTTTTGTGGAATAATCCGTCAAAGGTTGCTGTTATAGTAACATTTTTAGTTGTGTTAGAGCTTATTAAGACCGGATTCGTTGAGGTTAAGCAGGAATGCCCGGAGGATGATATATTCATAAGGGTGGTCAGGGATCCTGAGCTTATTGAAGATATAACAGAGGAGTAGAATGATGAGTTTAGAACAGATGGAAGGCATAATTGAGGCTGTGCTTTTTACTATGGGTGATTCTGTGGAAGCAGGTAAGCTTGCAGATGCCATAGAACAGGATGTGGATACAACTGTTAAGATAGTACACAATCTTATGGATAAATATGAATCAGAAAACAGAGGAATAAGAATCATTGAGCTTGAGAACAGCTTCCAGCTGTGTACCAAGCAGGAATATTATGATGCACTAATAAGAGTGTGCAGCCAGCCAAGAAGATATACATTGACAGACGCGGCATTAGAGACATTGTCGATAATAGCATATAAGCAGCCTGTAACTAAGATAGAGATAGAGAATATCAGAGGTGTTAATTCAGACAGAGCAGTAAGCAAGCTTGTTGAGCTCGGTCTTGTGAAGGAAGTTGGAAGACTTGATGCACCGGGAAGACCAATGCTTTTTGGAACAACAGAGGATTTCTTAAGGTCATTTGGAGTACAGTCGATAGACGAGCTTCCAACAATCAGTGAAGATATGGTTGAACAATATAAGGAAGAGGCAGAGTTAGAGCTTGCAAGCGAAAGCTTTGATGCAGATAATCAGGAAGATTCTGATGGTCAGATAACATTAGGAATATAGAAAGGAAGTTGACATTATGGAAAGAAAGAATGCATGGAAGAAATATTCAGACGAAGATAAGAACAATGTATTCACATTTGCAGATGAATATAAGACTTTTATATCTGAGTGTAAGACAGAAAGAGAATGTGTAAAAAAGGCTGTAGAACTGGCAAAGAAAGCCGGATACAGAGATTTACAGGAGATAATAGCAGCTAATGAGACACTTAAAGCAGGTGATAAGGTATATGCTGTTAATATGAAGAAGGCAATAGTGCTTTTTAATATTGGAAGTGAACCGATAAGCACCGGTATGAATATACTTGGGGCACATATTGATTCACCAAGACTTGATATCAAGCAGAATCCTATGTATGAAGATTCAGACCTGGTTCTTCTTGATACACATTATTATGGAGGAATCAAGAAATACCAGTGGGTAGCAATTCCTCTTGCACTTCATGGTGTTGTTGCATTAAAGAATGGCGAATGTGTTGAAGTTGTAATCGGAGAAGACGCTTGCGATGCGGTTGTTGGAGTATCAGACCTTCTTATACACCTGGCTGCTAAACAGATGGAAAAGAAAGGAAGCTCGGTGGTTGAGGGCGAGGACCTTGATATCCTTATAGGAAGCATGCCGTCAGCATCAGACAGTGATAATACAGATGAGGATAAGGAAGAAAAGGAAGCAGTTAAGAAGAATATTCTTGCAATTCTTAAAGAAAAATATGGGATTGAAGAGGAAGATTTCTTATCAGCAGAGCTTGAGGCTGTTCCGGCAGGACCTGCAAGAGATTATGGTCTGGACAGAAGCATGATTATGGGATATGGCCATGATGACAGAGTGTGTGCTTATCCGTCGCTTATTGCACTTCTTAATACACCACAGGTTACAAGAACTGGCGTATGTATTCTTGTAGATAAAGAGGAGATAGGAAGCGTCGGCGCAACAGGTATGCATTCAAGATTCTTTGAAAATATGGTCGCAGAGGTTATGGACAGATGCGGTGATTATTCAGAGCTTAAATTAAGAAGAGCACTTGCTAATTCTTATATGTTATCATCAGATGTAAGTGCAGCATATGACCCTAATTATGCATCAGTGTTTGAAAAGAAGAATTCAGCATTCTTTGGAAAAGGTATGGTATTTAACAAGTATACAGGTTCAAGAGGTAAGAGCGGTTCTAATGATGCTTCTGCTGAGTTCATTGGAAAGTTAAGAAAAGTTATGGATGATGCAGATGTGTATTTCCAGATGGCAGAGCTTGGAAAGGTAGATGCAGGCGGTGGCGGAACAATTGCATATATCTTGGCTAATCTTGATATGAATGTAATCGACAGTGGAATTGCTGTACAGAATATGCATGCACCATACGAGGTAATAAGCAAGGCTGACCTATATGAGACATTAAAGGGATATGAAGCATTTTTACAGATGTAAAATGTTTGTGTTAACGAAAGGACAATAATATGAAGTGGAATAAATATTCAATCCAGACAACTACAGATGCAGTTGATATGATAAGCAGCGCGCTTAATGATATAGGAATTGAAGGTATCGAAATTGAGGATAATGTACAGCTTACTAAGGAAGAGGCTAAGTCAATGTTTGTAGATTTCATTCCTGACCTTCCACCTGATGATGGCAGAGCTAAGGTTAATTTCTACATTGACAGTGAAGAAGATGATGGCTCAATGCTTGAAAAGGTTAAGGCAGAACTTGAAGATTTAAGAATGTTTATTGATATTGGTGAGGGTACAATCACAGAATCAGAGACAGAGGATAAGGACTGGATTAATAACTGGAAGCAGTACTGGCATACATTTACAATAGGAGACTTATTCATTAAGCCTACATGGGAGCCGGAGACAGAGGAGATGAAGGGGCATGCTGTACTTAGCATTGACCCGGGAACAGCTTTCGGAACAGGTTCACATGAGACTACAAGAATGGTTATAAAGCAGCTTCAGAAGTATGTTAAAGATGGTGATGAGGTGTTAGATGTCGGCTGTGGAAGCGGTATACTTTCAGTAGTTGCATTAAAATATGGTGCAAAGCATGCATTTGGTACAGACCTTGATCCTAATGCAATTATTGCATCAGAGGAAAATGCAGAGCAGAACAATATAGATAAGAAGCAGCTTGAGGTTATTGAGGGTAATATCATTGATGACAAGGCTGTTAAAGATGCCTGTGGCTATGAGTGCTACGACATTGTGTGTGCCAATATCCTTGCAGACGTATTAGAGCCACTTTCAACATGCATACATGAGCATATGAAGCACGGCGCTTACTTTATTACTTCTGGTATTATAGATACTAAGGAAAAAGAGGTAGCAGAGGCATTTAAGAAGAATCCTGAGTTAGAGATAGTTGAGATTAACCATGATGGCGAGTGGGTTAATATCACAGCAAGAAGGAAGTAGTGTATGTATCATTTTTTTGCAGAGCATGAGAATATCCATGATTCATATATAGATATAGTTGGAAGTGATGTTAATCACATTAAGAATGTATTAAGATTCAAAGAAGGCGACAAGCTTCTTATAAGCAGCGGAGATAATGTTGATTATGAATGCAGTATCGCTTCTATGTCTGATGAATATATAAGGGCAGATATACTAAGCAAGGACGAGCAGGGGAAAGAACTGCCTTCAAGAATAATCCTGTTTCAGGGACTGCCTAAGGCTGATAAAATGGAGCTTATAATACAGAAGGCTGTAGAACTTGGAGCATACAGTGTTGTTCCTGTAGCAATGAAAAGAAGCGTTGTAAAACTGGATGCGAAGAAAGCTAAAGCTAAGGTTGAACGTTGGAATGGTATTGCATTAAGTGCAGCCAAGCAAAGCAAGAGAAGTATCCAGCCTGAAGTGACAGAAGTTATGACATTTAAGCAGGCACTTGAGTATGCGGGAAAGCTAGATAAGCTTTTACTGCCATATGAGTGCGCAGAAGGCATGGAAAAGACCAGAAAAGTGATTGAAGAAATCGGACATGGAGAATCTGTTGGTATATTCATAGGCCCTGAGGGCGGATTCGACAGGTCAGAGCTTGACGAAGCTGTAAATGCAGGCTGTGAGATAATCACACTAGGTAAGAGAATATTAAGAACTGAGACAGCGGGAATGATGCTGTTGTCAGTGCTTATGTATAATATGGAAGAATAAGCGGAAAAGAGGCAATATGGAAGCATATCTTGATAATTCTGCTACAACGAAGTGTGCAGCAGAGGTAGTAGAAACAGCAGTAAAGGTTATGTCAGAAGATTATGGTAATCCATCATCAAAGCATATGAAGGGCGTTGATGCAGAGAAATATATCCGTGAAGCTAAAGAGGTAATAGCAAAGACTCTTAAGTGTCAGGATAAGGAGATACTCTTTACTTCTGGTGGAACAGAATCTAATAACATGGCAATAATCGGAACAGCAATGGCTAATAAAAGAAAAGGAATGCACTGCATAGTATCATCTGTAGAACATTCATCAGTTAAAGAGCCATTCAATTTCCTTGAAAAAGAAGGCTTCAGAATAACATATCTTCCAGTTGATAAAGATGGAATAGTTGATATAGAGGCTCTGAAGGATGCACTTGATGATGAGACAATACTTGTTTCAGTAATGTATGTTAATAATGAAATTGGTGCAGTTGAACCGATTGAAGAAATCGGACATATAATTAAAGATTATAATCCTGATATTGTATATCATGTTGATGCGATTCAGGCTTATGGCAAATATAAGATATATCCTAAGAAGCTTGGAATTGATCTGTTATCGGTCAGTGGACATAAGATTCACGGACCTAAGGGGAGCGGATTCTTATTCATTAATGATAAGACAAGAATCAAGCCTATTATATATGGTGGAGGACAGCAGAAGGGCATGCGTTCAGGAACTGAAAATGTTCCAGCTATAGCAGGACTTGCAACTGCCGTAAAGCTTATATATAATAATGACTTTGAAAGTAAGATAGCACATTTGTATGAGTTAAAGGATTACTTCATAGATGAGCTTGAAAAGCTTCCTGATGTGCAGGTAAACAGCAAGAAGGGTACGGATTCGGCACCACAGATTGTAAGTGCAAGCTTTAAGGGAGTAAGGGCAGAAGTACTTCTTCATTCACTTGAAGATAAAGAAATCTATGTATCATCAGGTTCAGCATGCTCATCTAACAAACCGGGACTGAGCAACACACTTGTTGCAATAGGACTTGATAAGGATTTGCTTGATTCTACACTTCGGTTCAGCTTCTGCTATGAGACAACAAAGGAAGAACTTGAATACACAATAGAAACACTTAAACAGCTGCTTCCAATGCTTAGGAAGTACACAAGACGATAATTGTGTGAAAATATATTTTCACACACAAGATTTGTGCTTTGCACAAATCTTGATATGCAAAGGAAAGGCGGAAAACGATGTATAAAGCATTTTTGATAAAGTATGGAGAAATAGGCGTTAAAGGAAAGAACAGATTTATCTTTGAGGACGCCCTTGTAAGACAGATTAAATTCTCACTTAAAGATGTTGAGGGAGAATTTGATGTAAGAAGAGCAGATGGAAGAATCTATGTTAATGCACTTTCGGACTATGATTATGATGAGGTAATTGAGAGCCTTACAAGAGTATTTGGTATAGTTGGAATCTGTCCTGTAGTTCAGATTGAAGATAACGGATTTGATGACCTTGCTAATCAGGTTATCAATTATCTTGATAAGGCATATAAGGATAAGAATCTTACATTCAAGGTTAATGCAAGAAGAACAAGAAAGAATTATCCAATGAACTCAATGGAGATTAATATGGAGCTTGGTGGAAGAATTCTTGATGCATTCCCAGAGATGAAGGTTGACGTCCATAAGCCTGAGGTTCTTTTACAGGTTGAGATAAGAGGAGATGTAATCAATATTTACTCTATCGAGGTTCCGGGTCCTGGCGGAATGCCAATCGGAACAGCAGGAAAGGCGATGCTTTTATTATCAGGCGGTATTGACAGCCCTGTTGCAGGATATATGGTTGCCAAAAGGGGTGTACAGATTGAAGCAACATACTTCCATGCTCCACCATATACAAGTGAAAGAGCAAAGCAGAAAGTAATTGACCTTGCAAAGATTGTATCTAAGTATTCAGGTCCTATTACACTTAATGTTGTTAATTTCACAGATATCCAGATGGCTATATATGAGAAATGTCCACATGATGAGCTTACAATTATTATGAGAAGATATATGATGAAGATTGCTGAAGATTTAGGAAAATCAAGCGGATGTCAGGGACTTGTTACAGGAGAGAGTATCGGACAGGTTGCAAGCCAGACAATGGCAAGTCTTTACTGTACTAACGAAGTGTGTACAATGCCTGTATTCAGACCGGTTATTGGTTTTGACAAGCAGGAAATTATTGATATATCAGAAAAGATTGGCTCATATGAGACATCAATACAGCCATTTGAGGACTGCTGTACAATATTCGTTGCAAAGCACCCTGTAACCAAGCCTAATCTTAATGTTATCAAGCAGCATGAGACTAACCTTGATGGAGTTATTGAGGAGCTTTACAAGACAGCAATTGAGACAACAGAAAAAATCGTAATTGAATAAAATAAAACCGCTTTATCTGCAACAGATAAAGCGGTTTATATGTTCTTACACATCATTACTCAACGATGTATGGCTTTAATACGGCAAGGATTGTATCAATATCATTGTCTGCATGAATGTTCAGGTCAATTGGCTTAGAAAGATCAAGACTGAATATACCCATTATAGACTTGGCATCAATTACATATCTGCCAGAAACAAGATCAAAGTCAACATCGAATTTAGTGATATCGTTGACAAAAGATTTTACTTTGTCGATTGAATTTAATGAAATCTTTACAGTTTTCATTAGAATACCTCCTTAAATGTTTTTCTATAAACTATAATATCTATTTGTTAAACCTATGTCAATAAAGAAATGTAACAAAAATTAACAGGAAATGAGGATTAAATTGAAAAAAGTTGCTATACACAGTCTGGGCTGTAAGGTTAATTCCTATGAGGCAGAATCAATGGAGATAATGCTTAGGGATGAGGGGTATGAGATAGTGCCTTTCAGTGAAGATGTTCAGGCTGATATATATATAATTAATACATGTTCAGTGACTAATATTGCTGACAGAAAATCAAGACAGATGCTGCATAAGGCAAAGAAGATGAATCCGGAGGCGGTTGTTGTTGCTGCTGGCTGTTATGTGCAGGCAGACCCTGACGGAGTTAAAAAGGATGAATGTGTTGATATCATTCTTGGCAATAATATGAAGATAAGTATTGTTGAAGCATTAAATGATTATTTTGGCGGTTCGGATAAAACAAGCTATCTTGTTGATATTAATGACAAGTATCAGGAGTATGAATCGCTTAAGATTAACCAGACAGGGGAACACACAAGAGCGTATATCAAGATTCAGGACGGATGCAACCAGTTCTGTTCTTACTGCATAATACCATACGTAAGAGGCAGGGTAAGAAGCCGTAAGCCTGAAGATATAGTAAATGAGGTTAAAACGCTTGCAGCTACAGGTGTTAAGGAGGTTGTTCTTACAGGAATTCATATATCATCTTATGGAACAGACCTTGAGAATATAAGTCTTATAGAACTTATAGAGGCAATCCATGAGATTGAAGGAATTAAAAGAATACGTTTAGGTTCGCTTGAACCAAGAATAATTACAGAAGAATTTGCAAAAAGGATTGCCGGCTTAGAAAAGATATGTCCACATTTTCACTTATCATTACAGAGTGGATGCGACAAGACATTAAAGGCAATGAACAGAAAATATAATACAGAAGAGTATTATGAGGGCTGCGTAAAGTTAAGAGAAGTGTTTGATAATCCGGCAATAACTACTGATGTAATCGTGGGATTTCCGGGCGAGACAGAGGAAGATTTCCTCGAAACGATGGATGTGGTACGTAAGGTCCGCTACGACAGCGCCTTTACCTTCCAGTATTCCAGAAGAACAGGAACACCGGCTGCCGCTATGGAGGATCAGATTCCGGTCGATGTTGTGAAGGACCGTTTCGACCGTCTTCTTGCTGAAGTACAGGAAATCTCCCGTGAGGTAACGGCAAGACATACCCACACAGTTCAAGAAGTTCTCGTCGAGAGCATCAATGAACAGGATCCGTCCCTTGTGACCGGCCGTATGAGTAACAATACGCTCGTTCATTTCAAAGGTGATGCTTCCCTGATCGGCACGCTGCAGAATGTATATCTGGATGAGTGCCGCGGTTTCTATTACATGGGAACACCGGTGGAAAACAACTAAATCTTTCAAAAACAAAAATCCCGGATTTCGGTTCCTGCTTTTACGGCAGGTATCCAGAATCCGGGATTTTTATTTTTACTTCGAAACACCTTTTGACAGCCGCACCTGATACACCAGATACGTAACCATCAGCATCGCTCCCGCGCCAATCCATGCGGAAATCTCAGCGAATGCGACACCGCGGAACGCAAAGTGCGGAACCGCAATCTGAACGACGCCGACACGCATCACAACTTCAACAACACCGGAAATCATCGGCAGTACCGTTTTTCCCATGCCCTGGCAGGCGTTTCGGAATACGAAAAGCCATCCAAGCGGAAACAATGCGATTCCGGTGAGCGGAAGAAAGATACAGGTGTAGGAAATGACGGTCGGATCGTTCAGCATCAGAGATGCCAGGAATTTCGGCGCGAAAATTTCCAGCGCCGCAAACGGCAGATTGACCAGAATCGACAGGATCACACCGGCCCATACGCCGCTCTTGATTCTGTCATACTTCTTTGCTCCATAGTTCTGTCCGGTAAAGGTCAGAAGCGCCAGTCCGACGGTCACACCCGGCTGCTCAAACAGACCGCATACCTTCATGCATGCCGCATACGCAGCCACATAGGCGGTTCCCATCTGGTTGACAAAGACCTGAAGCACCATTCCTCCGATAGCAGTAACAGAATTCATCACTGCAACCGGAAGACCTTTTCCGGTCAGCGCGGCAAGAATTTTTCCATCCGCTTTCCAGTCCCCCTTCTGTGGAAGCAATTCCGGTGCACGGAGGATGTGCCTGAAGCAGTACAGCGCGGAAATCGCCTGCGCCAGAACAGTGGCAAGTGCTGCTCCAAATACACCCATGTGAAGCGGAAACACAAAGAGAAGATCCAGCACAATATTGGCAATGGCAGAAAGCACCATGGAGACGAGCGGAACCTTGCTGTTTCCGACCGAGCGGAGCAGTGTCATCACAAAGTTATTGAAAATCGTGATGGTGCTTCCGGCCAGGATTGTTCCGAAATACACGAGAGTATCCGTCATCATATCCTCCGGCGTCTGCAGAAAGATAAACAGCCGCCGCATCAGAAGCAGGCTGAACGTTGTGATCACAATTCCGATGGCAAGGCAGATATAGACCGACATGGCAATCTCTTTCCGCAGCTTTTTTGTATCGTTTGCACCAAAAGAATGCGAAATACAGATGCCAAGGCCACCCGTCAGTCCGATGGCAAAGCCGATAATCAGAAAATGAACGGAGCTTGTGTTTCCAACTGCGGCAAGCGCCGTATCTCCGATTCCTTTTCCGACAACCATGGAATCCACGAAGCTGTAAAGCTGCTGGAACAGATTTCCGATCAGAATGGGCAGGAAAAACTGAAAAATCAGTTTCATGCTGTTCCCTCTTGTCATATCATTTGTTGTGTTCTGCATGGTATTTTTTCTACCCTGTCCTTTCTCTTTTAGAATTTCCTGTTTCTTTATTGATTCCCCCCTCATCTTGTCAAGACCGCAAAATGCGGCTATAATAGAGCATAACTTAGACGAAAGGTTTTTACATCACTGGCATGAACAATTTATACGAATACATCGATCCAATTGCTTCCCCC
>ERZ826051.2846-NODE-2846-length-12551-cov-23.556578_pt1 | contig 12551 bp, 10 predicted proteins | sample MGYA00519928_ERZ826051 | MGnify/ENA primary metagenome ERZ826051 (study PRJEB31778, sample SAMEA3449219) | human gut metagenome | biome: human gut; feature: human-associated habitat; material: faeces | place: United Kingdom | collected 2010/2012 ...
TGTTCAGTACGGCTCCTTACGGTAAAGAACGCGGTTGGGTGGACGCCGACTGGTTCCATGTTGAGAAATAATAGAATAAAATCGGATATGAAGACAAAAGCTCTGTTGGCAGCTTTGGGCATATGCCTGTTAGCTGCCTGTACTACTACAGAAAATAAGTTTCGCGTTGACGAGGCGTTGGACTATTGTAATCGCCAGGTAGAGCGTACCTTAAATCGATTGCATGATGCAAATGGTGCGGTGGACTATACCATGATGCCCCGCAATATACTGAATGGTCAAAGCGATTGGAACTGCCGTAAGGCAGCGAAAGAGGAATGGTGTGCCGGTTTTTGGCCCGGTGTGCTGTGGTATGATTACGAATATAGCGGTGACAAGCGGATAAAAGAGGAAGCGGAGAAGTTTACCGCTTCTTTGGAGTTCCTTTCCAAAACACCCGCATTCGACCATGATTTAGGATTCCTTATCTTTTGCAGTTACGGCAACGGTTATCGTCTGACACAAAATCCGGCTTACAAACAGGTGATTCTGGATACGGCGGATACATTGGCTACATTGTTCAAACCGCAAGTGGGTACAATGCTGTCTTGGCCCCGCAATGTAGAATTGTTTGGTGGGCACAACACAATCATGGATAATATGATAAATCTGGAAATGCTGTTTTGGGCGGCAAAGAACGGGGGGAACCCTTATCTGGCGGACATTGCCATTTCGCATGCCGATAAGACGATGAAGTATCATTTCCGGCCTGATTATACCTCTTATCATGTAGCCGTTTACGATACGTTGACCGGTGATTTCGTCAAAGGGGTTACACATCAGGGATATGCCGACAGTAGCATGTGGGCACGCGGTCAGGCATGGGCTATCTATGGATATACGGTAGTTTATCGTGAAACCAAAGATTGTCGTTACTTGGATTTTGTGCAGAAAGTAACGGATGTATATTTGGAAAAACTTCCGGAAGACTATGTTCCTTATTGGGATTTCAACGATCCCGCAATACCCGATGCTCCCCGTGATGCTTCGGCTGCCTGCGTAGTGGCTTCCGCATTGCTGGAACTTTCCACTTATCTGCCTGGTGACAAAGGAGAGCGGTATAAGGATGCGGCGATGAAAATGCTGAAGAGTTTGAGTACGGAAAATTATCAATGCGGTGAGGCAAGCCCGGCATTTCTGCTTCACTCTACAGGACATTGGCCGGCGAAGTCGGAAGTAGATGCTTCCATTATCTATGCGGATTATTATTATATAGAAGCGTTGTTACGGTTGAAGAGATTGCAGGAAGGGAAACCGGTTATAGGCTGATGTACAAACTTGCTGTCCGGTATGATGCAAATGGAGAAATACACTTGATGATTTCTTTTAGGCACGGATTTCACGGATTTTCTTTATTCTTTTTCCGTGAAATCCGTGCCTTCCGTGTAGTTCCGTGCTTAATAAAGAAACAAATAATAAGCGAATTTTAGTTTTGACACACATTTTTTTCTATGTTTAAGATGGGTGTATGATGCTCTATACCGGTAAATTGAAAATTATAGAGCATGTATTTATAAAGATAAGTATACTTTTTTTGACTTAAAACCCGGTTGGGTTTTGATTTGTAGTTTTTATCTTTGCAGCATACAAACCTGAATAAATAGATATCATGAAAAAACGAATTGTTGCCGGATTATTTACTGCCCTGGCTGTGATGGCAAACGCGCAGTCTTTTACCGAATGGCAAAATCCGGAACTGAATGCTGTGAACCGTGCCCCGATGCACACCAATTATTTTGCTTACGAATCGGAAGGCGTGGCACAGACGGGAGTTAAAGAGCACTCTTCCCGTTTTATGACCTTAAACGGTACTTGGAAATTCTTTTGGGTGAAAGATGCAGACGCCCGCCCCGTTGATTTCTGGAAGCCGGGGTTCAATGATAAAGGCTGGTGCGATATGCCTGTTCCCGGTGTTTGGGAGCTGAATGGCTTTGGAGATCCTATTTACGTGAATGTAGGTTATGCCTGGCGCAATCAGTTCAAGAATAATCCGCCGCAAGTGCCTGTTGTGGACAATCATGTCGGTTCATACCGCCGGGAGATTGTAGTGCCTGCTACCTGGAAAGGTAAGGACATTATAGCTCATTTCGGTTCGGTGACTTCCAATATGTACCTGTGGGTGAACGGTAAGTATGTAGGTTACAGCGAGGATAGCAAACTGGAGGCAGAATTCGACCTCACCTCTTACCTGAAACCGGGACAGAAGAACCTGATAGCTTTTCAGGTGTTCCGCTGGTGCGACGGTACATATCTTGAAGATCAGGATTTCTTCCGTTATAGCGGAGTGGGACGCGACTGCTATCTGTATGCCCGCGATAAGAAACGTATCGAGGATGTCCGTGTCACTCCGGATTTGGATGCTGACTACAAAAACGGCTCTTTGCGTGTGGAAGTCAGTCTGAAAGGTAACGGTAATACCGCCTTGGAGCTATTAGATGCCGAAGGCAAGCAGGTGGCAACGGCAACTGTACGCGGTAATGGGGTTGCTGTAATGAACCTTGACAATCCGCACAAATGGACAGCGGAAACTCCGTATCTTTATACATTACGTGCTGCTTTGCAAGGCAGTGGCGAGGTTATTCCCATAAAAGTGGGTTTCCGTAAGATTGAACTGAAGAATGCGCAGGTATTGGTAAACGGCAAGCCCGTCCTGTTCAAGGGAGCCAACCGTCACGAAATGGATCCTGATTACGGTTATGTCGTTTCCCGTGAGCGTATGATTCAGGATATTCAGCTTATGAAGCAGTTCAATCTGAATGCGGTGCGTACCTGCCACTATCCCGATAATAATCTGTGGTATGACTTGTGCGACCAATACGGTATTTATGTGGTAGCGGAAGCCAATATCGAGTCTCACGGAATGGGGTATGGAGAATCCACTCTTGCCAAACGTGCCGATTACAAGAAAGCTCATATGGAGCGTAATCAGCGTAATGTACAGCGCAGTTTCAACCATCCGAGCATCATTTTCTGGTCATTGGGTAATGAAGCCGGTTATGGGTCTAACTTTGAAGCGGCTTATGACTGGGTGAAAGCGGAAGACCCGAGCCGTGCCGTGCAATACGAACAGGCCGGAAAGACAGGAAAGACCGATATATTCTGTCCGATGTATTATGGATATAACGATTGTCTGAAATATTGTGAGGATGATTCTATGAACAGACCTCTCATTCAGTGTGAGTATGCGCATGCCATGGGTAATTCGGAAGGCGGTTTCAAAGAATATTGGGATATGATTCGCAAATATCCCAAATATCAGGGTGGTTTCATTTGGGATTTTGTAGACCAGTCCGTACGTTGGACCGGTAAGAACGGTAAGATGATTTATGCCTATGGCGGTGACTTCAACCGCTTTGATGCCAGCGATGTCAATTTCTGTAACAACGGTCTTGTCAGTCCCGACCGCGTACCCAATCCTCATATGTACGAGGTAGGACGTATCTATCAGAATATCTGGACAACTCCGGCCGATTTGCAGCGTGGAGAAATTAATGTATTCAACGAAAACTTCTTCCGTGACCTTTCGGGCTGTTATCTGGAGTGGGAAATGCTGAAAGACGGCAAGGTGATGCGCAGCGGTCGTGTGGATGACCTGAATGTAGCTCCGCAGCAGACTGCTAAAGTCAAACTGGATTTGGGAACTGTCTGCCAGTGTGCCGAGTGGTTGCTTAACGTGTCTTATAAATTGAAGGAACGTGAAGGTCTGCTTCCGGCAGGGCATATTGTTGCTAAAGACCAATTGACGCTGAATGCCTATCAGGCTCCTGCAATGGATTTGAAGAACACGGAATTGAGCAACGTGGAAGTGCCTGCTCCCGTGATACAGGAGAATGACTGCAACTATCTTATTGTCTCCGGTGAGGCTTTCCGCATGGAGTTCAACAGGCATACCGGTTATCTGACCAAATACGAAGTGAACGGTTTGGATATGATTAAGGAAGGTGAGGCGCTTACGCCCAACTTCTGGCGTGCTCCTACCGACAATGATTTCGGCGCTAACCTGCAACGTAAATATGCTGTCTGGAAGAATCCGGAGATAAAACTGACTTCTTTCAGTCAGCACACCGAGAACGGACAAGTGATTGTGGAAGCGGCTTATAAACTGCCGGAAGCATCGGCGGAGTTAAGTCTGACATATGTTATCAACGACAGTGGTGCTGTTAAAATCACTCAAAAGATGGTTGCCGATAAGAATGCCAAAGTAGCCAACCTCTTCCGTTTCGGCATGCAGATGCCTATGCCCCGCAGCTTTGAAACTGTAGAATACTACGGCCGCGGTCCGGTGGAGAACTATGCAGACCGTAACCATTGTACCGACCTCGGTATCTATCGCCAGAGCGTATCGGAGCAGTTCTATCCGTATATCCGTCCGCAGGAAAATGGTACAAAGACGGATATCCGCTGGTGGAAGATGCTGGATGCAGCCGGTAACGGTATAGAGGCAGTTGCTGCCGCTCCGTTCTCCGCATCGGCTTTACACTATACGATTGAAGCTTTGGATGAAGGCTGGAGCAAGCGCCAGGGACACTCTCAGGAGGTGGAAGAGGCGGATTTGACAAACTTCTGCATTGATAAGGTTCAAGCCGGTTTGGGATGCGAGGATAGTTGGGGACGCATAGCCCGTCCTGAGTATCAGGTGCCTTATGCTGATTATGAATTTACGTTTATCCTGACTCCGGTACGTCATAACATCGGAATACAATGAGAAAACCGGCAGGAAGTAAACGTTTTCCGTAGAGGTACGTTGTATCCAGCCGGACTCTTCTGATATGCAAGGCATCGGACTGCCATCCCAAAGTCGGTTATGAGGCTTTCGGGGGAGTCCGGTGCTTTGTTCTGTTTACGCCTTAGGAGCGATTTATTTTGCTCCGTCCAGATACCCTTTTTTGAACATATTGACAAAGAGAAAGAACAGGGAAAGTAGTAACGGGCCGAATATGACCCCCATAAATCCAAAAAGAGAGAGGCCGATAACCACTCCGAAGACAGTGATGAGCGGATGAATATCGGCCATTTTCTTTTGAATGACGAAACGTATCAGATTATCGAGTTGAGAGATGACAAGGGAACCGAATATGACCAGTCCGATTGCTTGGAACCAGTTGCCGATAAGTGCCATGTATACGGCTATGGGAATCCATACCAATGCCGTACCTGCCATGGGTATGATACTGGCAAAACCTGTAAGAAAGCCTGAAAACAGAATGTTGGGAGCATCGAATATCCAATAGCCGAGCATGGCTACTCCGCCTTGTATTACGGCAAGCAAAGGTATGCCGATGGCATTGGAACGGACAATCATATTGATTTCGTGTACTATCTCCTGTGTGTTGGTTTCATTGAAAGGAAGAAGTTCGTTGACATATTGCTCCATTTTCTTTCCGCCTATCAGCATGAAGTAGAGGACAAATACCAGTACAAACATGTTGACGATGAAGTTGCTGATGCCTCCCATTAATGTCTGTCCGATGCGTGGAAGGGATGAAATGAAGAATGAAAGGCTGTTTCCGCTTAGTATATTGTATCCGGTTCTGGCCTTGATAATGGAGGCAGCTTCTTCAAAAGGTGCAATGACTGCCTGCGGATCAAGGTTGATGTTCTGCAGGTTTACTACCGCCAGCCATACTACCAATGCCAGAGGAACGAGAAAGCATAAAATGGCTTCTGCCGTAATGACGGTGGCAGCTATGCTCCGTTTTATCTTTCGCTTTTCGGACAGATAAATCATCTGGCGCCTGACCAGTATATAGATGGTCAATGCACCCAACAGACCGCCTAAGAAGGGAGTGATTTGCCTGGCGAGGATAATCCCCAACCCGATAATGATGGTAATCAATGAATATTTCCAGTATTGCTCTTTTGTACTCATAGAATATGTTGTTTCTTTGAAAAAGAAACATTATAAGAGCCGGAAATGTTTTTGAGGAATATGCGGAGATTGAATTTTATCCTTCGTCCAGCCAGCCTTTTCCCTGGCGTACGATTTCTGCCTCGCCACCGGTGCAGTCCACTACTGTGGAACCCTCTATGCCACCTATTCCACCGTCGATAACCAGGTCGACGATATTGCCGAACTTCTCATCAATCAGTTCGGGGTCGGTGCAGTATTCAATGTCTTCGTTTTCGTCATGGGGGAGTGTGGCGGTCATGATAGGGGCATCCAGCAGGCGTGCCAGCTCCTGTATTATCGGATGGTCGGGCATACGGATTCCTACTTCTTTCCGGTTGCGGAATATCTTCGGCAGACGGACTGTGCCGTTTAAGATAAAGGTGAAAGCGCCCGGAAGGTTGCGCTTCATTAATTTAAATGTGTTGTTGTCGAACTTGGCATATTCGCTGATACTGCTCAGGTCGTAGCAGATGATGGAAAGGTTGTTCTTCTTGGGGTCGGTATTTTTAAGCTGGCAGATACGTTCTATCGCACGTTCCTTCAGTCCGTGGCAGCCGATGGCATACATGGTGTCGGTGGGGTAGATGATGATGCCCCCGTCGTTCAGAATGTCGATTACTTGTTGCAAATCTGCCGGGTTGTTGTTCTTTTCATAAAGTTTCAGAAGCATGATATTGTCGGACTTGGTTTAAAAGTATATCACAAAAGTAATAATAAGTTTCTTGAAATCAAATGTATAAGGATGGATTTTATTTTGAGGAGCGCTTTTTGCGGAGTTCTTCCGCCAATCGCCATTGCAAGGCTGCTTCAACCTCTTTTCCGGCTTGCATCAAAGCGTCCCCGAAGAGTTCGTGAGCCCCGGCATGTTCGGGCTTTAGGGTGGTGGCTTTGTCCAGGTCGGCTATGGCCCCTTCAATGTTTCCGAGTTTAAGCCGCAACTTTCCACGGTTGTACACGGTTTTGAATTCGGCGGGGCGCAAGCGTACGGCACGGTTCAGGCATTCTTCGGCTTCCTGGTATTGGTTTTCGTTGAAGAGGGTGACGCCTTTTCGCACCCAGGCATCCGTGTATTCGGGATAAAGCTCCAAAGCTTTGTCATAATTGGCAAGGGCGGCACGGGCGTCGCGGGCTTGGGTGATGCACTCGTTCCCCATGGCATAATATTCGCGGGCGTAGTCTTGCAGGCGCTTCCGCTGTTTTTCCATGTCTTGTTTCAGGCAGGCGTTCTCCGCTTTCAGCCGGTTGATGATATTCAGCTTTTTGCGGATAAGACGTTGCACTACGGGTTTCTCGATGTCATAACGGGAATGGATGGCCTTGAAGAATTCATTGAGGAAAGTCTCGAAGTCTCCCTGGTCGAAGGCTTTGGCTGCCGCTACATATTGCACATCTGCCTGTGCCTGCTTCAAGGCACGGTCAATGGCCTGGCGGTTGTTGAAGCGTTGGGCGAATCCTACAATTTCGGGACGTACGAATACATCGGCGCGGCTGACGGGCTTTTTCAGTTGTATTCCTTCCAGCGATGTGCACCGGCTGAGTGCCACGTATGCTTGTCCACCGGCAAATACGCCACCGGTGAAGTCGATGACTACCCGGCTGAAAGTCAGTCCCTGGCTTTTATGGACAGTGATGGCCCATGCCAGTCGTACAGGATATTGGGTGAAAGTTCCTAACTCTTCTTCCTCAATCTGTTTTTTTTCTTCGTTGTATTTGTAGCGGATATTCCGCCAGGACTCCCGTTTCACATCACATTCCTTGCCGTCGTCGGTAATGATGTAGAGTGTTTCTTCAATAGGGTCGAATCCGCTGACAATGCCGATTGTACCGTTTACCCACCGGCGGTCGAAATCGTTTTTAATGAAAATGATTTGAGCGCCCGGTTTGAGTACCAGCTCCTGAGAGGTGGGAAGGCTGCTTTCGGGAAAGTCGCCCATGATTTCACCATGAAACGTAACGGGGTCTCCCGGAAGCTCGGCAAGTTTTTTGTCATTGATATAATCCACATTATCGCGGCGGGTGGCGAGGGTGATGTACATATCGGCTTCGGACTGTTCTATCTGTGTACCGTAGCGGGTATTGAGCAGTTGCAGGTCGGCAGCGCCTACTGTATTGCTCCGTATATGGTCCAGTACGTTGACAAATACCTTGTCGGTCTGGCGGTAGACGGTTTGCAGTTCAATGGACACGAGGTCTATCTGTCCGAATACTCTTGCAGAGAAGAAATAAGGGGTAGGATAGAAACGGTTCAGTATTTCCCGTTCGTCTCCTTTCACTACGGGTTCCAACTGGAATACATCGCCCACCAGCAGGATTTGTTTTCCGCCGAAAGGCTCCCTGAGGTTGCGTGAGTAAACCCGCAAAATACGGTCGACGGCATCGATGATATCTGCCCGTACCATGGAAATCTCGTCGATGATAACCAGCTCCAGTTCTTCAAGCAGCTTGCGGTGAGGTTTGGTGTATTTAAAGAATTCGTGGATGCGTCCCCGTTGCAAGCTGAAATTGGGGTCATCGGGCAGCAGAGGATAAAACGGCAGTTTGAAGAAACTGTGCAGTGTGCTTCCCCCCGCATTGATGGCGGCAATTCCTGTAGGAGCCAGCACAACGTGTTTCTTCTTGGTATGTTCGCAGATATACCGGAGAAAGGTAGACTTTCCCGTACCCGCTTTCCCCGTCAGGAAAACAGACTGGCGGGTGTACTGTATGAGGTTCAAGGCATCTTGAAACTCCTTGTTCTGAGTGTCGGGTACGAAGGACATATGCATAGCTGGCTTTCAACCCTCAACTTTCGATTATTCCGTATTGTTTTAGTGCATTGGCTATGCCGTTGTCGTCAACGCTCGTAGTGACGTAACCGGCTGCGGCTTTAACATCGTCTTTGGCATTGCCCATAGCCACTCCGATGCCTGCATGACGCAACATGCTGATATCGTTTCCACCGTCGCCGAAAGCCATCGTTTCTTCCAGACGGATGCCGAAATGCCGGGTTATCTCGTCGATGCCGCGTTGTTTGGTATTTCCTTTGGCGGTGACATCTACAAATGCCGGATGCCAGCGTCCCATTTCGCAGTTGGGAATGGAAGGCAGCAGGAGTTGTTCTTCTTCAATATCGATAAAGGGCGTCAGTTGGTAGTACTCCTTGTCCGAATGGTTGTCTGTATAGGGTTTGGGTGGGATGGGGTCTGTTTTGAGTTGTCTGTTGAATATCTCTGTTACGAGTTCGCCCGGCTGATTGACGCAAATATCGTGTTCACCCACCAGTATGCAGGGGAGATTGCGCTCGTGACAGAAGCCTGTCAGTGCATCGACTTCGGCTGCCGATATGGGACTTTTGTAGATAACGGTATCGTCCACAAAACAATAGGCACCGTTCATGGTGATGTAGCCGTCTATCAGTTTCCGTTCCTGCAGGGCGGCGAGGTTATTGATGATGACACGCGGACGTCCGGTAGAAATGAATATCTGTATGCCTTTGGCTTTGGCGGCTTCCAGCGCTTCGATGGTGGAAACGGAAATCTGGTGGGTCTTGAAGCTCACCAGTGTACCGTCGATGTCAAAAAACAGGGCTTTAATCATAAATGTCTCTTTTAAATTGGTTGGCAAATTTACTCAAAAGCAAAGATATTTCGTACTTTTGCGAATAATTTTATATACTGTCGTTAAACTCGGAAACTCAATTAAAATAGCTTGAACCTTATGAAGTATAATTTTGATGAAGTGATTGAACGCCGTGGTACGGACTCCGTAAAATGGGACGGCGTGGAGAATGTGTGGGGACGTAAAGATTTGCTTCCCATGTGGGTGGCCGATATGGATTTCCGTACGCCGCCTTTTGTGATGGATGCGTTGCGCCGTCGTCTCGACCACGAGGTTTTGGGATATACTTTTGCCTGTGAGGAGTGGTATACCTCTATTTGCAGTTGGTTGCACAAGCGTCACCAGTGGGATGTTACGCGTGATATGCTGACGTTTGTTCCCGGAATTGTACGCGGGCAGGCCTTTGCGCTGCAATGCTTTACCAAACCGGGCGACAAGGTAATGGTAATGACTCCGGTGTACCATCCTTTTTTCCTGGTGACCGAACGCTTGGGACGCGAAGTGGTCTATTCTCCGCTCGATTTGTACGACGGGCATTATCATATTGATTTTGAGCGTTTCTCTAAGGATATCCGGGGATGCAGGTTGCTTATCCTTTGTAATCCCCATAATCCGGGCGGACGTGTATGGACGGTCGAAGAACTGCGTCGGATAGCGGATATTTGTAAAGAGAGCGGGACTATGGTCGTTTCCGACGAGATACACGCGGATCTTACCTTACCCCCTTATAAGCATCATCCTTTCGCCACGGTGTCCGAGGCTGCCGCACAGAATTCTCTTACTTTTATGGCTCCCAGCAAGGCTTTCAATATGCCGGGATTGGGCAGTTCGTATGCCATAGCGGTGAATGAGGATATTCGTCGGCGTTTCCGGGAGTTTATGGAAGCGGGCGAGTTCTGCGAAGGGCATTTATTTGCTTACATCGGCGCTGCAGCTGCCTATACGCACGGTGAAGAGTGGCTGGAACAGGTACTCGGATATGTACAGGCCAATATCGACTTTACGGAGAATTATCTGAAAGAACATGTTCCGGGCATCGGTATGATACGCCCGCAGGCCTCTTATCTCGTTTTTCTGGATTGTAGGGCATTGGGCCTGCCGCAAGAGAAGTTGGCAAGACTGTTTGCAGAAAAAGCTCATCTAGCCCTGAATGACGGGACGATGTTCGGCAAACCGGGAGAAGGCTTTATGCGGTTGAATGTAGGCTGTCCCCGTTCGGTGCTGCAAAAAGCACTGGAGCAATTGTCCGCAGCGGTTAAGGAAGAGGTGGCAAAGGGATAGGGTTGGCAGAAATACATGGTTGAATGGCGGCGTTACCTATTTATAATGACTGTTGTTCTTTAATATACCTATATCAGGTGATTGCGGCATCGGGTGCGATGCCGTATCTTTGCAACATCAGATTTAAAGAATGAATTAGTTAGTCATAATTACGTAACCACTTTTATGAAGATAAAAGGATCCCCGTTTTCCGATGCGACATCGTGAAGCGGGGATTTGTTTTGTGGCGGATGTGGCGGAGATACCTGCCGGACTGATGAAGTTCCAGTGGCAGGTCAATATGTTTTTCTCCTATGGGGAAACGGGTTTTGCATTCTTTCTTCCGGCAGGCTGTGTGGAAGAAAGGATTATAAAGTGTCTTTAATATCGCTCAGTTCCACCAGCTTGTTCACAATGGCATAGATGGTGAGGCCTGCGGGAGAATGTATCTGCAGCTTGCGTGCAATGTTGCGGCGGTGGGTGATGACGGTATGGATAGACAGATACAGTTTGTCGGCAATCGCCTTGTTGGTCATGCCTTTTACGACGCAGGTAATGATTTCCTTTTCACGTTGGCTGAGCGTTTCCTGTTCGCTGTCCTTCTCATCTTCTTCTTCGGTATGGAGAAGACGGTTGATTTTTGTGGTAATCATTTCGATATCGTCACAGATGGCGATGCTTTCGTCATACTCTTTCAGTGCGTTATTGTCGATGACGGAACATACCAATGCGATGTATTTGATACTGTTTCCGTTATGGTTTGTCTTGAAAGAGGGCAGGTCGAACCAACCGCCGAAAGTAGGGTTTACGATTACAATGTCGGGAGTGTGCAGATGTATAAAGTTCTGCAATGCTTCCGGTGACGACACCTCGATGGGGTGCGCATTCAGATTGGGAATGCGTTTGAGCACTGCCGCAAGACCACTTCGTACAATGACCGAAGTTTCTGCAACAACTATTTTCAGAGAAATATTATTGTTCATCTTTCAGCCTTTTTTCTATTTGCGCTACGGCGGGAACAAACATATAGTCTTCTACCTGGCAATGCGATGCAAGGTCCTGTTCGCAATTGAAGATGTCGAAAAGGACGGCGTTCAGAAGATTGTTGTTCTCTTTTTCCGGATAGTACTTGATGATGATGTTTTTCAGTTCCTTCAGCTTGGTGTCTATCTGGTTGTGCTTGCTGGCGAAAGTGGCGATGTTGTACACATCGGACGGTCTGCCTTGCAGCAGTTGCTCCACGTAAGTGAAGACGGCTTTGTTTTCGTATTCCATGTGGCGGCGCACTTCTTTGGCGTATTCGTCAAAGAACTTAAGGATGAGGTAGGCCACGTCATTGTCTCTGGAGCAGTCTATGGCTTCTATCAGCTTGCGGCGCATGGCAGGCAGGTTGAAGTCGAGGAAGTAGGCGTGTGCGCGTTTCAGATAATCCATCAGTGCCGGAATCGAGAATGAATCATTGTCCGCACTGTACGAGTATTGCTCCTCGCTGATGAAATTGGCTACGGCGAGGAAAGTGCGGTAGTCTACATGCTGGGCTTCGCAGACATCCTTTACACTCTTGTCTCCGAAGCCGAGCGACAGCCCGAAACGGCTCATCACCATTAATAAGGAGTAATTGTCGCAGATGAGGTCGCTCATCTTGTCCGTAGCCCGATATTTATGTTGTTCATTCATTGCAGGTTATTCCTTTCCACTCTATGTTTCGGGCGCAAAGTAACGGCTTTTCTTCGAGAACTGCAATCGCTATTTGTAGGTATTTTGA